>LQAH01000210.1_pt1 | contig 16211 bp, 26 predicted proteins | sample 1535791 | NCBI WGS metagenome assembly LQAH01 (sample SAMN04331585, study PRJNA305678) | bioreactor metagenome | isolation source: bioreactor_4 inoculated with Wadden Sea sediment 2nd replicate of a... | place: Germany:Bremen
AAATATTAAGAAAAAAATCTTTTAATAATTAAGCGAAAAACTGATACGACTAAAAGATATTAAGTATAGATTAAAGCAGCTGATACTGCAATTATCCGCTTTTTATTGAAAGTAATATCCTCACATATCAATAATTTTTTCAGACCCCTGATCTGCACTTAAGAAAAACCGAAAGACATCATTGAATCATTTTCACCTCCTTTATATTAATGATAGAGTATATATATGGAAGTAAGTTTTTAGGAACAGGTACATCACATGGAATTCCTGTTGTAGGATGCAGCTGCAGAGTATGCAGATCAGATAAAATAAAAAATAAACGCTATAGATCCTCAATTTATATAAAACAGAAAAGAGCAGATTTATAATTGATGCTGCAACCGAGTTCAGACTGCAGGCAGTAAGAGAGGGGATAGATTATCTTGATTTTGTACTTATTACTCATGCCCATGCAGATCATGTTCATGGAATTGATGATCTTAGAACGCTGACAAGAAACAGGAAACTCAATGTATACGGGAATAAAGAGGCTGTTGATGATATGACTGAAAGGTTCAGCTATATTCACCGCTCCGTCCAAAAAGGGGGCGGTCTTCCGGATATGGATTTTATCAGAATGAACAGCCCTCTTTACTTCAGCAGCAAAATCAGGGATCTTACAGATAAAGGGATTTCCGGGATCATTAATAAACAGAAAAATTCCGAAGGAAGCAATAATTCTGAGGACTTGATTATCCCCATACCGGTGAAACACGGAAAACTGAATATCCACGGATACAGAATCGGAGATTTTGCCTATATTACTGACTGCAGCTTTATTTCGGAGGAATCGATGGAACTTTTGAAAGGAATAAAAGTAATTACTTTGGGAGCTTTAAGATACAGGAAGCATGTTACACACTTTAATATTGATCAGGCCGTTGATATAATTAATAAAACAGATGCCGAAAAAGGATATCTTACCCATTTCTGTCATGATATTGACCATGATGAACTGGAAAAATACCTGCCTGAAAATGTCAGTCCTGCATTTGACACCATGAAATTATTTATCTGATTAGAATACATAAATCTTAAAAATACATAAAAAAAGAGGCTTTTCAGAAATTATATTTTCCGAAAATCCTCTTTTATTCCTTTTATACGGTAAAAGTATTAAAAGCAAATTATACAGAGACTTAAATTGAGCCTCTGTATTTATTATAAGTACTTTTAATTAAGGTAATTATATTTTTTCTACTTTGCCGCTTCTAAGACATGCTGTGCAGATTTTAACAGTTTTTACTTTACCTGCTACAAGTCCTCTAACCTTTTTAAGGTTAGGCTTCCATACTCTTCTTGTTTTATTGTGAGCATGGCTGACATTGTTACCTGTAACAGTTCCCTTTCCGCATATATCACATTTTCGAGCCATTTTTTCCTGCCTTCTATATAATAAATTAAAATATTGCTGTTTTGATCGTAATAAATTATCAGTTTTTAAATGTTTTGTAAATAGCAATGATTTCAGGTTTCCACCTGTTTACATTAAAAAAATCTGCTATTTGATTTATCTGATCCATGATAATATTATTTTCAATAAAGGGAGCTGATGTTCTGAAATCTGATAAATGTTTAAGAATCAAACCTGGTTTAAAAACAGGTCCGGAAATAATTATCAGATAAAATCCGGCAGTCAGATATTCCCGCTCATAAACAGATTCTCCGGTTTGAAATATAACAGGAATGTCATTATAAAGAACAGAGAGTAAAATGAGTATAGCAGAAATTTTCAATATTATTTTATGGATAGACGGCACATTTGTAGTACTTTTAATAATACTCGACAACAGGCCGCCTGAAGTAGCAGTTTCATGGTTTCTAATTATACTGTTTTTCCCTGTCGGCGGTCTGATTTTATACGGTTTAATAGGAGTTAACTGGAAAAAGTCAAAACTTATCAGACAGAATCCCGAAGATCTGTTCAGCCACAACCTTGAAAAGATTCTTTCCAACCAGAAACACTTTTTCAGGGAGCTTAATACTGAGACAGAAAATGATCAGGTCAAACTGATGAATCTTCTTCTAAATGCAAACAATTCAATTATGACACTGAAAAACAGCTGCGAAGTTTATAATTCCGGAGAAAAGTTTTTCCAGGCACTGTATGAAGATATTAAAAAAGCAAAACATTCAATACACATGGAATTCTATATATGGACATCAGATTCTCTTGGTGAAGAAATCAAAGAAGCTCTGATTAAAAAAGCGGAGGAAGGAGTTGAGGTCAGGCTTTTGTTTGACGGCGTAGGCTCTCTGGGGAGAATTTCCTTTAAATACAGACGAGAACTTAAAAAAGCAGGCATTAAATTCAGATACTTTCTTGATCTGGCAGCACCTTTATCACTGTTAAAGATAAACTACTGCAACCACAGAAAATTGCAGTAATAGACGGTCTTACAGCCTATACAGGCGGAATGAATGTAGGAATAGAATATATTACAGGCGGAAAACAGTTTGAAAGCTGGAGAGATATACAGATAAGAATAAAAGGGGAAAGCGTGAACATGTTCCAGGCAGTCTTTCTTGTAGACTGGTACAACAGCGGTGACAGACTTCTCCTTGACAAGGAATACCTGCCGGAAGCGGATCCTGTTACTCCTGAAATGCCTGTACAGATAGCTACAAGCGGAGCAGACTCTAAATGGGCATCAATTCAGCAGATGTTTTTTACAATGATATGCAATGCAAACAAGGATATTTATATCCAAACCCCCTACTTTATTCCGGATCAGAGTATAATGACAGCTCTTGAAACCGCAGCTTTAAGCGGTGTTAATGTCAACATACTGATGACAGGTATCCCTGACAAACGGATTCCATACTGGGCAGCTCATACCTATTTTGAGCCGCTTCTTAATGCAGGTGTTAATATTTTTCAGTACAAAAAAGGATTTCTGCACTCAAAAACTGTAATTGTGGATAATTCAATTGTATCAATAGGCAGCTGTAATATGGATATGAGAGGATTTCACATCAATTTCGAACTGAATGCCATGATTTATGATAAAAATACTGCAGAGAAAATGACTGAAATCTTTTATAATGATCTTAAATTCTCAGAGACAATAACAAGAGAACATATAGAAAAACTCGGGATAATCAGAAAATTCAGAAATTCCGTTTCAGAATCCTTGCCCCTATTATGTAATATCCAGAAGCAGTCTAATGTAATTATTCACTATTTTTCAGCAGCTTTATTGAAAGACCCAATTCCGACATTCCCTAAAATAAGAGAATAATCCACAGGGGGTCAGTTATATCCTGATCTGCCCGCCCCTTAAGGAATCCATATCCAGAGCTGGATTCATTCATCCTGAATAACTCCGGGTATATCAAATATCTGTGCCTCGACAGGAGTAGATACATTCTAACTGGCTAATATCATTTTTAGTATCCGCCCCCCCCTGCTGGAGGACAGACTATCTGCATATAGAAAACCCCGGGAATTATCCCGGGGCAAATGTATAATACCTGATTTCTTTTCTTTTTTAGGAGCTGTGTTATGAATTAAAGTTCTGTGATTTCCTCATGAACAAAAATTCTTCTTTTTTCCAGTTCTTCAAAAACATCTTTAGGATTAAAAGCATGTTCAGGAATGACTGCACCTGTTCCTTCAATTTTGTTTTTAGCCATAAGAATTGCTGCAATGCCCATTGGTGTTCCAACATTTCTTACATAAGCTTTAAGGCCTTCCCAGCCCGGTTCTGATCCGTCGCTTGAAGGATGTGTATGTGTAAGAACATGCTCAACTTTCTTTCCGTTTCTTTCACCTACTACCTGGATATGGAGTGAGTATCCGTAAAGGTCAGTATTTGTACCTTCTTCAGACTGCATAAGGTATGCACCAATTGCATCCATAATACCCATTTCTACACCTTTATATGTAAACTTGTCGTTTCTCATGAAACCCCATTCATAAAGAGCTTTAACAAGTCTCATGTTTTAGGAGGCCATGTTCCTCTAACTTCTATAAGATTTACACCCTTGTCTCTGAGATACTGTTCACCTGTAACTGTTTCTGAATGAGGAATAATCCACTGTGGATTTTCTCCATAAGGTTCAGGAAGCTTAATCATTCTTTCTCTTGCAAAAGGAGGAACCTGTTTAAATTCTCCGTCTTCGAATACAACTCTGCCTGGAAGGTTAGGATCATATTCATAAGAAGTTGTTTCAAAAATTGCAGGTGAATAAGCTATAGGTCTGAAAGCACCGTGACTTACTCTAACTGTATCAACTTTATCACACTGATCAGCACCGTATTTAAGCATCATATCTGTAAGACCTGGAGTCATACCAAAACCGGGGACCATGATTTTGCCGTTTTCTTTAAATATTTTGTCGTATTTATATTCTTCGCCGAATCCGTTAAGGTTTACACCTGAACATCCTGCATTAGCTATACAATCTGTTGATCGGTCATTAAGTTTAATAGTTGTTCCGTCAATTACAACATCATAACCTGTAAGTTTTTTAATTGTATCTTCTCTGTCCATTACATCGATTTTTACAAAGTCAACTCTTTCATCATTGAGTTCTGCTATAAGTGCTTTAGCAGCATCTTCGTTATATTCACCGATTGTAATTTTTATCAAATACAGATGCATCTGTATATTCTACAACATCTCTAACTGCCATGCTGCAAATTCTTCCTGCTCCAGCTAAACACATAAGTTTCATAGTTTTAAGTCTCCTTTAACTATAATTATTTTTAATGCAAACCATAAGTTCGCTTAATTACAACTTGATTATCCTCCCATTTTACATGGTTGTCAATAATATTTTCTAATATTTTACATCATATTTTCTTATAATAGAATATTTAAAGATTATTAATTATTATGCAATAAGCAAAAATCAGAGATGAATATATAAAATCTGCAGCAAAATGATTATTTGATTAAATTCTGTTTTTAAGAGTGGATAAAGCGGACAAAAAAAATCTCCGGCTCTTATACCGGAGACATTTAATTATAATTTTTCTTATCTCATAGATGAAAGTGATTCCATATACTGTGTCGACCAGTTATTTACAACAGCGACAAACTCGGCAATTGTTTTTGTAAAATATTTTTCTTTATGATATGTAATATAAAATCTTCTAACCAGATTCGGATCATCAATATCGATAGATACAAGATCCCCTTTCTTTATATCATCAACAAACTGCATTTCTGGAAATAAGAGTTATTCCCAGTCCTTTTTTAACAAGGGCTTTAATTGCAACATTGTTTGAAAAATCACAGACTACATTAAATCCGATATTATGCCTTTTCTTAAAATCACTTATAACTTTACGGGATCCACATCCAACTTCCGGCATAATAATCGGCAGATTATTAAGTTCAGAAGGTTCCATTGAACTGTTTTTTGCAATTGGATTATCAGGTGCTGCAACCAGAACAATATCCTCTTTAAGGATCTCTTTTACAACAATCTTTGGATGGGCAATTTCTTTTGAAATAAATCCCAGATCATTAGTCAGTCTTGAAATACTGTCAATAACATAATTATCTGTAAGATTTAATACAGATACAAATATATCAGGAAATTTTCTATTGTAGTCTATTACTATTTCAGGAAGATAAAATGCTCCGAAAGTTTCAGTTGCGACAATTGAGATTTTACCTGATTTCTGCTGCTGAAAATCCCTAATGCTTTCTTCAACCTGAGTTTCAAGTTCAAATATTTTTTCAGCAAGAGAATAAAGTGTTTCTCCTGCATCAGTTAAAATAATTTTCTTACCTACTCGATTAAACAAAGTCAGGTCATAAGTAGACTGAAGCTCCTGGATCTGCCTGGTAACTGCAGGCTGTGTAATACACAGCTCATCAGCAGCTTTCGTATAACTTCTAAACTTGGCTGTAAAATAAAATGTCTTTAAGTGATATAGATTCATAATGTTTTTATATTATATTGCATAATAAAATATTATGCAACAAAGTTATTCTTTTAGAAAGAAACACCACAAAACAGCTCTCAAAAGATATCCTTACATTAGAAGGATCAATATCCTTCAGGCCTGGGCCAGTCAGTACTGATAAACTTCTTAAAATCAACAGATTTATATCTATGTCTGATAAACCACACAGATGCCAGGGAATAAAAGACAAGAGCACCAATTATATTTATCCAGTAACCGAAATACATACCTACAACTGTTGCAAGTGTTAAAATAATAAGTATAAGAGCCGGCAGCGGATGAGCAGGAGAGATGTAGCCTTTTTTAATATGATTGCCGGGATACATCTTCCTGAACTTAATCATCATTACAGCAGTAAAAGATACACTATAAGAGCAGAGAAAATTGAAAAAGTAACAACCTGATCAAGCATGCCTGTAAAACCGAAAGCCATCGATATCGGCAGCAGAAAAATTATAGCCCGGTACGGTGTCTTATATTTAGGGTGAAGAACTCCAAACTGAGAAGGAAGGAGAGTGTCCCGCGACATTGAAAACCAGGCTCTGCTTGCATCGTTGATACAGCCGTTTGCACTGGCAAGACATGCAAAAATTGTTCCCGCGAAAAGTGCGGCAATCACAAAAGGCATTCCGGTTGCAAGAGCAGCATCAAAAAGCGGGTAAACTGATTTTCCTAATTCTCCAGCTTCAACCATACCCGAACAGACATACCAGGTAAGGCTTGCTCCAATAAGAAGTGTGATAAGTCCTACTATAGCACCAAGAGGAAGGGAGCGCCCTGTTGACCTGCACTCCTCTGCAGCAAGAGCTGTTCCTTCAATTCCAAGATAAAACCATATTCCGAACTGAAGTGCCCCCAGAATACCTATCCATCCGTACGGAAGGCCGTTTGTCATCTCTTTAAGTTTTAAAAGAGTATTCCCTTCTGAATAGAACTTTGTACTGAATAAAAGAACCAGGATTGTAATAAAAGCAATTCCTGTTATAACAATATTCAGGGTCAGAGTTGCATATGCCCCTCTATAATTTAAAAATGTCAGAAAGACAAGACTCAGTACAATATAGGGAAGAGCCTGAATATCCGGATGAATTGATTTAAGTATTTCGCCTACGACAAGAGCATCTGCCGCCTCAAGCATTGCATACTCAAACACAAGCATAAGTCCTATATTAAATGCTGCAACAGGTCCCAGAAAATACTTTGCCATGGCATACTGTCCACCTGCTTCGGGAATAACTGAGGCCATTTCTGTATTTATCATTAATCAGGGTGACATAAAGAAGCCCGATTATCCAGCATGCTATAATCGCACCCATCGAACCGCCTTTTGCAACTGCAAAGTTCCAGCCCATAAACTCGCCTACAAGTACAATACCTACTCCAAGAGCCCATACATGCGCAGGACCAAGCACCCTGGACATTGAAGATTCTTTTTGTTCCTTAACTTCACTCATTATTTTCACCGCCGTTTTTTATCCTTCGGTATTCAACTTTTATAAAATCTATTAAAATTAAGCCTGCAAAAAATGCGCTTATTATCCAGGCAGAAAAATTCATTATTTTAAAGATATTCATTTGCTCTTTTCTCCTTCTGCATATATCTCTTTAATCATAATCTTAAGTTCTTTGTCAGAGCTTTTGAGAACATAAGCCAGATAGAGAAAAAGACCTCCGATAGTAATTGTAAATGTTGCATAGTTAAAACTGTAATCAAGAGCAGCTCCGTCTCCGCCGACAAGAAGTCCGCCCTGCAAAAGCATTGTAGAAAGCAGAGTTGCAAAACACAGAATCATTACAAACATTACATCAAATACAAGAATAATTATTTTTTTCATTCTTTAAGCAGCCTCACTGCATTTTGAGTTTTTCAGTTCTTCTTCATAAAGCGCATTTCTATTATTTTTCAGATGAATAATTAATGCAGCAGCTGTCGCAGTAAGTGCAGTCAGAACAGCAGATGCAGAAATTAAAGCCAGTACTGTAAACCATCTGCTTTCACTTAATTCAAGAACTCTTAATAGAATCATAATTATTGATCCCCAAACTGCAGCTAATGATACAAATATTGCAATATTATCCATGCAGTGAAGAAACCGGATTTTTCTTTCCATAAAAACACCTCTTCATATTATCTATTCTTATACTATCGATAATTTTTTTTTATAGGACTATATCACAAATTACCAACTTGTCAATAATATTTATTTATTATTATCATCATTTTTTCTTATGTATAAATTTAATTAGCACCGCAGTTTCGGAGAGATAGAATAAAAAATATCAATTCTGGGGAGTTATCCAAGTTATAAATATTTCACTATGTTTATATGAAGTCAGATAGATAATAATTGATATGGAGCCATCCCCGAAGCTCTTAAGCTGCCGGGATGGCAAAAGAAGTCTTTTGTTTGTCGGCACCACGAAACTGTACATATTCAGCAGCAGTACCTGAAATATGAACCAAATCCGGTTCATTTTTAAAGCTGTACCGGATTTTTTTTGGAGGAAAACCCAATACAGCTTGTCTTCTTATTTTATTACACCTGCTTCTCTGTAGAATTTTTCTGCACCCTTATGAAGAGGAAGAGCAAATGATTCATTCCCTCCAAGAGAATTTTCAAGAGTAATTGCTTTTGTTGCTGAAGCTACATTCTGGATTTCGTTAAGACCCTTTCCATACATAGCTTTAAGATATTTGTATACAAAATCTTCAGGAAGATCAGCATTACCAATTACAAAACCGCCGATAAAAATTGTTTCAACATCTGCATCAACACCATTATACATTCCTGCAGGAATTGTATATTTTCCGTACCATGGGAATTTTTCTATAATTTCATCTCTTTCCTTTCCCTTGATTTCAAGTATTCTTACAGGCATCTGAGCTGATGCCTCAGTAATACTTCCTGAAGGCTGAGCTGTTGTATATCCGATACCATCAAGAATTCTGTCTTTAAAAGCCATTACTCTTTCTGTATGTGTAAGAGGCTTCCATACCATGTTTTCAGGACCTGCACCGTAAACACTGAATATTTCCATCCAGCAGAATTCATCACCAGATCCGGCAGAACCAGGTGCATAACCATAAGTTTTCCCGCCGTTTTTATCTACATTATAATCATACATAGTTTTAATATCGCCGTTTTTATGAACAACAGCGCAAGCAGCATTAGGGTAAAGATTTGTAATAAAACTTACATTTTTCTGTTCCCCGACATCTTCGAACATTTTTTCACCTCTATAGGCATAGTTGGCAATATTAGGTTCTGACAGCCCCATCTGATACTGGTCCTGACTCATTAATCTTATATTCTCAACTCCGCCCCCTGAAGACTGTACTGTTACTGTAAGATCTTCATATTTCATTGCTGCACCGGCAATACGACAAGCTGTTGGATACCATGTTCCGCCTAATCCGGAACTTCCCATAATAGCAGCAAACCTTTTTCCGCTCTTTTCCCCCTGACCTTCTGCAAAAACAAAACCTGCAACTGCAATCATCAAAAGTAAAACCAATAATTTTTTCATTCCTCTCTCCTTTGTAAATATATTAATGAAAACCGAAGAATATCTGTTTACAGGCCGGCAAACCTTTTTTCAGACTTCTCCGTTCTCATGCAAGGATCTTATAAAGCAAAATATTCAGTCTTCTCATAGTTGTCTCATTAAATGACTTAATGATTCCTATAATGTAGTGTTATTAAATTATCACTCCGAATTTTCTATTTGTCAATATTTTAAATAACTTTATATTATCTTTTTTATTATATTCATTTATTATAGTTATAATTGTTTATATGTATATACATTTAAAATTTGTATTTTATCCTACAAATAAGTATAAAAATAACGAAATAAGCATTTATTTAGATATTTTTTTCTAAAACAGTTTTATTTGTATATACATATATACTATAGTGATGCTATTATAATTAAAATCAATAAGCCGGAAAATTGATAAGTAATTATGTAATCTTATTAAATACTGATTCATTTCTTACTTAAGATAATTTATCTTTATAAAATCATCAGTCCGGTAGAATTAGGAGGCGCGTTATGCCAGAAAAACTGGATAAACAGCTGAAACTGGAAGGGGATGTAAATATCTCTGAAAAAAAGACAAAAATGGCAGAACGAAAATATAAGTGCTGAAACACAGAAACTTCTCGATGAAGATGAAAAATACTTCCTGAAACAGTCATTATCTACTCCATGTCTTAATGGACTTAAATCAGCAAAAGGTGCCTGGATAGAAGATACACAGGGAAGAAAATATCTTGATTTCCACGGCAACAATGTTCATCAAGTCGGTTTCGGCAATGAGGATGTAATAAAAGCTGTAAAAGAGCAGCTTGATGAACTCCCCTTCTGTACAAGAAGATATACAAACTGGAAAACAGTCGAGTTTGCTAAAAAACTTGCATCACTCACACCGGGGAATCTTAATAAAATGCTTTTTGCTCCGGGCGGTGCTGAAGCAAACTCAATGGCATTAAAACTTGCAAGAATTGCTACCGGAAGATATAAAACAATATCAATGTGGGAATCTTTTCACGGAGCCGGTTTAGATACGATTTCTGTAGGCGGGGAAGCAACATTCAGAAAAGGAATCGGACCGCTGCTCTCTGGAACAGAACATGTTCCGCCGCCTGATATTCACAGAAGATTTATGGATATCGGAAAACCTGAAGAATGGGAAATCCTATGGGCAAAATATATTGAATATATCCTTGAAAAAGAAGGTGACATTGCTGCTGTGATATCTGAGCCTATGAGAAGTACACCATATGTTCCTTCAAAAGAATACTGGCAGATTGTAAGAAAAGCATGTGATAAATACGGTGCTCTTCTTATTTTTGATGAAATTCCCCATGCTCTGGGAAGAACAGGACAGTGGTTTACATGTCAGAATTTTGATGTAACTCCGGATATCCTGGTAATTGGAAAAGGCCTGGGCGGAGGCGTATTCCCTATAGCTGCAGTTATTGCTGATGAAAAACTTGATGTTGCCGGTGATATTGCACTCGGACACTTTACACATGAAAAGAGCACACTCGGAGCTGCAGCAGGTCTTGCAACTATAGAATATATCGAGAAAAATAATCTGATTGAGCATTCAAGAGAACTTGGAAAATATGCACTTGATAAAGCTAATGAAATGATGGAAAGACATCCGCTTATCGGTGCTGTAAGAGGAATCGGAATGTTCCTAGGCATAGAACTTGTTAAAACAGGGAGACAAGAGAACTTGCAATAGAAGAAACAGAAGAAGTAATGTATAAAGCTCTTTCAAAGGGGGTGAGTTTTAAACTTACTATGGGAAATATTCTTACTCTTACACCTGCTCTTACTATTACAAAAGAGGAAATGGATTTTGCTCTTAATGCAATTGAAGAATCAATTACTGAAGTTGAAAACAATATGTAATTCATCTGTATTTTCTTAATTATAGAGAAAAAGCTTTATGAATTGAAAACCAGTTTATATACAATAATAAAGGATCCGGAAGAAATTCGGATCCTTTTTTTATTAACAATGAGTTATTATAAAATATTATTTTTTTATTTATTACAAATACTATTATTCTTTAAAGTAATTTAGGATGCTGAAATTAATTTAAGTGCTGTCTGTTTTTATTCAGCAGAATAAGACTTCCTGCCGGAAGAGAAGTCGCTTCATCAAGAGCCTCTGCAAGTTTTTCAGCATTACTGATAAACTGATCTTCCATTTCAGATATTACAGTGTTAAGAAAATCCGCCTTATCAGGATAGCGATTTATAAGTCTGGGTATAACGTGATCAAAATAATAAGGAATTATCCTGTTTACAGGCTGCTGAAGATTATACGCCATAAATTCATTAACAAGAAGATAATGATCATCCGTATCATATTGTTTATATTCAAAAAACAGTTTCCAGAATTCTTTCATTTCAGGACCAACTTCATCCCATATGATTTCACATTTATCTCTAAAATCTTTACAGGAGAAAAATACACCGTGATATCCTTCATGAGTTATAAAAATCTTTCTTAAATAAAGGTTCGATTCTCTCGAAACAGAAAGGATTCCCCCGTTTCCTGCTGCGTAGGAACTTCCGTTCGTTTTAATTACTTCATTTTCAAGAAGGATGGTTTTTAAAAGCTCTTCCTCCGGATTTAAGTCTAAATCAGCTTTTACAACATCATTAAAAAAGGCTGCAAGATCTGCTGATTTATAATCATGTGCGTTCCAGCCGTGAAGATCCTCAATTTCACTATTCGTTCTGATAATACCCCTGCTTCCAGGTTTTTCGACATAAAAGGCAAGCCGTTTAAACATATCCGCCTGAAAAACATAATCAGAAGTATCGATTATCAGAAAATCCGGAAAATGTGTCCAGGAAAAAAGTTCATAATTCTCATTTCGCCACATCGCCTTGTCTGTCAGCAGTATTGTGCCGAATCCGGCTTTTACAGGAATATGCGGATAATTATCATATAAACGGGCTGATTCTGAATCGCTGTAAAAATCCCTTATAACAAGTGATTTTGATTTCGCACTGATCTCTACTGAATCAGTTTTAAAATTCAAAAGACTGCTGTTAATAAAAATATTATTACTTCCGCTAAGCGGATTATAATCCAGATAAATCTCCTCTCCGTTTTTATTTTTTAAAACTATTTCAACTTTTATCATTTGAATATGATTCTGAAAAATAATCAAAAGCAATAATTATTTCACTGTAATTATCTGCTTCATTGGATATATCAAGTTGGAAATAATCTCTTTCACCGTTATTTCCATGAAAATACCCGGTACTTCGATAATAAACACTGTTTTCATGCTTTATCCCGTTAAGATATTCTGCAGAATTAATACTGTCTATTTTGTTAATTACCGGTAAATCTGAAGTTTTTTCATAAACTTCAACTGAAAAACCCTGAACAGTCTGCCCGCACGGCACAGTAAAATAAAGCATGCTTTTTGAAGTATTCCCTGATTCGACAATAATTTCGCTTTCTTCACTGCTGAGAATAATTTTAAACAGGAATTCAGATCCTGTATTACTGATATCAGCTTTAAAAAAAAGTTTATTTTCTGCAGTAATAGATTTTTCACTGTTTTTAAAATTGTAGTCAGCAGAAGATCCGTTCTCAGATTTATTAAGCTTTATCCTGCTGCCGTTATTAAAAAGATATACATCCCCGGCACATGAACAGAAGAATAAGATAAACAGAAGATTGAGAAGTGATTTTATAAAGCCGGACAATATTTCTATTCCTTGATTTTTTAAAAGAATTTCCGGATTCAGCTATTACAACACAGTTTCTGCCGGAATCCTTTGCTTTATACAGAGCATTATCAGAAGCTGATGTAATTGTCTCTGCTTTATTATATTCAGGAAAAGAAGCAATTCCGCAGCTGAAAGTTACATAAAACTTTGAATTGACAGATCTGTGTTTTATATTTGCAAATCTCTTCCTTATTTCATTCATTACAACTGCTGCATTTTCCGGGGTTGTATTAGTGAGAATAACTCCGAATTCCTCACCGCCGTAACGCCCGATAATATCTGTTTTACGGAGTCTTTCCTGCAGCAGATATGCAAGACTTTTAAGTACTGTATCTCCGGTAAGATGGCCATGAGTATCGTTTACATTTTTAAAATGATCCAGATCTATCATTGCATATGAAAGCTGACTTCCGGTTCTGTATGCTCTGAGTATTTCACGGTAAAGATTATCCTTAAAATTCGAATGATTTAAAAGGCCGGTCAGTGAATCCCTTTCCATTAAATAACGAAGATCCTTGGATCTCAAAATTTTATTCTTAACAAAATTCAGAAGATAACTGTCATCAACAGATTTATTAAGAAAGTCGTCACCGACAATATTGTAATTCGTAAGAAGTTCCCCGGGACTGTCAAATGATGAAAGAATAAGAATAGGTATTGATACAAAATTGGCATTCTGCCTTATCATTGCAGCAAGCTCAAAGCCGTTGCATCCCGGCATGAACAAATCTATCATTATCATATCAGGAGTGCTTTCTATTAGAAGGTTCAACACCGAGGAAGGTGATGATGCAACAGATGTTATCATTCCGTTCTGCTGAAAAAGATGTGCATAATATGATATGGCATCAATATCATCATCAACAATTAAAATGTGATCCGGTTTTTTAATACTGGATTCTTCAAAACAGTATATTTTATCAACAAGTTTTACAACATCAAGCGGAATCTCAAAAAAAGCATCTCCGCCTGCCTTAACCGCCTGTAATTCTTGTATGAAATCACTTTTTTCTGATAAATAGATAAGTTTAAGAGGCTTAATATTCTTTTAATTTCTGTAAAATCTCTATATATTCAGGATTATTTACTACAGCATCTATATCAGCAAGTATCAGATAATTTTCTTTTTTAACAAGCTGAGCCTGGAGTTTATCAATATCATTGAATATTTTTACTTTATATCCAAAAGAAATAAGCTGATTTTCAACATCTTTAATAAAAGGCTTTATTGTCACTGAAAACAAAAGAATACTCTTATCCCAGTCAAGAGGTATTTTTTCAAGTATTTTACCATGAAGGACAGGAAAATCAGTGAAATCACGGGATTTATTCTTATTGTCTTCTTTAAACATCTGTGAAAGTTTAGCCATTGAATCCTTTATATATGTCCTGTCAATTTCATCTGATGACAATCTATTCTCAATCGCATCATACAGATATGTATCAAGCTTTTTAAGAACATCATTCAGCCTATCATATCCGAAAGTCCCTAAAGAACCGGCAAGTTTATGAACATCCATCCGGACATCAGCAAGATTATCAGAATTCATTTCATTATCCAGAATATAGAGGAATTTTCTTCTTATATTCTCTATACCGGATGGGAGATTTTTTTTGTATTCTTTTTCCAGTTCTTCAAAACTTTCAAAATTTTCATCATCACTTTTTCAATTTAATTTTTTTCCTGATAGATTTCTCTGATATAATTATATAACAATTTTCTTTAATAAGTCTAACAATTATTATAAAAAGTATGATACTATAAAATAATTTTGTAAGGAATGAATGTGAATAATCAAAAATTAACACCCAGTTTGGAAAACTATCTTGAAGCAATTTTATTTATTGAAACAAGAAACAGAGTAGCCAGAGTAAAGGATATTGCAGATCATCTTAATGTGCAGATGTCTTCAGTAACTGTTGCTTTGAAAAATCTAAAAGAAAAAAAACCTTGTTAATTATGAAAAAAACTCATTTATTATTCTTACAGAAAAAGGCAAGATAATTGCTGCAAATACCCAGAAAAAACATGATATTATCCGCTACTTTATGGAAAATATATTAAAACTCGATCCATCCGAAGCAGACAGAACTGCTTGTGAAATCGAACATATTATTGATATTGATACAGCAGTAAAAATTTCAAACTGCTCGGATTATATAAATGAAAGCAGGAAGAAATCAGAAATCAGCGATTCCGATTGGATTGATCTGCTAACAAAAAATTCTTAAAACAGACCGAATTATTCATTACAGAGAACTTCTTTAAAATAACTGCAGTATTCAGTAATTATACATATCCCGCATTCCGGCTTTCTTGCATGACAGACAAGCCTTCCGTGATTATTTACAGTCATTGAAAAACGGTACTGCATTTCAGGCGGCACTATGTCTTTAATATCCTTTTCAACCTTATCAGGATTGTCATTAACAGTAAGACCGAATCTCTTAACAAGCCTTTTAAAATGAGTATCAACAATTACAGCAGGCTGTGAAAAAGTGTCCCTAAACAACATTAGCGCTTTTCCTTCCGACCCCGGGAAGCTTTACAAGCTCTTCCATTTTTTCAGGAACCATACTGCTGTACTGATCGGCAAGTATCCGCCCGGTTTTAATTATATTTGCTGCTTTAACTTTAAAAACCTGTGGACTTTATTATCTTTTCAACATCTTATGAGATGCATTTCCAAGCATTACAGGTTCGGGATATTTTCTAAACAATTCAGGTGTGATTTTCATAACCTGTTTATCAGTAGTCTGTGCAGTAAGTATCACTGTAATGAGCAGCTGATAATTATTGTCGAATTCCAGAAACTCAATATTTCCAGGATACTGCTTATCAAGTTTTTCAGCAATAATTACCGCTTTTTCAGTGTTTTTCATGAAGAAAAAGTATCATTTAGATATTGACCTTGTAAAGGGAAATAAATATACTAAGTCCATATTCGGATGTAGCCTAGTGGCTAAGGCGCTGC
>LQAH01000211.1_pt1 | contig 16136 bp, 22 predicted proteins | sample 1535791 | NCBI WGS metagenome assembly LQAH01 (sample SAMN04331585, study PRJNA305678) | bioreactor metagenome | isolation source: bioreactor_4 inoculated with Wadden Sea sediment 2nd replicate of a... | place: Germany:Bremen
CCATATATGGATCTTGGGTAACGAGTATTTGGAGAATGGAAGACTTAGTTGAACGCTTAGTGAGATGGAACATCCATCCAGAAGATTTAGTTACTCACCGGTTTAGCCTCGATGATGCTGATAAAGCATATGCATTAATGGCATCCGGAGATTGTGGGAAAATAGCTGTTTGTTTTGACGAAGAATTAAAGTAGTAATTATTGTATTGGAGTTATCTCTATCTTAAGGGGCCTTTCACCTGGTGCGGAATCTACATCTAATGTGAAAGGTTCTTTTGGTATTTGGTACCCAAAAACCCTAGTATGGGATTTAATTCCTTAATTATTGCCTCTTCAAGATGGGTAACTGTTAGATTCGTACTAAAGTGCCCTGAAGGAGAAACTTGAAATCTCCCTTCGAGGAAAATCAGAGGAAAATCTACTAGGATACTTTCTCCTTCTAATATATCTTTATCTGATGAAAGTTTCGCTTTGATACTATCTCCTTTAAAATTATTGTCATCTTTAAGCCAGATTGAGGCAGCATTCAATAGAGGGATTGAACTCTTTTGTTCTGGTGAAAATATAAATTCAGGGTTACTGATATTAATATTGGCAATATCCATCACGTCAATAAAAGCAGCAAGAGTGTCTATCTGGGTGTACCTATCAATGTCTCCTACAAGAAAGAGACTTCCTTCATCGCCTTTTACATTTGAAATTATCTTCTAGTTGCGTATAGCTAAAGTCGGAAGCTACTACATCAAGAGAATAAAGATGGGCATCATTCATGTTTATAAGTGATACTTTTCCTTCCACGTTGGCTTGCAGTAGAGAAAAAGCGATAACAATATCATCATACACAATATGAGTATTAGCGAGTGTAATATAAGCTGTAGAAAGTTCCTTTTCTTTCGTGAAAACAAGATCTAAAATTTCATTGAAAGATACATCTAACACTATCTCCTTTGATTCCATGCTTATATCTTGTTGCTTCAAAGAAAAATCATGTACTACCACGATGGCATGTAAAAGGTTCACATTTACTGAAGAGACTTTTATCTGTTGTGAAGAATTGATCTGTTTTACTAATTGTTTCTCACCTACTTCAATTGCAATAAGAAATAGTAATAGTAAAAAAAGGATAATAGAAAAAAGTATAATAAGTCTTTTTACTACTCTCGTTTTCATAATCTCACCTCTTACTCTAAGTATACATTGATTTTTCTTGTGTGGAATAGATAATTCTTATTTGCTATAATATCAAGTATGAATACGAACACTATATTTGAAGAAGATGTTAAGAAAGAGGCTGTTTTTGAAGTAGCTAGGGCTATGATGATTGGAGCAAGAACCGCTCCTAAAGCAAAAGGAGTTGATCACCTGAGCATTGCTTTTGTAGATGAAGAGGGAAGAAAAGAAATTGCACATGAAATGCAGAACATGGTGAACAATGGAGAAGCTGCCTCTTTTTCTTGAGAGATGCTCAAAACCTTCTCCAATCTGATGGATTAATTCTCATTGGCACTTCAATCCATCCTATGAGACTCGACAATTGTGGATTATGTGGTTTTAAAAACTGTAATGAAAAAAGAAACATATCCTAATGCCCCTTGTGCTTTTAATACAGGAGACTTGGGTATTGCTGTTGGGTCTGCGGTCTCTATAGCTGCTGATAGAAGAGTAGATAACAGAGTGATGTTTAGTGTAGGAATGGCTGTAAAAAAGTTATCTTTATTAGGTAGTGATGTTCAAATCGTTCAAGGTATTGTGATGTCTATCAAAGGGAAAAATATCTTTTTTGATAGAAAATAGAGTTAAGTAAGAACGCTTTTATCAACTATTTTTAATTCTGGTGTAATGATTATCTTCTCAAAAGGACTCACAAAGTCTCCTTGTAATCTTTTCATTAATAATCTTACAACCTCTGATCCGATTATTTCCTGAGGCTGTCTCATGGCATAATGGCAAAATGCTAATAGTGGTGAATAACTAAGATAGTCAAAACTGGCAACAACATATTCATTCCGCTCTTTCCGTGGCAAATGTTCTATGAGGTGACTTGTTACCCCTAAGTGTAATAGGTCATTAGCTATTAAATATGCTTTGGGAGGATTTTCTTTTACTAAGAACTGTTCCATTGCTATATGTCCATCTTGGATTGACATAGTTCCATGCAAATAGACAAATTCTTTCTCAACAGAAAGATGAAGTTCACGCATACTTTGAAGATACCCTGCATACCTTTCATTCGCTGTAAGAATATCATTATCCCCACCTACATATCCAATACGAGTGAACCCTTCACTATGGAGAGCTTTTACCATTTCACTCACTCCGTAGCGGTTATCAACGAGAACAGCATCTGCATTAACCCCTTCGATATACCGGTCAACCATTACAATTGGAACTCGTGATATTGATTTAGTTGTGAAATGAAATCCTTGCAGACCTGCAGGAATAACAACAAGTGCATCTACGTTTCTATCAAGTAATACTTGGATTCTTTTCTGTTCTTCAGCGACACTATCATTTGAACAGCTAATAATCATTGTGTAGCCAAGAGGGGTAAGAAGTTGATCCATCACTTCTACTATTTCCATAAAATAGACATTACTCAATTTTGGAGCAACGATACCGATAGTATTTGTACATCTCATTTTAAGAGATCTTGCAACTTCGTTCCGATTGTATCCAAGCTCTTTCATCACTTTCAATACATTTTTTCTTGTCTCACTGGTAACAGAATCATGATTATTTAACACTCTTGATACTGTAGCTATGGAGACATTGGCATCTTTCGCAACTTCTTTTATTGTAATGGCTTGATGAGAGTGCCTCATACAAAATACTTCCTTTAAAAAAATGGGGCCCTTATGGACCCCATTAAAAATGTCTAACTTAATACATCAATCGTAGATTAATCCTGAGATATCAGCATCATCCATGTTCATGTAATTGTAGAATTTTGCACCAGTATCAACATCAGCAACTGGTTCGCCTTTGTATGCTTTGTATGCAAGTTCAACAGCTTTGTATCCAATCATGTAAGGATCTTGTGTGATTGATCCAAGGAAGTATTGGTTTCGTACAGCATTCTTTTGTGCAGCACCAGCATCATAACCAACAACAGTAATGTTTTATACATTGAATTGTTCTTTAATGCGGCACCATCATTAGTTGCTGCGAGTAGGCCTTTAACAGTAGCTTCGTTTGAACAGAAAATACCAACGATATTGTCTGAAACAGCTTTGTTTAATACAGCCTGTGAAGCGTTTGTAGCATCAGTCATAGCTGCTGAAGCAGGAACAACCATTTCAATAAAGACTTTTTTGCCATTTGTTGGGCTATCAGCTGCAATATAAGCAGTGTTACCAACAACAGCAACGTCGTTCATTGTATGAGGAGTGTTATCAACAACTAATTTCACCATTGTATCTCTGAAACCTTTACCTCGGCTAAGAAGTGATTCACCTGAAGCATCTTGGTTCATAACCACGATTTTTACAGGATTAGCATTAGTAGCTTTGAGAATTGCAGGTTTAATAACTTCAAACATCTTTTCTGCAGCTAAGCCAGCAGCAGCGTAGTTGTTTGTTGAAGCATTCGCCCAAATTGATCCTTCTGGAGCTTCCGGTACACCAGAGTCAAACCCGATTACAGGAATTCCTGCATTCTTAGTTTGTTGAAGTTGGTCAAGAACACTACTTGTGTTCAATGCTGCTAGAGCAATAGCTACAGGATTTTTTGCCATAGCGCTATTTAACATTTCAACCTGAATTTGTACATCACTCTCTGAAGGAGGACCTTCAAAAGTAATGTCGACAGAGTAATCATCAGCAGCAGCATTTGCTCCTAATTTTACTTGTTGCCAGAAATCGTGTTGTTCCCCTTTAGAAACAACTGCGATGTAAGGCTTACCTGCTTCTTGTGTCCCCTGAGCAAACAGTGGGGTCAATGAAACGAGAACAACCAGTGCCATTAAGGCTATTAAGGTTTTCTTCATACATACCTCCTAAAATTTAAAGAGCGTGCGCCCTTTATCGAAAACATATTTTTATCAGCTGAATATCAGCTGTAAAACCCTATTTATTAAACTCTTTTTCACTCTTCTTGAGTGCATTCTTTTCTAATTTTTTCTTTTCTTGCCATCTCTTTATAGGTAACTTTCATTTCATTCTTCAATTCAGTAATTTTTTGTTTTCGCTTTTTGGAGTACCTTCGGTTTCCAATTTAGCAATCTCATTCATTACTTTTTCTTTATATAAGACTGATGGGGTAGCTATCTTTACTTCAGTAGATTTTTTTTGTTCTATAAATATCAAGCAAGACAGCACCAAGAACTACAACACCTGTAAAGAAGGTTTGGTATTGAGATTGTAAATCCATAGAAGGAAGTCCAGCTCTGAGAACACTCATGATATATACACCTATCATAGTACCGAAAATGGATCCGGCTCCACCTGAAAGGGACGTTCCTCCAATAACAGCACCTGCTATAGCATAAAGCTCAAAGCCTTGCCCTTGAGCTGGCATTACAGTTGTATACACAGCGGCGAAAGAAATACCTCCGATACCTGCTAAGAACCCAGAAACCACATAAGCCATCATTTCCCATTTCTGAACATCAACACCACTTAATCGAGCAGCTTCTTTATTACTTCCTACCGCAAAGATATAACGTCCCATCTTTGTTCTAGTAAGAATAATGAATGCTATAAAGGCCGTGCCGAAAAGGACAATTGCTCCAGTTGGAAGAGAATTATTATCTTCTGTAATAAATTTAAAGATTCCTTTGAACCACCCGTCCTCAGCCCCACGAGCTGGGAATGTTGCACTTCGTACATTTGATACAATAGAACCAACCCCTAAGCTAATCATCATCGTACCAAGGGTCGCGATGAATGGAGGAAGCGATAAGCGAGACACCATTATCCCATTAAATAGACCGAAAGAAGTAGAAATAACTAGGATAAGGATGAGAGAAATCCACATGGGCCAACCCCAGGATTTGTATGCTGTTCCACCAATAATAGTTGCAGCCATCATCACAGTACCACACGAGAGGTCAATTCCCCCTGTAATAATAACAAAAGTTACGCCAATAGCTAGAAATCCTATGTAATAGGAGGAGTCTAAAATATTCACTAAGGTCGTATATGAGAAAAAGTTTCGTCCAAAAAGGGCAAAAAAGGCGTATACAATCACAAGGGCTAGAGGTGCTAATAGCTTACTTAGACTTAACCCTTCTTTAAAATCATTTGCTATATGTTTCGTTTTATCATTCATTTCATCCCACTCCTATTATCTGCTTGTTGCAAGAGCCATTATCTTTTCACTTTTAGCATCTTCAATATTTACAATCCCGGTAAGTTTACCTTCACACATTACGGCAACTCTATCACTCATTCGAAGTACCTCATTAAGTTCACTACTAATCATGATGATTGATTTACCCTCTTTTTGGACAAGTTCATTCATTAGGTGATAAATTTCACTCTTAGCCCCAACATCAATACCTCGGGTAGGTTCATCAAATATAAGAATAGAACTATTTTTGATTAACCACTTAGCAATAACGACTTTTTGTTGATTTCCTCCAGATAAATTCTTAACTATTTGATCAAGACTAGGCGTCTTTACTTTAAGCTTTTCGGTGTACTCTTTACTTATTTTCTTCATCTCTTTACGAGGAAGTAAAAATCCTGGAGCAAGGTCTTCAAAACTAGACATTATCGCATTCTCATGAACAGAAAGTTTTAATGCCAATCCATATCGTTTTCTATCTTCAGACAAATACCCTATTCCGTTTCTTACTGCATCCATAGGATTTTCGATAATAGTCTTCTTCCCATTTATATAGATATTTCCCGTTGCTTTATCTGCTCCAAATAGAGCTCTCATAGTCTCTGTTCGTCCAGCTCCCATGAGTCCTGCAAATCCAAGGATTTCTCCTTTATGTAATTCAAATGAGACATCTTGGACCTGTCGTCCAGCATTAAGGCTATCGACTTTTAAAACAACTGGGGCATTAGGGGGAACATTAGAATGACTTTTCGGTTTTTCGTAGATTACACGTCCTACCATCATATTAATCATCTCTTCTTTTGTAATCTCTTTGGTATTCCTTGTTCCAACATACTCTCCATCTCGCAGGACTGTTACTCTGTCAGTAATGATGCCAATCTCATCAAGACGGTGGGATATATAAATCATTGCAACACCTTTTTTAGCAAGGTCTCGCATTATAACAAATAGATCATTTATTTCTCTTTCAGTTAATGCTGCTGAAGGTTCATCAAGAATCAGGATTTTTAGATTATGTGAAACAGCTTTAGCAATTTCTACCATTTGCTGCTTTCCAACGGTGAGATTACTAAGCTTCTCTTCTGGATTAATATTCATATTTAGACGTTTGAAAAGCTCTCGAGCCTTTTCATTCTGCCCTTTCTCATCAAGCCACCAAGAGGTTTTCTTCGTACTCTCTCTTCCAATAAATAAATTCTGAGCTACACTAAGGTGTTCCATCATGTTCAACTCTTGGTGAACAATTGCGATTCCTACATCGAGGGCATCTTTAGGTCCTTGTGGATTGAACAACTTGCCCATGTAGTGAATCTCCCCAGAATCTTTTGGGAAAATTCCTGTAAGAGCTTTCATAAGAGTTGATTTACCCGCTCCGTTTTCTCCTACAAGAGCATGGATTTCTCCTTCGACAAGTTCAAAGTCCACCTCCTTTAAAGCATGGACACCAGCAAATCTTTTGTCAATCTTTTCCATAGAAAGCACTACATTTCTCACGGCTGACACTCCTTATATCATCTATGTTCACACACCTTTTCGAGTTGTCAAGGAAAAATTGTAAACGTTTACAATTATATCCTTGTAATACTTTACACATAAAAAAACTCCACCCTTAAAAGTAAGGCGGAGCATCTTATGAAGTAAAAATATTCCTATTATATCAACTTTTATTATCGGTTGTTTTTAGTACTGCGAGAAAAGCCTGCTGGGGAATTTCAACATTTCCCACCATCTTCATTCGTTTCTTTCCTTCTTTTTGTTTTTCAAGAAGTTTTCTTTTTCTTCCAATATCACCACCATAACACTTTGCGGTAACATCTTTACGATATGCATTAATTGTTTCTCTAGATATGATAGAGCCACCTATAGCCCCTTGTATAGCAATTTTAAACATTTGTCTGGGGATCTCGTCTTTTAGACGACTACACACCTGACGTGCTCGATTTGTAGCACTACTTCGAAACACAAGTTGGCTTAAGGCATCTACAGGTTCCCCATTTACTAGAATATCTAGTCGTACAAGGTCTGTTTTGCGATACCCAATCACATGATAATCAAAACTAGCATACCCTCTGGAAACAGATTTTAACCTGTCATAGAATTCAAACAAGACTTCGGCAAGTGGCATCTCATAGATAAGTTCAACTCTCTTTTCATCAAGATAATTCATTGCACTCTGAATCCCTCTTTTCTCCATACATAGGCTCATAACATTTCCCACATATGTTGTTGGAGTGATTATTTCAGCTTGTATATAAGGCTCTTCTGAAAAATCGACATGCATCGGCTCAGGGTAGCTTAAAGGGTTATCTATTGCCAATTCTTCCCCATCTTTCATATGGACAACATAACGAACTGAGGGACTTGTGAAGACAATTGAAAGGTCAAACTCTCTCTCTATACGCTCTTGAACTACTTCTAAGTGTAACATACCAAGAAATCCGCAACGAAAACCAAACCCAAGAGCTGCTGAAGCATCTTTCTCATAAATGAGAGAAGCATCATTGAGCTTCAATCTATCAATCGCTTCTTGTAGTTCTTCATAGTCATTAGAATCAACAGGATAGATAGAACTAAAGACAACAGGCTTAACCTCTTTAAAACCTGGTAATGGTTTTTTGCAAGGATCTATCGTAGAGGTAATAGTATCCCCAACTCTAATATCACTAATTGTTTTTATTCCAGCAATAAAATAGCCAACATCTCCTGCATGTAATTCATCACAACTGGAGAGGCCCATCTTGAATACACCTAGTTCTTCTACGATATATTCACCTTTTGTTGCCATTAGTTGAATAGAATCGCCTTTTTTTACTCTTCCATCAAAAATCCTAAAGTGAACAATTACCCCTCGGTATGGGTCATAATGGCTATCAAAAATAAGTGCACGCAAAGGAGCATTCGGATCTCCTTTTGGAGGAGGAATATGAGCAACAATAGATTCAAAGAGTTCATCAACACCTAATCCTGTTTTAGCAGAAACACGTGCAGCTAAATCCGAATCTAGTCCTAAATCATGATTTATTTGATGTAAACATGCCTCAATATCAGCACTTGGAAGATCAACCTTATTAATAACAGGGATGATTTCAAGATTAAGCTCCATAGCCATGTACATGTTCGCCAGAGTTTGAGCCTCTACTCCTTGAGAAGCATCAATGAGTAAAAGAGCTCCTTCACAAGAACCTATCGCTCTACTGACTTCATATGAAAAGTCAACGTGTCCTGGGGTATCAACAAGGTTAAGTTCATAGCTGTGACCATCTTTTGCTATATATGGAATGGTTACAGCCTGGCTTTTAATTGTTATTCCACGCTCCCTTTCAATGTCCATATTATCAAGCATTTGTTGCTGGAGTGGACCACGAGTGGTAACCAACTTTGCTTTATCTATAAATCTGTCTGCTAATGTTGACTTACCATGGTCAATGTGCGCAATGATACAAAAGTTGCGTGTATACTGTGAATCTTTTCCCATATTATTCCCATTTTTCCCACTTCTTATAATAAAGAGTGGTGTGTTTACTCATCTCTAACCCTAATAACTCTCTAATATCTTTATCATCAAGAGTTTCATGTTCAACTAACGCCATCGTGAGTTTTTCAAGTTGATCACGGTGTTCAGTTAAAATAGTTCGAGTTTCTTTTAGTGCGCCATCTAATATTTTAGATATCTCTACATCTATTTTCTTTGCAGTATCTTCTGAATAATCTTTGTGTTGAGCAATTTCTCTTCCTAAGAAAAAGTGGTTCATCATCTTTTCCAAATCCTATGAATCCTAAATCACTCATACCCCACTCAGTTACCATTCTACGAGAGATATCAGTAGCCTGTTTTATATCATTACTTGTCCCTGTAGTAGTTTCACCATATATAAGTTCTTCAGCTACATACCCACCCATACAGACCTTAATCCAATCATACAATGCACTTCGGTTTTTCGTATATGCGTCTTTTTCAGGAAGACTAATTGTAAGCCCAAGTGCCCTTCCATGAGGAATAATAGTAACTTTATGTAACGGGTCCAAATGTTCCAGATGGTAGTGAAGAAGGGCATGCCCCGACTCATGATAAGCAGTAGCCTTCTTTTCTTCTGGAGTCATTATCTTAGAAACTTTAGCAACTCCTAAAAGAATCTTATCACGAGCTTTTTCAAAGTCCTCCATGATAACGGTACTTCTTTTACTACGCGCTGCAAATAAGGCTGCTTCATTTACAAGGTTTGCTAAATCCGCACCACTCGTTCCTGGTGTTGCTCGAGCAACTTTATTTAGATTAACATCAACATCTATTTTAATTTTTTTACAATGAATAGAAATAATAGCTTCTCTTTCACTTACATCAGGCATATCAACTACAACCTGTCTATCAAATCTACCTGGACGCAATAATGCCGGGTCTAAAACATCTGGTCGGTTTGTCGCTGCCATCACAATAACACCAGAAGCGGGATCAAATCCATCCATTTCGACAAGCATTTGGTTCAAAGTTTGTTCTCTTTCATCATGACCACCACCAAGACCTGAGCCTCGAGTTCTTCCTACAGCATCTAATTCATCAATAAATAGAATACTTGGAGCATGTTTTCTTCCTTGTTCGAATAGATCTCTTACTCTAGAAGCTCCCACACCAACAAACATTTCAACAAAGTCAGATCCACTCATATGGAAAAAGCAACACCAGCTTCACCTGCTACAGCTCGAGCAAGAAGAGTTTACCAGTTCCTGGAGGCCCAACTAGGAGAACTCCTTTAGGAATTCTTGCTCCAATGTCTAGAAATTTTTTGGGGCTTTTCAAGAAATCTACGACTTCTTGTAATTCGTATTTAGCTTCCTTTTGTCCAGCAACATCATCAAAAGTTGTTTTAACATCACTATCCATATACTCTTTTGCTTTTGATTTACTAAAAGACATTACATTCCCATTAGCACCTTTAGTCTGACGCCAGAGCATGACTGTAAATCCAATGAAAATAATCCAAGGAAGCATTTGGAGGAGTAGTTGTAAGAAAGATACACCTTGTACTGTTCCAGTTACTTGTACATTATTATTTTTAGAACTTCCATTAATGTATCATCATCATATGGAATACGCGTAGTTGCACTTACATTATTTCTTAAGTTGAAGGTAATAAATCGTTCGTCCCGAATTTCTGCAGAATTTACTTGATTTGATTCAACATATTGTATAAAGGTGCTATAAGGAACCTCTTGTAGTCCCATCTGTGATCCATCATTAAAAAGCATAATCAAAAAAGTAACTATGAGGAATACAAAAAAACCGAGAGCTAATCTGTTTTTCCCATTAAAATCGAATTTAGGGCCATTAGGGGATCCTTTCTTTTGAGAATTATTGGCATTATTATTGCCTTTATTTCCAGACCAGTACCCACCGCCATCATTCTTTTTATCATTTCCTGAGTTATTGTTAGATTCCCGAGAATCCTTTTCTGGCTCTTTATTCTGTCTATCTTCGTTTTCTTTGTCCACAATTCTATCCTTCTGTTATCAATACACTATATAATGTAGTTAATTTTCGAGCAAGAGGCGAGAGGAGTGCTCTTTTTGCTACTCTATCTTTACCTGAAAAACATGCACCTAGTACAGCAAGAACTCCATAATCATCAACTAATAGTGGTACACGCCACCTATCAGAGAAATCAATGTGCCAGCTAGCAAGCAAGGAAGAAACCTTTTTTGTTCCTTCTTTAAGTTCAATTGTATCTTGGTCTTCAAAAGACCTTACCACTAACTTTCCCACTATTACTTCATCATCTATCCACACTTTTGTAGTATCTAACTCTTCTATACAACACAATTGCTCCTTAAATAAATAATAAGAGTGAAATAGATGTGTGTATGTTGAATATACTAGTGAAAAGTATACAACGCCAAGTGGAATTTGCCCTTTTTTCCATTTCAATTCATCTATTGAGATTATTATTGTTGAATTACTAACATGTAATCTACAATTTCTCTTTTCCTTAATCATTTCCACAATATCATCAACACTTTTACTTGGTAGACGTATTGGCGTTTCAAAAGGAAGTCTATTATATGCAATATATAGGACTCTTCTTATGATAGAAGGGGCATGTTGAGAGAGGATTTTTACATCGATACTAATTTCATGAGATGGGGAATCAATCTTTATCACATGTAAGGCAACTTCTTTTGCCTTCTCATCCACATATTCACTCAATTGAGCCACTTCATCGCTCACTCGACTAAGACCTGTATCCCAAGAAGGAAACACCTCTCTAATGACGGGAATCAGTGTATGTCGAATATTATTCCTTAGATAATCAGTACTACTATTGGTAGAATCTTCAACCCAATCAAGTTTTTTTTACCCTCAAATATTCTTCTATATGTGCTCTCTTTATGTTCAATAAAGGTCGAATGAGAAACTCTTGTTTATCATTAATTGGAGAAGCGAAATTTAGTCTACTTCCCTGAAACAATCTCATTAATAATGTTTCATTTTGATCATCTTGTGTATGCGCAGTTGCAATATAAGAAAAAGAAGAAGAGATGCGGATTTTTTCTAATTCCTTATATCGAAGATAACGAGCTGCCTCTTCAATTCCATTCTTTCGTTTGATTGAGAGTCTTTCTATATCCCTTTCCAACCTCAACAAGACAAAAATCCACCCCTATACTCTTACAATTATCTCTGTTAATTGCGATCTCATTCTCTAATTCATCCTCACTCCTCAATAAGTGATTCACATAGACTGCTTTTATCTTCTTCTTAGGGTGAATAGTTGCTAATAGTGAAAGAAGAGCGAGTGAATCTGCGCCACCACTGAAGGCTACAATGATGCCATCATCATCACTAATCTTATAGGTATGTAGGTATCTATTGAATGTATCAAGGAGAGACTTTTCGATTGTAAGCACGACAAACCTCCTCAAAAGGTTTCTGATTAATGAGGTCAACTATCGCTTTAGTAGCTACATCAATTCCTTCTTGAACTTTATGTTTATCAACTTCATTCTCTGGTGTTCCTAATACAAATTCTACAACTGTCTGTCCAGATTTAGGTCTACCAATGCCAATATAGATACGAATAAAATTAGAGTCATCGAGATGTGCTATCAATGATTTTAATCCATTATGACCGGCACTTGAACCACCTTTTTTAATTCTAATATTGCCAGAAGGAAGGTCCAAGGTATCACAGGCAACAATAATATCTTCAGTACTGAATTTTGCTAATGAAGCATAGTGCATGACAGATCCAGAGTTATTCATAAATGTGAGGGGTTTTATTAGGATTGTATCTTTATTTACTCGTCCATATGCGTAAGAACGAAGACAGCGTTTCTTCATTCTAAGATGAAAAAACGCTGCTACTTGCTCTATGGCATCAAATCCAACATTATGTCTTGTATGGCTGTAAGTAAGTCCTGGATTTCCAAGACCAATAATAAGTGGCAGAATAGCCTCCTTTATTTCTCTTCAGCTTCTTCTACTTCTTCTTCTAATTCTTGATCAGCATCAGATGCAGTAATTACTTCTTTGACACCCTTAACAGTTGCAATAGTCATATCTTCTGCATGAAGGAATTTCACACCTTCTGGTGCAGTAACTTCGTCAATATGAACACTCTCGTTAAGGTTAAGATGACTTACATCGACTTCAATTGATTTTGGTAAATCTTTAGGAAGACATTCCACTTCAATTTCGTGAGTAATTTGTTCAAGAACTCCACCAAACTTTGCACCTTCTGGATTTCCAGTAAGAACAACTGAAACGTTAGCTCTAAGTACTTCACCTTTTGTGACTTCAAAGAAATCTACATGTAATACCTTTCCAAGCATTACATTTTCTTGAAAATCTTTCATTAAAACGTGGTAATTCTTTCTTCCTACTTTTACAGCTAAAAGTGTAGATTCAGAAAAATAACGTAGTTTATTTTGAAACTCTTTTGCATCGAGCGTGATGTGCTCAGGGTCTTTTTACCATAAATAACAGCAGGTATTCGACCTTGTGCTAATAGTCTTCTTGAACCGGCAGAGCCGAAGTCCTCGGTTCTTTTTTCACCAGCCAATTTCATATCTTTCATGAAACACTCCTCTTGATAATCCTAAAAAAAACAGGGGCGGCAGGATTCGAACCTACGCATGCCGGCACCAAAAACCAGAGCCTTACCACTTGGCTACACCCCTATATCTACCTATTCAGTAGGAAATCACGTAAATGACATCGCACATCAAAATACAGGTTTTTGCTCTATTTGTCCAGTGCATTTTTAACTGATTAGGCGATTTTCTTAAAATTTTTAGTCTATTCTTCCCATTCATGGGATTCAAGAGGCTCATCAGCATTTTCATATGCTACTAATATTGCTTCTTGCATTACAGCTCTAAAGTCACTACTAATAGGGTGAGCAACATCTTTGAATTCGCCACTTTTAGTTTTTCTACTCGGCATTGCAACAAATAATCCAGACTTACCATCTATAACTTTCAAGTTATGGATAACGAATTGGTCATCGAACGTAATGGTAGCATACGCTCGTAATTTCCCCTCTGAAGTAATTTTTCTAACCCTCACGTCAGTTATTTCCATGTCTACACCTCTCATGCTGTAAGTTCTAAAACGTTCTTTAACTCTACAGGAGATACATGCCTGTTGTCAAATTATTTGTGACTTGAGTTCCATATTTTCGTTCAAAATAATCAAGAATCATTGATTCATTACCTTTGTCTGTTATAGTGAATACTGTCGAGCCACTACCACTAACAGCAGTATACGACTTATAGCCTTTTTTATTAAAGGTACCTAATATATTATATAAATTGTTATACAAACATATGATGCCCGTAAAATCGTTATAGAACTTCCAATTTTCAACTGGTTTATGATACATATGACACAACATGTCTTTACTATAAGGCATGGATTCTCTCCATTTCTCATCTCGACTCATATCTAAATCATAAAAAGCTTGTTTTGTAGAGACTCCAAAATTCTGGGGTACTGAAAGAATGATGGCAAGATCTTTTCGTGGTGTAATCGGAGTAACGAGCTCTCCTCTTCCTTCTACATAAGCACACGGTGTTTGGCATAGGAAGAATGGAACATCTGATCCAAGTAACAATCCTAGTGCTTGTAATTGATCTTCTTCAAGAGGATAATCATAGAGGTATTGTAACAACAATAACATTGTTGCAGCATTAGAAGAACCTCCGCCTAGCCCTCCCTGCATTGGAATTCTTTTAGTAATATTGATAACGATTTTTGCAGTTGCTCCTATAGCATTAAGAAAAAGCCTAGCAGCTTTATACATAAGATTTTGAGTCACGGGAACACTCTCCATCCCAATTATGCTAATGTGTGTCACACTTTGTTCTGTTAACTCTACAGAGATAAGATCATGGAGTGAAATCAATTGAAAAAGAGATGAGAGAGGATGATACCCATCTTCTCTTATAGGTCCTATATGTAAATGAAGATTAATTTTTGCATAAGATTTCTCGGTAATCTTTTTCTTCATCTTTTACTCCAAATCTGCTCTTCTACTAATACGTTCTCTACCTCCAGAGCCCATCCTCTATTCGCTTTAGGATTCGCAGGACTTGGGTGAAGAATACTAGTTACATATATATCCTTTTCTAATCGAGATATAGATTGTTCTAATTTTTTTCTTGCGTATTGTCCAATACCTATCACTGAATGTGGCATAATTATCGAAATAATGTCATCAAGATAACGATCACACACGTTTTCGAGACTTTTTCTTACTTTTTTCTCTATCTTCTCTGGGATAATATTCTTCCCAGTTGGTCCTCTATCAACAAAGACAACTGGCAATAATTCATTATAGCTATATCTTTGGCAAACATTTGAGCTAGAGGATATCTCTCTTTGATAAGGCCCCATAATCGTCTACCACTCACTTCACTCCTTACACAGTTAAGTCCATCAATTGGTCTTTTGGGATGAGTGATTGGGAGGTTCTGTAGGTGCTCATCAATGTGTAAATATGCTTTGACAACATTCACTTCTCCAAAAGGAACTCCTGTTTGAGCCATTCCAAATGGACCTGGATTCATTCCAAGAAATAAAGATTTTGTTCCTTCTTTGACGTATTGTTCAAGATACTTTTTGTGAAAATCCCATGCATATATAAGAGGATGATATACAAATACACTTTCTGGATACTCAATATGTGCACATTCTGTGGCAAATTCTCTTGTTCTTTCAACTATAAGATTCATTATGGTCCTGTATGGAAAAATGTTTTCATCGAACTAAATGCCCTTTTCTTCGATAGAATTAGGTATGAAATAAAAGCTCCTAAAAGGTAAAGAAATGAAATCCCTACTGCTAACCAAAATAAATGTGGTTCCCCTCGTACATAACTAAATGCAGGAAGATTTACACTCAATATAAAAGGAATCGCAAGCAAGAAAACAATTCCAACTGAATAAAGATAATCTGTTGCAGCTGGTGTTTCAAACTCAGGGTCAACCACTCGTAAGAGAGCAAGACCGGTTGGAAGGGTTCCAGTGGCAGTTCCATATATTAATAACATTCGATAAAAATGATGATCGTCATACAATCTTGAAGCATACATAGGAAGAATAACTAATGTAATAACAGCTCCAACAGCAGTTAATAAGAGAATTGGTAGCCAATACCCTCTAACAGCCACTAACGAAATAGCTCCAAGGGAAGCGGCTACTGTTAAATCGACACTAAGACCACTGATTCTGTTACACGTTGAGTTATCAATTGTAGTTTCTACTTTAAACAACCTCATTAACATCTTCACACCCAAAGCACTAAAAGCACTAAAGATAAAGTTAATTCCCCAAAGAGAATCAGCTAACTGTACACCT
>LQAH01000212.1_pt1 | contig 16117 bp, 25 predicted proteins | sample 1535791 | NCBI WGS metagenome assembly LQAH01 (sample SAMN04331585, study PRJNA305678) | bioreactor metagenome | isolation source: bioreactor_4 inoculated with Wadden Sea sediment 2nd replicate of a... | place: Germany:Bremen
GAAGGAATCGATATCAGATGGGCAAAATGCCAGCTCTGCAACAGCAATTGATGAAGCCCTTGGAGTATTCTTAACAGTTATACCTTTTTCATCTGCATACTTTAGATCTACATTATCAAGTCCTACTCCACCGCGTACAATAAGTTTTAGATTAGGATATTTGTCCATAAATGATTTGTCTGCTTTTGTTTTACTTCTAAGAAGTACAGCTTCTGTTTTGTCTGAAAGCTCTCCTGAAGTGCATCCTGATGATTTTATTTTTGATTCCAGACCGTTTGAAAATCTATCTAAAAATTGCTACGTTCATTTTTCCTCTCTGTTATTATATAAAAATTGAATTGATAGTAATTGTGAAATATTGTTCTGTCAACTTCAATATGCATAAAAAAGTCAATATTACAGTATAAAAAAGTCAAATAAAAATGCAAAAAAAAAGCAGTATAAGTGATGTAAAATATAAATATACTGAGCTTGTTTTGATCCGGGTTGGGATGTAGACAAAGATCTGATGAGTGATATAATCATTTGGTATTTATGATACTGTACTGCTCAGTGTCATAAATATGTGATTAATATATTTTTAACCGGGGTAATTATTTGAAAATAAAAAAACTGAAAATACGTATTGCACTTTATTTCTCAGCAGGTTTTTTATTTATTATACTCATGATTGCCGGTATCTCAACATATCTTTATTCAACAACCATGATCACTCAGCTTCATAAAAACATTGAACAGAATGTCAAAATGATAGATTTTGAACTTAACTCCGGTGTAAACAGAGTTTATGAAATTCAGAGGCAGATAGTTAACAACTCAAGGCTTAACAATTTGATGAAGAAAGTTTCGAATTACAGAGGTGAGGCAAATGATGATGTAAAGGAAATATCATCAATAATGAGGGATTTTTCCTATAAAACCATATATTCAAATTCAATTCTTATTTTCAATAAAAAAAGGAATAATTCTCGATCCTTTTTATCATATTGAACCGTATAACAGGATAATTAAGGATAATAAAGATTTTAGATCCTTCCTGAGATCGGAAAAATTCAAGCAGTTTGCTCCTCCTTCAACTTTTCCGATGAGCAGCAGTTTTTCAAAAATCAACAACAGTAAAAACATTACTTATTATGTTCAGTATCTTGATAATCGAAATTTCAGGAAACTCGGATATCTTGCAATTAATATAAGAAACAATTTTTTATTCGGTAATATTAAAAAGCTTTATTCTGATATTTTCGATGAGATAGTTATTTTTGATAAACAGGGAAATACTATATTTTCAATGACAGATAAATCGTTTTTTCATTTCAGGGAAAACAATAAATATTATATTTATGAAAAAGTGTTTCAGTATATCCTGAATGGACAATTGCTGTTGCAATATCTACTTCCAATCTCCTGGCTGCTGTTCAAAAGTGCTTATGAGTATTTATATAATTACAATTCTGGGTTTAATTATAGCTATCCTGATTGGATTTTATATTTCCTCCAGTGTTTCTACACCTGTCTACGAAATTAATTCAGCTATAGAAAAATTTAAGCTTACAAACAACTGGCCCGAAGCTCTTTCCTGCAGGACAGAGGATGAAATGAAATATCTTATTAATGGAATTAACGATCTCTTTGTAAGTATGAGAAAACTTGTTAAGCAAATTTTATGATGAGCAGGAGGAAAAGAAGAGTGCAGAAGTAAAAGCTGTAGAACTACGGCTTCAGCTGCTTCAGTCACAGATAAATCCTCATTTTATTCATAATACTTTAAATGCTGTTGAGTGTCTGGCACTTGAACTGGGGGCAGATGATATATGCAGTATGATAAATTCTCTTAATCTTCTTTTTAGAAACAGTATGGCAATTGACAGAATATATAATACTGTTGAAGAGGGAATATGTGCAATTGAAGCCTTTGTGGTTATTATGAAATACCGCTACGGGGACAGTTTTGAATATTGTATAACAGTAGATGACAGTATAAAAAACTGCATGGTTCCCAAGCTTCTTGTTCAGCCTATTGTTGAAAATGCTCTTTTCCATGGACTTCAGCCCAAGGATGGTCCTGGAATGCTTGATATAAAAGTTTCAGACAGCGGAAATCATATAGTTTGTGAAATTTCAGATGACGGTGTCGGAATGGATGCAGATAATTATGAAGCAATGATGGGGAAATTCAGAAGCGGTCTGACAAGCATCGGAATAAAAAACATCATAGAAAGGTTGAAGTATTGCTATGATGATGCTGCAGATATAAAATTTGAAAGTAAAAAAGATGAAGGAACGACAGTTACTCTTATACTGCCGAAGAAACCTGTAAGAGAGTAGAAAAAATTATGGAAAAAAAATATACAGTTTTTGTTGTTGATGACGAAAAGCCGGCACAGAGAAAAATTGAGCTGCTGCTGGAACAGATAAACAGCAGTTTTGAATATTCAGGATCTGCAAAAAACGGTAAAGAAGCACTTGAATCATACATGGTTTCCAAACCTGATCTTCTGCTTGTTGATATTCAGATGCCGGTTATGGACGGTCTGGAATTTATCAGAAAAATAAAAGCTTTGGATGAAACGCAGGCAGTTATTATAATCAGCTGCCATGAAAAATTTTCATATGCAAAAGAAGCTGTGCAGCTTGGTGTTCTTGATTATCTTATAAAAGATCTGCTTACAAAAGATGAATTACATACTGTTTTAATGAAAGCTGAAAATATCCTGAATGAAAGGGGAAATGATATTTTTCATTATCTGATCCGTCCTCTCCTTCAGAAAAAAATATTGAGAATAAAGAATCGGCGAAAAGGTGTAACAGCGGTCTCTTAAAGCTTATTACTCAAAACAACAGTCAGAAAGGAAATACTTCCTGTATATCCGATACTGATTTCTGTAATCCTCCCTATGCAGTAATGTGTCTGAGTATTGATGATTTCAGGAATATTTCCTCAAACAGAGTAAATATAATTGATTATATAGATAATATACTCAGTTCAATGTTTGAAGAAAACAGCTGGGGAGAATCTGCATACTGTCAGAACGGTATGTATGCGGCTGTTGTTTCTTTCTGCAGTTTTGAAGATCAGAATGATATTATCCGGAACAGCAGTTTTATACTTAACAGGCTTAGAAAAGAACTGCACAAAGTTCCGGATATTACTCTTTCAGCAGGTATTTCTGAATTATTTTTTAATGTTGATGAGCTGCCTGATCATTATCAAAAGGCACATGATCTTTTAAAATACAGGATTTTTCTCGGAGGCGGCAGAACACTTTTCAGTTCTCTTCCAATTTCAAAAATGCCTGTGTTAAAGACTGAAAAGATTGAAAATTACCTCGAGAAAATTAAGATTTATGCTTGCGAAAAGCGTTTCCAGAAAGCTTTATCATCGATCAGTGATCTCTATAACACTGAACTCAGCGGAATGCTTCAGTATAATTATATTCAGCACATTCATACAAACCTTTTTTCAATAATTATTGATATTTGCAAAAACAATAAAATAACATATAACGATCTTTTCGGAAAGAATTTTCTTCCGGTTGATTATCCTGAAAATTTTAATACTATTCAGGAATCAAGAGAGTGGTTTCTGGAAATTTTCAGCAGAATTATAGAAATCTCTGCTGAGAAAAAGAATCATATAGTAATCATATTAATAAAGCAGTTTCTGTAATTGTTGAAAATCCCAAGATCACACTTCAGGAGCTGGCTGATAAATTGTTTATAAATAAATCATATTTATCCAGACTTTTTAAAAAGAGACAGGCAGGACTGTTCTTGAATATACACTTGAAGTTAGAATGAACAAGGCAAAGGAGCTCCTGAATGATCCGTCTGTAAGGATTAATGAAATTTCTGAAAAGCTCGGATATGAATATACACAGCAGTTTACAAGTGATTTTAAAAAGCATACCGGTATTGCTCCGACAGAATACAGAAATGAGCAATTTTGATATCTTTTTGAGCATTTAAGTCAATATTCAAGAAACTTAGTCATTATTCATTATTTGCTTCTGCATTTTTTCCGCTTTATGATTATTTCAGTAAAAAGAGAAAAAGCAGAAGTTTTCAGATATAAAGTATTCTTTGCGGTTTTTCCGTCTATAGGATTTCTGTTTCCTGCAAAGCTGTGTTTTTCTGATTCTGCCTCTTTTTATCAGAATATTATTAATTGCGGAATTTCAGGAGGAGGAAAAGGCTCCTGCAATTCTGGATGTAAATCATCACAGAAGCAGAATCGGCTTCTGTAAGTTCCAAAAGGGGGAATAAAATGAAAAAACTTTTAACTGTCCTGCTGATGCTTATGATCAGTGTTTGTCTGTTTGCCGGAGGATCTTCTGAAGAAAATTCCGGAGAGGAAAAAGGCGGTTCATATCTTATGGGAACAGGAAGCGCAACAGGTAACTACTATAACTTCGGAAGCGTTCTTGCTCAGGTTGTTAATACGCATACAAATACAAACCTTACAGTAACATCAACCGGAGGTTCTGTTGAAAATGCAAGACTTCTCGGAAGTGCTGAAAACGAATTTGCAATGATTCAGACTGATGTTACAAACTATGCATATACAGGAACTGAGCAGTTTAAAGGTAAACCTGTAAAAGGTTTTTCTGCAATTACTGCTGCATATCCTGAAATGGTCCAGATCGTTGTTCAAAGAAAAGCGGAATTAAATCTGTACTTGATATGAAAGGTAAGAGAATCTGTGTAGGCGCTGCAGGAAGCGGTTATGAAGTTGCAGCAAGATCAGTTCTTGCAGCTCACGGTATGAGTTATGATGATATTGATGAAAGATTTCTCTCCTCATCAGAAGGTAAAAATGCTCTCCAGGACGGTCAGATTGATGCTTTCTTCATGTGCTCAGGCTACCCTAACTCAAATGTTGTAGAACTCAGCCTTACAGGTAATATCGATGTTATCGATATTGAAGAAAAATATCTCAATATCATGCTTGAAAAATATCCTTTCTATGCACCATTTACAACAAGCGATGACCAGTACAACATTGGTCACAAAGTTACAAGTGCTGCTGTAATGGCAATTCTTGTTGCAAGAGATGATGTAAATGAAGATGAAATCTATAACATCACAAAAGCTATCTATGAAAACCTTGATGAGCTTAAAAGCCTCAACAGCAAGGCTAACTATATGAGTATTGACGGTGCTTTCAGAGGTATCGGCGGAAATGTACATCCAGGTGCTGCAAAGTACTACAAAGAACTTGGAATGGATGTTCCTGATAACAACTTATAGGATTTAGAGATAAATATTCTGCGGAAGTGAAACTTCCGCAGCTTTAATTAAAAAGACGGGACTGATATCCGCTTCCTGGGTATCTGGAATATTCTTTAAAGTGTGGATTCCTGCCGGATATTAAATCCGAAAGGTAAAACCCGTCAATATAATCCATGCTTTAAAAAGCAGCATACACAATAGCTTGTTAATCCGCAGTATCTGAATGCCTTCGGTAAACCTCAGGACAGTATAGGTCTGTCTTTCGGGATTTCATGTTCCGGTTAATATTGCCGGAGATTTAAAGCCTGCTTAAGAGATAAGTATGCTTTTCAGTATTACATATGCTGATACATCTAAAAGTGTGTATGTTTTAAACAGGAGATGAATCCCTATGGGTTTAAATATATTTGCTAAATATAATAAAACTATTACGGAAGATATCGATCTAACATCAATTGACAGGGAATCAAAATTCAAGAATTTTGTCGGGAATCAAGAAAGTCCTTCTTACAGTAATTCTTACTTTCTTTGCCTGTTTTCAGCTATATGCATCAATTACCAACAGCTTCCCGCAGCAGATTGTAAGATATTCACATCTGGGATTTGCTATAAGTCTTGCATATGTCATGTATCCTGCCACCAAAAAAACAGACAGGAACAGACACAGTATTTTTGATCTTATTATAGCTGTTATTTTTGCATCAGTGATCGGATATTTTCTATATAATTATGAAGCTCTGCAGTTTAGGGCAGGAGCTTATACAAAATGGATGTTGTAATGGCTGCACTGGGTGTATTCCTGGTATTAACAGCATGCTGGAGAGTTGTAGGACCTCCAATTGTTATAATTGCATCATCATTTATTCTTTACGGATTTGTAGGAAAATACCTTCCGGGCTTCCTTCATCACAGAGGTTATTCGCCTCAGAGAATAATAACTCATCTGTTTCTTACAACAGAAGGAGTAATCGGAAATCCGTTAGGAGTATGTTCAACTTTTATATTCCTTTTTATATTTTTCGGCTCATGCCTTGAAAAGACAGGAATAGGTCAGTTTTTATCGATGCTGCAACAAGCGCTGCAGGATGGGCATCCGGCGGTCCTGCTAAAGTATCTGTTCTTTCATCAGCTCTTACAGGAACCATAAGCGGATCATCTGTTTCGAATACTGTAAGTACAGGAAGCTTTACAATCCCCATGATGAAAAACTCGGATACAAGGGCGAGTTTGCTGCTGCTGTAGAAGCTGCTGCATCAACCGGCGGGCAGATAATGCCTCCAGTAATGGGTTCAGCTGCATTTCTTATAAGCGATGCAGTAGGTATACCATATTCCCAGCTAATGAAACATACAATTGTTCCGGCACTGCTGTATTTTACAGGTATCTGGGTTATGGTTCATCTTGAAGCAAAAAGAAGCGGTCTTAAAGGTATTCCAAAAGAACAGCTTGCTCCTCTCTGGCCTTTATTACGGTCAAAAGGACACCTTGTACTTCCTCTTGTAGCAATTATTTATTTTATGCTCAGCGGTTTTACAATTACAAGAAGTGCTTTATGGGGAATAATGATTGCTGTTCTTATTCCATTCCTGAAAAAGGATACAAGAGTACCGGTAAAGCAGATTGTCTCAGCACTGCCGGCTGCCGCCAGAGGAATTGTAAGTGTTGCTACAGCCTGTGCTACTGCAGGTATAATTGTCGGTATGGTTACTCTTACAGGTCTTGGACAGAGAATCGGGGCCGGTATGTTTGATGTAGTAGGCGGGAGTCTTATTCTTGGACTTATGTGTGCAATGATGACATCTCTAATTCTTGGAATGGGTGTATCAACAACTTCAAACTATATTATTACAAGTACAGTTGCAGCACCGATACTTATCAAGATGGGTATACCTCTTCTTGCAAGTCATCTCTTCTGTTTCTACTTCGGAATTATTGCTGATATTACACCTCCGGTTGCTCTTGCAGCCTATGCAGGTTCTGCAATTGCAAAGAGTAATCCGTTCAAAACCGGGGTGAACGCCGCCAAGATTGCAATCGGTGCTTTTATAATTCCTTATATGTTTGCTATATCACCAAAATGATTCTTATTGACGGAACTTTTATGGAAGCCCTTCCTATGATTATAACTGCAATTATCGGAATGATTGGAATAAGCGGCAGTTTTATCGGCTATCTTTTCGGACCTGTAAAAGGCTGGTGGAGACTCATCCTTTTTGCCAGCGGGTTCATGCTTGTAATTCCGGGAACAGCAACAGATATTGCAGGTTCTCTTCAGATTGCACTGGTAATTATTCTACACAGGTTTGTATTTTCAAAAGAGAAGGTTATAAATTAAATAATCTGTCAGCAGGACTTTCCTGTTTTAGAAACGGATTAAACTGCATAACGGGAATCAGCAGTTAAATAATGTCAGGGATCAGTATCAAATAAAGATATTGATCCCTTTTGCTTATCTTTATAAGAACAGGTATAATTTCCTATGATATGGATTTATAAGTTATTTTTAGATATTATTTTGATCTGTTCATACATTTTATCAATGAAGAATTATTCTTTCAGAATTTAGATAAAAGATATTTCCGGAGGTCCTGGTGAAAACAATAATTATTCAGATTTTTTTAATAGTCCTTATATGCTCTTTAACAGGATGCAGAAATAAATGAAAATAAAAGGATCAGCAAAAAGGAAGCTGTTGAAATTGAATTCTGGTACGGACTTGAGGGAATCAGCGGCAGAGCTGTCGAAGATATCGTTGCTGCTTTTAATATATCTCAGGACAGATATTTTGTCAGAGCTGTTCAGCAGGGAAACTATACAGAGACTGCCCGTGCACTGCATGCCGCTATTATCAGCAATACAGAACCGGCTTGTATTCTTCTCAATCATGATCACAGTACATCGTTGTATTTACGCGGAGCTTTAAATTCTCTCAACGGTTTGATGAATCAGACTAATGATTTTAATAAAGATGATATTTTTCCATATTTCTTGAATCCTTTGAAAATGAAGGTCTGTATTACGGGATTCCGGCAATTGCTTCTACACAGATACTCTATTACAGAAAAGATCTATTCCGTGAAGCAGGACTTTCTGTAATTGAACTTCAATCATGGGAAGGCATTATTAAAGCAGCTGAAAAACTTACAAAAAGAGATGGTGATGAAACTCTTGTCTACGGCTTGGAACCGCTTCAGTCCAGAAGAACTTTAATTTGAGGCTGCTGTCAGCAATGGGGGGAAATTCCTTTCTGATGACGGGAAAACAGTTCTTATTGATTCAAAAGAATGGGTTGAAGCGTGGGAGCTGATAAGAAGCGCCATATTTGATAAAAAAATCATGAAAGTCCATTACGGTGGTCAGGGCTGGGAATATCTTTATGCAACAATGGATGATGTAATGCAGGGGAGAGCAGCAGGGTATTTCGGATCAAGCGGAGACCTTAGTTATCTTGACAGCTCCATTATAGCTGCGCAGATCATGCCCGGATGGGGAGGCTTTGCGGGAAAACCTGAAGCATCTGCAAGCGCTCTGTGTGTACCCAGAAAAATATCTATTGAAAAGAAGAGGGGTGCTTTTGAGTTTATAACTTTTTTTATCAATACAGAGAATACTGTAGATTTTTCGATAAAGACAGGCTACATACCGGTTAGAAAGTCGGCGATCAGGACTCCTGAATTTCACAAATTCATGAGAGATAAAACCAGTATTGTTATCTCACTGAACCAGCTTGATATTGCTGTCCCTCCCTTTATGATCCTACCGGCGGAGAGATAAACAATGCACTTGAAGAAGCGGCTGCTCTTCTTGAAATTGATAACAAAAGTGCTGAAAAAGTTCTTAAAGATGCAGCTGTTAAAGCCCAGGCAGCTCTCGACCGTTTTTATGCAGAGAAGGATAGTCATTAAAGTAAAATGTCCTAATCTGTGTTAATTATAAAGTTATACTGAATAAACAATGCACCTCTTATAGTCCGACAAAATAGTGCCGGATAAAAAAGCATACTGCCTGAACAGTATGCTTATAATTGAAATTTATCTGATTATGAATTATTCATATATATTATTACGAAGATATTATTTATTAAAAAGTGCTGCTGTATTTTTCCTTACATCTCCCAGAAACGGTATAAAATACTCCGCATAAAACTCACAGATTACAGTCTTATCATAGCCCTTAAGAATTTCTGCTACCTTATCATAAGGAATATTTCCCCAAAGCGGCGGAAGATGTATATCGCCCCTTCCCAGAGCAAAGCGGTTGCCCATAGGCAGGCTGTCATATACCGGCCGGTTATTGATTCTGAGCATTTCAAACTTCCCTGTGTTGTCGGAAAAGTGGAGGTGTCCCAGTACAGGCACTGCCTTTTTTATCGATTCAAGGAAATCAAAACCCAGATAGTCGGATGCAAGAAAGCCGTGTCCTATATCGTAGTTCATTTTAAAGTTTTTTCTGTTTACATCTTTTACAAAATCAATTACAGGATCAACATGTTCAACTTCTATGTTTTCTATTGTCAGTTCAACGCCGAGTTTTTCAGCTCTGTCACATGCTTTTAAATGACCTTCTAAAAAAACGTTCTTCAATATCCTGATTGTCTGACTTTTTTTTCATAATGGAGGTTTAAAAGATATGATCCTGTTTCCGATGCTGCTTCTATCGAAGAAAGAAGTGCTTTTTCCTGAAGTTCGTAATTCTCAGTATCTCTGAGATCAATTCCATATCCTATATGCATGGAATAGCTTAAGGGGAATTCAGACGTAAGATTTTTAATAAATCCTGTTATGTCCCTGTTGAGATTTCCCCGATAATCATTGGAAAAAGGTCTGAATTATATTCAACAGTTTCAAATCCGGCATCACAGAACCTTTTCAGCCATTTTCTGATACCTTCCGGTTCTCTTACATCGGGCAGATTTATTCCAAGTTTCATTTTATTCCTCCGTTAATCTCTTCAGCAGATTCCTGTTAGCAATTTAATTTATAATTCTTTTAGTATCCAGCCTGGTCGAAGATTTAATGCATTTTTTGAAGCATAATCCCTGCCTGTTTCAACAGTTTTCTGAAGACTGTACTTATTAATTATTCCTTCTGCAATACCTGCAGTAAAAGAATCTCCGCATCCAATTGGGTTTACAGCATCTATTTTGTGCTCTCTATCTGCGACAGATCACCTTTACAGGAAATCAGTATTGGACCATCTCCGTCAGTTATGATTAAGGTATTGTTATATTGTTTTGTAATTTTTTTAATTATTTCTTCTACAGATAAATTGTTTTCACTAAAAGTCTGAAGCAGCTCTGCTTTGTTTATTTTAATATAGTCCGGTCTGATTGTTTTATCAATAAATGAATTTTTTCAGATCTGCTCCTTTATAGTCAGCAAGAAAAGTAATACCTCTTTTTACCGATTCCTTAAGCATAAACGGAATAACTTTTTCTGAAAAACCTGAAAGTCTGCTTCCTGAAACAACAACGCAGTTTATATTTATTAGTTTTTCTATGAAATTATTACAAAACTCCTTCTCTTCAGCTTCTTTAATAATTTCAGATTCATTAACAACTAATTCTGTGCAGCTGTTATCTTTCTCTCCTAATAATGTATAGCATGTTCTTACCCTTCCTGATGTTTTGATACAGTCATTGGTATGTGATCATTTCTGCATAATTCCTTGAAATGCTCCATATTTTCAATACCTGCAGGAACAATTGCCTGTGCATCAATTCCAGCCTGTATAAGAACTCTGCATGTATTAATACTCTTACCTGATGCACAGATAAGGTAGGAGCTTGATCTGTTGACTGTATTTTTATCAACTGAATCAAATAATATTACTTTCTGTATTGCAGGGCTTAATCCTGCAGTAAGTATTTTCTTCATATAAACCCCTGCTTTTATCTATAATCAGATTATACAGATTTTTGTTTTACATCTCTATAGTCAGTCTGTTCCGATAACGAATTAGCTGCTGAAATTATAATCATCGGATTTTACAGGTAAATCCGCCCGGGATATTTCTTATCTTCAGCGGAACAGCAGAATCCTTTCCGAAAACTGATTCGATATATGTTTTATAGCTGTCAAATAAATCTACAGGAATATATGCCTGAATTGTACCGGCAAATCCTCCGCCGTGTATTCTGCAGGCTCCTGTTTTCTTTTCTTCACTGCTCTTATTATTCAGGAAGTTTTCGGTCAGCATAATTGCAATAGAAGTAGCCTGATCCTGATATACTGATGCTGCATAGACATTTTGAAGATATTTGAAAGAGGAATTTCCCGATTCCCTCACAGTTTCAAGATAGTCTTCCATCCGATTCTCTTTCAGTTCCCTGATCATTAAATCAACTTTTCTGTTTTCATTGAAAAAATGCATAGCCCTTATAACAGATCTGCCTCCGGATGCTTTTCTAAGTTGAGGAGCTTTCTAAAAAACTCATCTTCATCCACTTCTCTTAAAACTTTCTTTCCGAAAAATGAAGCTGCGTTTTCCATATCCTCTGTTATGGAACTGTAATCATCAGTAAGATCGGCATGGTCGCTGTCTGTTTTTATTACTGTGAGAACATAGCCGTGGTCTGCAAAGCTGAAATTAACAGGATCAATTATTTCATCCCCTTCATCTTTAAAGTCAATTGATATAATCCCTCCGTATCCGCAGGCTGTCTGGTCCATAAGGCCTGAAGGTTTGTTGAAATATACATTTTCAGCATATTTACTCATTCTTGCACAGTCGGGAATTGATACCTTATTAGAGTTGAAAAAGTAGTTGAAAATATAGGTAATCATCATTTCTATTGATGCCGAGGAGCTTAAACCTGATCCCGGAGGAACGTCTGAACTTACAAGAGCATTGAATCCTTCAGCCTTAAGCCCTTTTGATCTGAAGGCAGAAGCAATACCTCTGACAATAGCTTCTGTTGTTCCTTCCTCTTCTTTAATTATCTCTGTTCTGCTTATATCTATGGAAAAAGGTGTATATCCTTCTGAGTGGATAGTGACAATACTGTTTCCGCTTACTTGTGCTGCTGCAATTGTATCAAGATTAACTGATGCTGCAAGAACTTTTCCATGGTTGTGGTCTGTGTGATTGCCTCCGAGTTCTGTACGGCCGGGGGATGAGAATAAACTTATTTCAGTATCAGAGAAATGATTTTTAAAATCTTTAATCAGTTTTGAATATCTTTTTCCTGATATTCATACTCATCACTGCTGTATATTTTCATAATTTCTTTCATTTCTGTACTGTTCATAATATTATCTCCTGAAATTGCTTCTTAATTATTCTCAAGCCGGGCAGAATACCTGTGCCAGCTTTCTAAGGATTAAGTTAGTCCTTCTTTTTTGCAAATACAAAATGCGGCGGAAGGTTTAAACTTCCTAATGTTTTACAGATAAAAATAACTGCTGTTTATTCTGTTTCAAGGTAATGTGTTTCAGAAAGTCCTCTTAAAACTTCAGCGCTTTTTTCTGCAGTTATATCCCGTTGAGGCATTGCCATTAATTCGTATCCAACCATGAATTTTTTTAACAGTTGCAGATCGTAAAAGTGGAGGGGTAAAATGTACATGCATTTGAGTATAGTGATAGTCTTTTCCATCGACAGGGCTTTGGTGTATTCCCATGGAATAGGGGAATGATGTTTTAAAGAGGTTATCGTATTTTATCGTTACTTTTTGAAAGATATCAGCGAAATCCTCTGTTTCTTTTTCAGACAGCTGATCTATCGATCTGATATGTCTTAACGGAAGAATCATTGTTTCAAAAGGCCAGACAGCCCAGTAGGGGACAAGCGCAATAAATGATGAATTTTTATATATAATTCTTTCTTCTTTGCTGTATTCATACTCTGCGTAATCACATAAAAGTGGAGATTTATGCTTATCAAAATATAGTTTCTGATTTGCAATTTCCGATGCAGGCAGATTCGGAATAAATTCCTCTGCCCAGATCTGCCCGTGAGGATGCGGATTTGAGCATCCCATTACAGCTCCCTTGTTTTCAAATATCTGTACATGATTTATGAAATCTTTTTCTGCAAGCTCCAGATATTCTTTCTTCCATATAATAATTATGTTTTTTATATCTTCAAAAGACATCTGAGCCATTGTTATATTGTGTTTTTCTGTATAACAGAGAACCCTGCATAAACCTTTTTCTGTCTGCCCTTTTATAAAATCATTTTCACTTTCTTCTATTGTATCTGTATCAGGCAGGAGGGCTGCAAAATCATTATTGAAGGCATAAACACCTCTGTAATCAGGATTTTTAACACCTCCGGCTCTTTCATTTCCCGGACACAGATAGCAGCCGTCATCATAAACCGGCAGAGTATTCCTGCTGCTTTCCTCCCTCTGCCCGTTCCATGGACGTTTTGTTCTGTGCGGAGAGACTTTTACCCATTCTCCGGTAAGGGGATTATATCTTCTGTGGGGGAAATCATTGTAAGTCATAAGTTTCTCCTGATTATGGTCTTGATAATCATAATGTACACGAGTACAAAAAGGCCGTCAAGTCTTGAAAAAGATAAAAAACATTCTTAATAGATGTCTGTATATAATAATAACACTTTCAATAGAAGATTGTATTTTTTAATTAAAACAGTTGGTATCATTGGAATTAAAACTGTTTACGTTTAGTATTTGATTGACACTTAAAGATCAGACACCTATAATCACCCCTCAATCCGTATTATTGTATAAATTACAGGAGAATAAGAATGTCTAAATTATTTTCAGATCTGGGTCTTGATTCCTCACTGCTTAATGCACTTAAAGCAGAAAATATTACTACTCCCACCGAAATACAGATAAAGGCAATACCTGCTCTGAACCTGAATAAAGATGTCATAATACATTCTCCGACTGCAACAGGTAAAACTCTTGCATATCTCCTGCCGCTATTTGAAAAACTTAAAGAGCCGTCCAAAGAGATGAAAGCAGTTATTCTCGCTCCTACTCATGAACTTGCAATTCAGATACAGCGCCAGATCGAAAGATATCTGAAAACTCAGGATTGCCTGTATTTTCTGTACCAGTAATAGGAAACTCAAAATATTAAAAGACAGATTGAAAGTTTAAAAAAATAAGCCTCAGATTGTTGTAGGTTCGCCGGGCAGAATTCTTGAACTAATTCAGAAAAAAGAAAATTAAAGCACACACTGTTAAAACTGTAATCATAGATGAGGCAGACAGGTTAATGGATAATAAAAACATTGAGTCAGTACAGGGAATTCTGAAAACGATGTTAAAAGGAAAGACAGATTGTAATTGCATCTGCATCAATACCAAAAAAAATAATTGATACAGCAAAAGCTATTATGAAAGATTCAATAATAATCAAAACTGTTCCAAAACAGGCTGTTCCAGAATCAATATCTCATAATTACTTTAAAACTGAACAAAGGGATAAAATTGATTTTCTGAAACGGCTGATTAAAAATATAAATCCAGCAAAAGCTGTTGTATTTATAAACAGCCCGGGGAGTATTGATAATCTGACAAGTAAACTCCAGTATAACGGCTTGAAAGCAGAAAGCCTTCATGGAAGCAATATAAAAAAAAGACCGTAAAAAAAGTTATGGATGATTTTAGATCCGGGAAACTTAAAATCCTGGTTGCCTCTGATATTGCAGCGAGAGGACTTCAGATGGACGGAATAAGCCATGTCTTTAACATGGATATACCGGAAAAACCGAATGATTATCTGCATAGAGCCGGAAGGAGCGGGCGTAATAATATGGAAGGGCTTGTATTTTCTCTTGTTACATTCAGAGAACTTCCTTTTCTAAAAACATTGAAAAAGAATTAAAGATTAAAATTCCTGAAAAAGTATATTACAAGGGTGAAATCCGGGATCCGGAAAGTACAGGTAAAACATACAGAGGAAAGAGAAAATAATTTATTTCAGCTTAATAGTATTATCTTTAACAGCATTGTTAGATTATTAATCAGGGAGGCAGCTTCATCTGCACTAAAAGCCTTTTTATCCCCTTCTCTGTATTCTGCCCCAACTGCCCTGTTTCTGCCGTTATTTTTAGCAGAATAGAGAGCATAATCTGCTATTTCAATTGTCTGTTCCAGTGAAAGTAAAACCGGCTGAGAACTTATAAATGGAAAGGGTACATATCCAATAGAACATGTTTTCCTGAGAATTGTAGAATCCTTTATTATAAAATCAGTTTCAGAAATAGATTTCAACAAATTATCTGCAAAAATCCTTATATAATCAGAATTTGTATGTTTCAATATAATTAAGAATTCTTCACCTCCCCATCTTGCCAGGATATCATCCCTTCTAATCGATTTTTTCAGGATTTCTACAAACTGAACAAGAACATCATCACCGCATTTATGTCCCAGTTGTCATTAACCAGTTTAAAATGGTCAATATCAATTAGAAATATACCGTATACATGATTGTCCCTGTTTTTTGAAGGATTTGATGAGGATAAACCAAAACCGAATCTGTCAATTTCGTTTTTAAATATATCAAAAATATAACGTCTGTTTGAAATATTTGTTAGTGCATCAAAGTATGACAGCTGATGAAGATGCTGGTTTGCATTTTGTAATTTTTTTATTTAGAATTTCAGTTTTATTTGCGAGGGTCTTATTCTGTATACCCAGTCTTAATGCGTTAACCATTGTGTGGTTCATTCGGGATACCAGTGTAATCATCATTAAAGTGAACATAATTCCCAAAATGCCCATTGCTGTGTTTATTTCTCCGCCTAGAATAAAACTGTGTATTGTTACAGGTAAAATAACAGGAGCAGAAAAAGAGAAAAAAACAGTTTTATTTATTGCAAAAGCCCCTAGGGAGCCGGCAAACATCCCGCCCATTAAAAAAAATATAAAAGCATTATAAGCAGGTAAATCGGCAGAAAGAAA
>LQAH01000213.1_pt1 | contig 16115 bp, 28 predicted proteins | sample 1535791 | NCBI WGS metagenome assembly LQAH01 (sample SAMN04331585, study PRJNA305678) | bioreactor metagenome | isolation source: bioreactor_4 inoculated with Wadden Sea sediment 2nd replicate of a... | place: Germany:Bremen
AGATTCAGAAATTACATTTCAACATTATTAATCAGTTTTTTCATATTTCCCTTCCTGTCAGTTTTTATAGATCACGTATTTTTATCAGGTTAAACCCGGATTACTGAAAGATCTTTTTATTATCATAACTCTCAGCAGCATGATATGTCAAACTAACAATGGTTCATTATTTGTATATGCAAAAAGACTTTTATCTTTTGTTTATTAAATAAAAGAGGGTTGCATATCTGTATCTGTATCTGTATCTGTATCTGTATCTGTTTATCATACAGCATTTTTCGGCCTGTACAGTATTCTCTGAAATTTATATTTACCAATCCATTGTACTGATTTGATTTACAGGTTTTCAGAAATTAACCAGGCAGAAGTCCAGGATAGATGTGATTAAAATAAAAAGATCCCTGCCAGGCATTCTGGAGTTGCTCAGCAGGGAAATATTGCACACTTTTTTCTAAAAAAGGAGTTTCTAATTTATAATCAATCAGCAGCCAGCAGAGAATGTGATTTTACTTTATTCTGCAGCAGACGGCTTAAACATATGCCCACACAGGGTGCTTACGGTGAGGCAAAAGCCGCACTGAAAGAAATCACATCATATATCCAGTTCATAAAACGCCGCCATTGGATTAATGATAAAATATTTATCATAGCCACAAAGACTTTTCGTTAGAAAAGTGCCTGACAGCGTTATAGAGGACTTTTGCTTTTTTTATCCTGATCTGTTAATGACTCGATAAAAGTTTTCACGCTTTCATAAACCGTTTCACCGCCTCTGTTATTTATCCTCTCAACAATTGCAGATCCTACAATAGCGCAGTCTGCATATTTTTCAAGCATAACTATCTGATCTCTTCCCCGGATCCCGAATCCGGCAAGAATATTAAGTCCTTCTTTACCGTTTCTTCTGATTGATTCAAGATATTCTCTATTGAGGCTGTCAATAACAGTTTCCTTTCCTGTAATACCCTTCCTCATTGCGGCATAGATATAATCAGTTTTATAGGAAAGTATTTTATCCATTCTTTCTTTTTTTATTCCGGGAACTATAACCGGAACTACAGACAGGCCCTCTTTTTCCGACATTTCCAAAAGGCCCTCGTCACTGTCAAACGGCAGGTCCGGAATTATAAAGCCGCAGGCTCCGGCATGTTTTGCTTTTTTTATAAAACTATCAAGTCCGGTACTGTAGGCAATATTTGCATATGTCATAATAAATACCGGAATATCACTTATCTTTTTTATTCTTTCAATCAGTTTAAAGCCGTCATCAATTGTAAATCCTGCATTTATTGCATCATAAGATGCTTTTTCAATTACAGGTCCGTCAGCCGAAGGATCTGAAAAAGGAAACTGTATTTCAAGATAAGAACTCCCGCCGTCAATTAAAGCTTTAGCTGTTTCAAATGATGCTTCGCTATCAGGATATCCTGCTATCATATGTGTCATCAGTTTTATTTCATATCAATATCCCCTCCTGATCTGCTTTGTAATAAGTATTTGCCAATCTCAATATTCAGTTCTAATGTATTAAATATAATTTTTCAGGAAGCATCCTACCTTCCATATTTCTCTCCCTCTTAACTTCACTTTTCAGATATTCAATCCAGTTTTCCCTGTCCAGTTCCATGGCAGAGATAAAAATATCCTTATCCCCTCTTCCGGACATATTTACAATAACGGCTTCACCTTTTTTATATTCCTTTGCAACTTTTAGGGCAGCTGATGCAGCATGAGCTGATTCAAGTGCAAAAAGGATTCCTTCGTCTGCAGCAAAGATTTTAAGCGCTTCAAGTACTTCAGTATCTTCGCTGTTCATATACTCAATCCTTCCTGTTTCACCAAGGTAAGCAAGTTCAGGTCCTATTCCCGGATAATCAAGCCCTGCAGAAATTGAGTGGGAAGGCAGAACCTGTCCGTCTTTATCAAGCAGAAAGAGGCTTTTGTATCCCTGTACAATTCCCTCTTTCCCCTCTCCGCACATACGGGCGGCATGATTTCCAACTCCCTTTCCCCTGCCTCCGGCTTCTACTCCGATAAGGCGCGGCTTATCAGTTTTTAAAAACGGATAGAAAAATCCTATTGAATTTGATCCGCCGCCTACGCAGGCTATCATAGCCTTTATATCAAGCTTTTTTTTCCTCTGCCTGCTCTTTAACTTCTTTGCCGATTACAGACTGAAACTCTCTTACCATGTCGGGATATGGAGACGGGCCCAGTGCAGAACCAAGCAGATAATATGTATCATCTGTATTCCATGCCCAGTCTCTGAGTGCTTCGTTAACTGCATCTTTAAGCGTTCTTGTTCCGCTTTTTACAGGGACAACTTTTGCACCGTATAGTTCCATGTAATAAACATTAGGCCTCTGCCTTGCAATATCAACTTCACCCATATAGACAGTGCATTCAAGCCCCAGTCTTGCGCAAACCGAAGCAGCTGCAACACCATGCTGACCTGCACCTGTTTCGGCAATTACTCTCTTCTTACCCATACGCTTAGCAAGCAGACCCTGTCCGAGCGCGTTATTAATCTTATGCGCTCCGGTATTTGCAAGACCTTCAAGCTTTATATAAATATCTCCGCCGCCTGTCTTTTTTGAAAGATTCTCAGCATAAAGCAGAGGTGTCTGTCTTCCTACAAAATCCTTTGAAAGAGTATTAAGTTCCTCCTGAAAAGAAGGATCCCGCATCGCATCAAGATACGCATCTTCAAGGCTGTCCAGAGGTCCCCTTAAGATTTCTGCAACATATCTGCCGCCGTAGGAACCGAAAAAATTATTATATTTATCCATCATTCATTATCCTTAGCCTCTAAAATACAGGCAGGTTTATATTCAGGTATTTATGAAATCCGGTGCTATGGTATTCATAGACCGGATTATTTTTTCTATTAATTAAAATATCTGTTTCGAAAAAGGGAATTTACTCCCTTTTCATTTTCTGCTCTGATCTATTGTTAAGCATTTAATACATCAGTTTTTTTAGCTTCACATATAAAATTTCTTCATCAGATTTTGATCTTTTTTACCGGGTGATGATTCAAGACTGCTTGATGCATCAACAAGTTCAGGTGAATATCTCCATACAATTTCACGTACATTATCCGGCGATAATCCTCCTGCAAGCCAGAGACTCCCTTTTGCTTTTTCAGAAATTTTTCAAGAACATCTGCATCAACTGTTTTACCTGTCCCCCCGTAGCTGTTTTTTGAAAAGCTGTCGCTAAGTATTCTTACACTGTGAAACCTTTCCCCTGTTTCATATTCGCTCTCATCTTTTATCCTGAGTGTTTTATAAAAAGGAAGATCCAGATCCATACAGAAGTCAGGGCTCTCATCACCGGAAAGCTGAACTGCATCGATAAGACCTTTTCTGTAATAATTTTCAATTAGATCTATAAGTGTTTTATCAGGATTAACTGTAACTGCAACTTTCGGAATATCGATATCTGAAAGCTCCTCAGGGAGAGTAGTTTCAGCCTTTCTTACAGAATCTGCAAAACCATTCCAATCATGTCAGCGCCGTATTCTGCTGCGGCAAGACAGTCCTCCCTGTTTGTTATTCCGCATATCTTAACAAGCGGAGCTTTTGCATCAGTGCTTTTACAGCTCTCAGCATGTGCTCTTGCAATACTTCTTCCTGAATTGCCTTGTGCATTAATGCTGTCATCACTACCGTCATCATCATTACTTCTTTCAATATTAACGATTTCAAAATTACTGCTTCCAGCCTTAGTGCTGCCAGTCTCTTTGCGCTTAATAAAGCTGCTGCAGTTCATTGAACTGCTGATTACAGAAGCATAGTCTTTGGAATTCCTTTCCTTAAATATTCTGTTCCAGAAATATTTCTCCGGATCAATCTCCTGCTTTTGCATGCTGAAAAATACATCTTTATAGACCGATGCAAGGGAAGGATTTTTATTACAGATTCACCGGTAAGTATGCCGCTGAATCCTGATGAAAATGCAAATACAGCATCTGATCTGCTTCCGACTCCCGACTCATATACTACATCAGCTTCCCAGTCAATTTTCGATCTTAAGGATAAAGGGGATATCATATCTACAGAAAAATCACGAAGATCACGGGAATTTATTCCTACAAGAGAGGGCTTAAATAATCTGACCTTTTCTAAATCTGCTTCATCATGAATTTCAACAAGAGGCTTCATCCCTTTTCAACTGTTAAATAATAAAGCTTTTCAAGAAGCTCTGTATCCAGTGCAGAGGCAATAAGCAGAAGAGCATCTGCCCCGCACTTATATGAAACTTCTATATCATTCACGCAGATTAGAAAATCTTTTCTAAGGACTGCTGCTTCAGGATATTTCTTCTTTATTTCATAAAGATATTTAAGCGATCCTGCAAAGTAGTTTTTCTCTGTAATAACAGAAATATTTTTCATTCCCTGCTTAATATAGGAGGATGCGCTTTCCATGTGATTAAAGCTGCCTGTAAATATTCCCTTTGATGGAGATTTTTTCTTTACCTCGGTAATTATAAACGGCTCCTGTCCGAACTCAGATATTGGTACAGTTCTTGTCTTCGGTGGTACAAATCCGCCAGTATCAATACCTTCTTCAATTTTCGTCTTTTCGTTTTGCAATAATTTCATCAATTTATTGTCATGCTGATCTCCTGATACAAAAGGAAGAATTTTTGTAAATAATATATGGAGACAGATGTTCACAAGGTATAATTTTCACATTGTTATCATTAGTATTAATCAGAGCTTGATTAATACAGAATCCGCCCCTGCTGACATTCTTCATAAAAAATGTACCAGCAGTCTTTTCAATAATTGTCATAAAGCAGCACCTGGATTTCCGCTAACAGATATATCATCTGCAATCTTTCTCAAAAATGGAACTGTGCTGTTAATCGAGCTGTAATTCATTACACAAAGCTCCTTAACTGGTTTACCTTCTCAAGAACTTTACCTGATGCAAGGGATTCAGAAGCTATGCTGAAACCCTCTTCTATGCTTTCTGCCCGGCCGTAAAGATAAAGAGCTGCCCCTGCATTAAGACAGACTGATGTCCGCACTGCTCGTTTCCTTCACCTTTTAGAAGTCTTTCCGCCTCTTTAGCATTTTCTGCAGAGCTTCCCCCTTTAAGCATTTCAACAGGATATGTTTTTATTTCCCGCTTTTTCAGGTTCAAATACATAAACCTCTTCCTCTCCGTCTTCAAATATTTTAACAACTCTTGTAGGTGCAGATACAGACATCTCATCAAGTCCGTCAAAGCCGTGAACTACCAGAACCCTTTTTACACCCAGCATTTTTGCAGCCTGTGCAATTGTTCTGCAGAGCGATCTGTCATATACACCGATTAGCTGATAGTCGGCTGATGCAGGATTTACAAGAGGTCCTATAAGATTAAATATGCTTTTCACGCCAAGTTTGTTTCTAACAGGTCCGGCATGTCTCATTGCGCTGTGATAAAAAGGGGCAAATAAAAAGGAAAAGCTGCATTTTTCAATAAGTTTTCAGCTTCGGCCGGTTTAATATCAACAGGAATTCCAAGGGATCTGTAAAAGTCGGAACTTCCCGAGAGCGAACTTACAGCCCTGTTTCCATGCTTTGCAACTTTAGCTCCTGCAGCGGCAGCTATAAGAGCAGAAAAAGATGATATGTTAAACGATCCAAGCTCATCCCCTCCGGTACCGACAATATCAAGGATTTTTCCGGTAGTTTTTATATTAATTTTTTTCTTCATAAGCACAGATGCACAGCCGGCAATTTCATCAGCAGATGCGCCTTTTGTATTCATTGCAGTAATAAAACCTGATATTACAACCTCATTCAGATTTCCTTCTGTAAGCTCCTCCATAAAATCTGCAGCCTCTTCAAATGTAAGGCTTTTATGCTTCATTATGGACTTTAAGAATTTCCTTCGGTTTTAATGATTCTCTCTTATAGTTCAGAAAATTCTTTAAAAGATGATGTCCTGATTCCGAAGCTACAGATTCAGGATGAAACTGGACCCCTTCTATCATGTATTTTTTATGCCTGATTCCCATGATTTCACCTTCAGAGGAAAAGGAAGTTATCTCAAGTTCCGAGGGAAGTGTTTCCTTTTCAACAATAAGGGAATGATAGCGTACAACTTCCATCCGCGGAGAGAGATTTCTGAAAACTCCTTTACCGTCATTTTCAATTATATCTGTTTTACCGTGATATATTTTATCGCCTTTTATTATTTTTGCGCCGAATGCCTGTCCTATTGCCTGATGTCCGAGGCATATTCCAAGAATTGGTATTTTCCCTTTGAATTTTTTTATGCAGTCTATAATAATTCCGTGTTCATCAGGCGTCCGGGTCCCGGTGAAATAATTATACCGGCAGGATTCATATCAGCTATTTCTGATAGAGTAATTTCATCATTTCTTTTTACAATCACCTCTCCCGGTTTTAGCTGTGAAAGATACTGATAAACGTTATATGTAAATGAATCGTAGTTGTCTATTAAAAGATACATTCCTAAACCTCCAGCCCTGCGATCCGCGCAATTGATCTGACTTTATCTGCTGTTTCTCTATATTCTTTCTCCGGAACTGAATCATATACAATTCCTGCTCCGGCCTGAAGTGTGAGAATCCCATCTTTCATCATGCCGCTTCTTATTGTAATGCAGGAATTAAGGCTTCCTCCCGGTTCCAGGTATCCGACAACTCCTGCATAAAACCTCTTTTCTCCTCTTCAAGCCGGTCAATAACAGATATTGCCCGTATCTTCGGAGCTCCGGAAACTGTTCCTGCCGGAAATGTTGATTTTAAAGCATCCAGACAGTCGCAGTCATCTTTTAAATCACCCTGAACCTCGGATACTATATGTATTACATTTTTATACTTTTCAATCGATCTTGAATCAGTTACATGAACACTTCCTGCTTTACATACACGCCCCAGATCGTTTCTTGCAAGATCAACAAGCATTAAGTGCTCGGCAGACTCCTTTTCATCGGCAAGAAGATCTTTTTCCAGATACTCATCCTCTTCCTGATTTTTCCCTCTCCTTCTTGTCCCGGCAATCGGTCTGACAAGAGCATTTTTATTTTCAACTTTTAAGATGCACTTCAGGAGATGAGCCGAATATCTGAAAGCTGTCAAAATCAAGATAGACCATATAGGGGGATGGGCTTTCCATTCTGAGTTTCTTATATGCTTTAAACGCCGGAAGATCTGTTTTAATTCTTATTTTTCTTGAGAGAACAAGCTGTAAAAGATTTCCTTCTTCAATTTCCTTTTTACCTTCTTTTACCATTTCAATGAATTTCTCATAAGGTGTTTCATACACAACTTCCGACTTATAGCCGTTTGTATCCTGAACAAGGTAATTGAAATTCAGATCATTAATTTTATTTTCAATCTCTGAAACAGCTTTTTTCAAGATCAGTTTCAACACCGTTATAGTTAATCCCGACAATATAAATCTGCTCTGTGTAATGATCGTAAACAACAAAAGTATGACCGAAAATAAACACTGCTTCAGGAATTTCAGAATCATCTTTTGATTCAGAAAAATGAATTGAATCACAGTATTTGGCAAATTCAAATGAAAAATATCCGATTCCTCCTGCCGGGAAAGGAAACTCCAGGGCTCTATGCTGGGATGCTGCTGCATTTATAATATCTGTAAAATTATTATTAAACTCACTTATATCAAAATCCGCATTTTCACCTTTCAGAAAAACTTTCCCTTTATCCTGAACAATCCTGAAAGCTTCATCTATCATTAAAAGGGAATGTCTTGCCTTTCCAAGGTTGTAGCTTGAGGATTCAAGTACAGCTTTTGCATCCAGTTTTTCTGCAAGTGCGCAGGGTGTAAAATTATCACCCGGAATAATCCGGATAACTATATCATCCCTTTTTTCTCTGTTCATATTTGCTCTCCGCCTATATTGTTTCTACTTATAGTATCGTTTCTATTTACAGTAACATATATAAGTAAAGACTTTTTGTCAACAGATTTTAAATTATTTCTCTGAAAAGCAGACAAAATATTGTATTTCTATGATGATTTTGCCCTTATTTCTGCTTAATTTATTTATCACAGAGCAATCTTAAAAGCTGTTCTTAATTTAAGAGCTTAAAATATTTTTAAGTTTATACTTAAAAATTACAAAAAGAATGCAAATAAATTGAGAGAAGTATATAATCAAAAACATCAGACCTTATAAGAATAATCCAGTATTTATCTATTGACTGGTTTTCTTTAAAAATAAAGCTCTGACTGAAGAAGCTGTAAAGACATTTAGCTGATAAAAATTAAACTGCAAGGGGAATTTTATGACTGCAATTACAATCAGAAAACCTGACGATATGCATATACACTTAAGACAGGGAGAAAACATGAAAAGCTATGCCCGCTCTGCAGCATCTGTTTTTGCAAGAGCCCTTGTCATGCCCAATACTATTCCCCCTGTAAATAATGCCGAAACACTTCTGTCATATAAAAAGGAAATCATGGATGCGGCACCGGATCTTAATCCTCTTATGGCTTTTAAACTCTGCCGGGGAATGAAAAAAGAGGAGGTTTTTAAGCTCAAAAGTGCAGGAACAATAGCCGGAAAGCTTTATCCTGCAGGAGCTACAACAAATTCAGAAGACGGGGTTAGAAACTGGAAAGATATAAAAGATGCTCTTTCCGCAATGGAGGAGGCAGGAATTGTACTTTCAATTCACGGAGAAGATCCTCAAGTCTTTTCTCTCGACAGGGAAAAGGCTTATCTGCCGGAACTTTTTCAAATACTTGAGAACTACCCGGATCTGGAAGTTGTTTTTGAACATGTTTCCAGCAGAGAAGGGGTAAAAGCTGTTCTTGGGGGAGGAGAGAACCTTTCAGCAACAGTTACTCCTCAGCATCTTCTCTTCACCCTTGATGACCTGCTCGGAGGAATGCTTAATCCGCTTCTTTTCTGTAAGCCTATTGTTAAAACACCTGATGACAGAGATGCTGTTCAGGAAGCAGTCCTTTCAGGAAACAGCAAATTCTTTTTCGGCTCAGACAGCGCCCCTCACCCGGAAAGTGCAAAATTCGGAACTTCAGGAAGCGCCGGGAGCTACAATACACATGCATCCCTTCCCCTTATTACTTCATTCTTTGAAAAATCAGGCCGCCTTGATTTACTGGAGGATTTCACTTCCCGTTTCGGTGCAGAGTTTTACGGTCTTTCTCTGAATACAGAAACAATTACGCTGGAAAAATCACCTTATAAAGTTCCGGAAATATCAGGAGCATCTGTACCGCTTATGGCGGGTGAAATTCTTGACTGGAAGATTGTTTAAGGTACAAGGAAATAATAATGAAAATATTTTTTTTAATTTTAATTTTTAATTTTTTTCTGCATCTTTTACTTATTTCAGAGGATTTTTCATATATGAACTCTGACGGAAAGAGTTCAAAGAATATCAGTCTGGAATCCATTGACAAAAAACTTGAAGGAAAAGACAAAGCTCGGAATATCACTAGGGACTGTTTCAGGTCTCACTATAGGATATCAGGCAACTGATATTATGGAATTCAATGCAGTTATTGATATTTTCAACTTTGACAATCTTACGGGAAGTATAAATACTCTTTTTACATTATTTGATATAGAAGCAGGCAGTGCTGTTTTTCCGGTATCAGCAGGACCATCTTTTATTTTTAAAACCGGAAAAAATGACAAGACAGAAATCCTCGGTATAATCAGGATTGAATATGATATTTCCGACATCCCGTTAAATCTGTTTCTGGAAGGTGGAGCTGGGATTGAATTAAGTCCGGATGTTGAATTCGCCGGAGCAGGGGCTTTAGGAATCAGGTATATTTTTAATAATCCTCTAAAATTAATACACCCTGCTATTTTTTCAGGCAGGGTGTATTAAAAGCAATCCTCTTCTGCTTTATCAGTTTGCAAACTTGCTGTTCTTAAACTTTCAGATAAAACAGTTGTTTCAAAAAATATTCAGGTATTTTATGAATTATCAGAAAAAGTCCTCTGTTTCTATAATATCCCAAGCGACTTTTTAAGAGAATTAAGCGTATTTTTCATAAGCATGGTAATTGTCATAGGACCGACTCCTCCCGGAACAGGAGTAATGCATCCTGCAATTTCGCTTATTGCATCAAAATCAACATCACCTTTAAGCACTGCAATCTTTTTACCGGTCTTTTCACTTATCTTTTCACCTACTCTGTTAACGCCCACATCAATAACACATGCACCAGGTTTTACCCATTGAGGTTTTACAAGACCCGGTACTCCGGCTGCTACAATAAGAATGTCAGCTCTTCGGCAGTGGACATCCATATCTTTTGTCCCGGTATGAACTACAGTTACTGTGGCATTTGCCCCTTCCCCTTTCTGAAGAAGCATATTTGCTACAGGTTTTCCAACTATGTTTGACCTTCCCACAACTACAACTTCAGCGCCTTTTGTCTCTACCCCGGCCCTGTTAATTAGCTCAACAATTCCTGCAGGAGTACATGGGGGAAATATCGCCTCTTTTCCTCCTACAACAAGACGTCCTACATTTACAGGATGAAATCCGTCTACATCCTTGTCAGGATCAATTGCATATATGACTTTCTTTTCATCTATATGCTTCGGAAGAGGAAGCTGAACAAGTATTCCGTTAATTGAATCATCTTTATTATTATTTTCAATTGTATCAAGAAGCTCTTTTCAGATACAGTTTCAGGAAGATTAAGCTGCACCTCTTTGAAACCAAGGCTTTCGGCTGTTTTAATTTTAAGACTGACATAGGAAACTGATGCAGGATTCTCCCCTACAAGGATTGTAATCAGTCCGGGAACTTTTCCGTATTCTGCTTTAATTGAATCAGTTTCCTCTTTAATTTCTTTAAGGATTTCCTTTCGAATCTCTGTTCCGCTGATTATTTTTACCGCCAAATCATCTCTCCGTTTAATTTATTTTATCAATTCGTAATTTCCATGCTGCAATTAAGCATTTATATATAAGGTATTCCTCAATAATTAGACAACAGGAATACCCTGATTTTATATCCGCCAACAAAAAAACGCCGGACATTTGCCGCGGCGCTATTATATCATAAGAATCAGCCCAGAAACTTTTTGAGCTCATCAAGCGTTTCCGCTTTTATCTTGAATGAGTGTTCAGGCCCCGGGAAAGATCCGTCCTTTACCTCGCTGCTGTACTTAGACAGCGCTTTTACAGAATCTGTATAAATATCTGCATAGACTTTTACAAACTTCGGTGTAAACTTCTTATACATCCCAAGCATGTCATGATAAACAAGGACCTGTCCGTCGCATCCTGCCCCTGCCCCGATACCGATAGTCGGCACTGAAACTTTCTCACTTATAATTTCGGCAAGTCCTGCAGGTATTGCTTCAAGAACAATTGCATAAGCTCCTGCTTCATCAAGCGCTACTGCATCATCTATCATTTTTTTTGCAGCATCAAGATTTTTACCCTGCACCTTATGTCCGCCGAGGATTGCGGCTGTCTGGGGAGTCAGGCCGATATGTCCGCATACAGGAATCCCTGCCTTAAATACAGCAGCAACTGTATCTGCATAATCGCATCCCCCCTCAAGCTTAACTGAATCAGCCCTTCCCTGCTGATATAAAATACCGGCATTTTCAATTGCCTGCTCTTTAGAAATGTTATAGCTCATAAAAGGCATATCGCCGATTATATGTGTATCAGGAGCGCCTCTTACTGCTGCTTTAATGTGAATCAGCATATCATCCATTGTTACAGGTACTGTATCGCTGTAGCCGAGTTCTACCATTCCCAGTGAATCTCCCACAAGTATCATATCAATACCTGCCTCTTGGGCAATCTGGGCCTGTGGATATGAATATGCTGTAACTACAGATATTTTTTCACTGTTTAATTTCATATCTTTGAGATGATTTAAAAGCAGTTTAGTATTTCCGGACATTTTTATCTCCTTAATTTTTCTAGTCATTCATATTAAGTTTATGTAAACAATCAGTTTTATTTCATAATCATTTTGCTGGATATTTATATATATCAGATAGCTGCATTTTAGTCATATATACAGGCATCTTATTTGTTCTTAAAATCCTATTAATATTCAGATATTATTTAATTCTCAATATTTATATTATTCTGCTGTTTTAAGTTGAATCAGTAAAAAAGCTGATGCAGAATTATCACAAAATCAATATTCCATTTCAATAATTATTCATATAAAATTTCAAACTATAAGACATCTGATATTACCTGAATTATTTTTTCAGCTATCTCCAGCTTTGATGCCATAGGAATTTTTATATTCAGCCCGTCTTTAGAAAGCAGTATCATTTCATTTGTGTCAGATTCAAATCCGATCCCGGCTTTTGAAACATCATTAACTGCAATCATGTCTGCCGCTGCCTTGTTCATCCGCCAGGAGGCGTTCTCCACAAGATCATGTTCACTCATATCATGCAAAGCTCTGAATGCAAGCATAAATATATCAGGATACTTTTCTCTGATGCTGTCAATAATCTTAGGGGTTGGTTTTAGCTCTATTGTAAGAGTATCCCTGTCATGCGTGGAGACTTTCTCAGTTGCAGGGTGAAGAGCCTGCCAGTCTCCTACAGCTGCTGCTGATGCAAAAGGTCGTATTTTTCCTCACTAAGTTCGCTGTGTACAGCTCTGAACATTTTTCAGCTGTCTCGCCGTCAACAACTTTTATACGGGAAGAAGGCTGCACAGTAATTTTACCGGCAACAAGAGTAACTTCAGCGCCTGCATTAAGCGCTGCCTCTGCAACTGCGACGCCCATCTTACCTGATGAGTTATTAGATATTACTCTCACAGGATCAATATATTCCACTGTCCGGCCTGCAGTAACAAGTACCCGTTTTCCCTTCAGAGGTTTTCATCAATTGATTTATCAAGCACTTTTACCACTTCATCAAGAATATCATTGTTATCAGGGATTTTAGCCTTTCCTTCTTCAACCCTCGGCATCATTACAGTTATATTATTTTTTTCTAATTTTTCTATATTGTCCTTAACAAAGGGATGCCTGTACATAGGCTCATGCATTGCAGGAACTATAATTAGAGGGATTCCTTCTCCAAGCCCTGTAGTAACAAATGTAGTAACCGGAGTATCATCTATTCCGCAGGCAATTTTTCCTACTGTATTTGCTGTTGCAGGAGCAACAAGTATAAGATCAGCTTTGCCTTTTACATTTCCCGCCAGTGCAACATGCTCAACTTTGCCTGTAATTTCTGTTACAGCCTCATGGCCTGTAGCCCAGTGCATAAGGTCAGGATGAATAATACCGCAGGAAGCTTTACTCATTACAGGATAGACATCAGCACCGTGGCGCATTAATAGTCTTGCTATTTCAGATGACCGGACTGCTGCAACACTTCCGCTTATGCATAAAATAATCTTTTTTCCGCATAAATCCTTAGAAAGAGTTCCTTTAATATCCATTGAAGGATGTTTTTCCGTCATTTTTCACTCCTAATATAGCTATAAAAACTTTTTAAAACACTTTCCGCTGGAAAGTCTCTGCAGGTGATGATAAAAAAATTAAACAGTATCTGCAAGTTCTCTAACATGATCAGATATATGCAGGAGAGACTGCTTAAGTATTTCTCTGTTGTCATAGCTTTTAAGTATTTTATCAAGTTCTTCTTTTGAAAAGCTTTTCATCTTTTCAATATATCTGCACATCAAAGGAAGCGCTCTTGTAATATTATCTATAATTGAAATATCCGCTTCCGTGGAGTTCTTGAGATAGGATTTAAATCCACTGTAACAACATGTTTTCCCATAGCAACAAGAGCTTCTGTTCTGTCGCCGTCTTCAAGCGGGACAAAGACAAGATCAGCCTTGGGAATACCGTCCGGATCAACAATTCTTCTGTCGCTTGTAAGCTCAGGGATTGTTTCAGCATTTTTAAGCCTTTCCTCTGTTCCGAGGACATCCTTAGCCCCTGCTTTTCTGAGCACTTCAAGAATAGCAGCTTCCCTGCCGTTTTCCCGGTAAAAAAGGTTTATTTCAAGCTTTGCACCTGATACTTCTGAAAGCTCAACAAGTTCTTCAGGAACAAGCTGGGCGACATTTCCGTTTACAGAGATAACAGGGTATTCTGACCTTAGAAAGGCAGCAGCTGCAGCTTTACAGGCATCATCAGCAAAAGAAGCTGTTTCTCCCCTATAAGATAATCAAATGCCTCGCCTCTTCCCTGGGCAATAAGTCCGGCAGGGGCAACAATCTTTTTTTCACATCCCTTGATAAGATTATGTCGTATCATCATCGCTTTATATCGGGGATGATCTTCCGGTATATTAATCTTCGCTGACAATTCTTACTCCCCCCTTGGCTATATTGGAAAAAAAACAGCTGAGGTTTATTTTTCCGAATTTATTTTTTCAATAATCTGAATATATATCCTCTTCATTTTATCGAGTTCATCTTTATTTATAATGGAAAATGTCCCTTCTCCGAACATAAGCATACTGCTTTTAATGTTTTGAAGATCAGCTCATCCAGAAGCATTCTAACACTCTCCGTATTATTCCTGTGCTTTCTGCAAATGCTCTTGAATATTCCATAAATTTATCAAATTCAGGGCATTCCTTTATAAGAGAATGATATTTTTCACCGCTTTTCATAACACTGGCCCTTGTTTCAGGATCGCTTAATGCCTCGCTTGTGGAATACTCACCGAAAACAATAAATGCAGCATAAAGACCTTTGGGATACTTTATTGATATGGTTTTTCCTATTCCGGGAGCACCAGGTTCAACAAGTACTTTAAATCCGCCCATAGTTTCGCCCATTACTGTGCCAAGCCCTGTTTTGCAGATTACTTCTGCAGTATGAGCTATCTGGGATACCTTGATAGCGCTTAAGGGATCATTGTAAAGTCTGTTCAGAGCAAAAACCAGACTTAATGCACCTGATCCGCTTGATCCGAAACCTGAGCCTTGAGGTGTTTCAATATAGTGTCGGATATCTACAGCCTTGTATGGAAGATCTGCCCACTTATAAAAAAGTTCAACAACTTTTCTGCTTACAGGTGCAGCACAGTTTTTTTCACGGTTAATGGAAACTGCAGTTTCTTTTATATTTTCATTGAAAGCAGCAGTTGTAAAAGCTCCCTTTTCAAAGAGAAACCCGACCCCAGCGATCCTCTGTAAGAGGTCTTCTGCAAGGTCCTTCATATAAAACAATCCGGTAACGTGACCGGGAGAAAAAGCAATAACCTTATTCATATTACTGAGTATCTAACATTATGTTTTTTTTTCAACACTATACTCAAAGGTTATCAAAAGTGTTGAAAAATAATGAGTTTCTGTTATGCTTTACTATATGAAAACAGCTATAATAGGCGCAGGAGCAATAGGTTCTCTATTCGGATCACTAATAAAAGCAAATAACGCTGATGCAGTATTAATTTGATAAAGACAAGGAAAAAAATTCACAGTATAAAAGAAAAGGACTTGAACTTGTATTTACGGATTCAGAGAAGAAAGTAAAAGTTTTTCCTGAAACAGCTCAAAACATTGAAAAGATAAAAGATTTTGACTACTACCTTTTATGTGTAAAATCCTATTCCACAGAAGCAGCTGCAAAAGAAATATCGGAAATATGCAGTAAGGATTCTGTTATTGTTACATTTCAGAACGGAATGGGGAATGTAGAAATACTGAGAAAATACTTCCCTGAATCAAATATTGCAGCCGGCACTACTTCTGAGGGGGCTGTTTTCACCCCTCCCTCAACTGTTATCTACGGAGGAAGGGGAAAAACTGAGGTTTCCATTATTGATAAAAATACAGATAATTTAAAGCTCACACCCCTTCTTAAGCTTCTTAACAGCTGCGGAATAACTGCAGGTAATACAGATGATTATAGAAGAGACATATGGAGAAAACTTGTTGTTAATGCTGCAATAAATCCTGTAACTGCAACGCTTGGACTTCAAAACAAATATGTTTCAGAATCTGAATACTTAAGAGATCTTGCAGATATGATTATTAAAGAATCAGTAAAAGCTGCAGAAAAGGACAATGTATATCTGGATATGGATGAAATGCGGAATACTGTTTTTTCAATAGCTCAAAAAACAGGAAGCAACCGCTCATCAATGCTTCAGGATATTGAAAA
>LQAH01000214.1_pt1 | contig 16102 bp, 15 predicted proteins | sample 1535791 | NCBI WGS metagenome assembly LQAH01 (sample SAMN04331585, study PRJNA305678) | bioreactor metagenome | isolation source: bioreactor_4 inoculated with Wadden Sea sediment 2nd replicate of a... | place: Germany:Bremen
ATCGGCTATGACACCTTTGACCAGGCCCTGGCATTTCACAATGACGTTCCCCAGGGACTGTCCAGTGCCGTGTTTACCCGCTCCATCAAGTATCAGGAGCAGTTTTTGTCCCACAAAGGATCAGACTGCGGCATTGCCAATGTCAACATCGGCACCAGCGGGGCGGAGATCGGCGGGGCGTTCGGCGGTGAAAAGGAAACCGGCGGAGCCGGGAATCCGGCAGTGACGCCTGGCGCGCCTACATGCGCCGACAGACCAATACTATCAACTGGGGCAATGACCTGCCCCTGGCCCAGGGAATCGTCTTTGATGCAAAAGGAGAATCATCATGAGCAACAATATCTTTCAGTTGCCGGAAATCAATAACGAACCGGTCAAACAGTATGCCCCAGGCAGCCCGGAACGCAAACGGCTCAAAGCGGAACTGGCCCGCCAGCTGGAAACCGTGCAGGACATTCCCCTGATCATCGGAGGCAAAGAGATCCGGACAAATGATCGGAAAAAAGTGATCTGCCCCCACGATCATGCAAAACCGCTGGCGGTTTTCTCCAATGCTGGAAAAAAGGAAGTGGACCTGGCCATTGAAGCGGCCTTGGATGCAAAGAAACAGTGGGAAAACACCCCGTGGCAGGAACGGGCAGCCATTTTTCTCAAGGCAGCAGACCTGATTTCCCAAAAATATACGTACCGGCTCAATGCCGCCACCATGCTGGGCCAGTCTAAAACCCCGTTTCAGGCGGAAATCGATGCCACTTGCGAACTGGCGGATTTTTTCCGGTTCAATGCCAGGTACATGGCCGAGATTTACGCCGGTCAGCCCGCCTCGGAAAAAGGGGTCTGGAACCACCTGGAATACCGGGCTCTGGAAGGATTCGTGTTCGCCCTCACTCCGTTTAATTTCACGGCCATTGCGGGCAACCTGTGCGGGGCACCGGCGATCATGGGCAATACCGTGGTGTGGAAGCCGGCATCCACGGCAGTACTGTCCGGTTACTACATCATGCAGATTCTTGCAGAGGCCGGGCTACCGGACGGAGTCATCAACTTTGTTCCGGGAAAGGGCTCTGTGGTGGGGGCATCCGTGTTTCACCACCCGGATCTGGCCGGGATCCATTTCACCGGTTCCACAAGCGTGTTCAAGACCCTGTGGAAAACCATGGGCAGCAATATTGACATGTATAGATCCTATCCCAGAATGGTGGGGGAAACCGGGGGCAAAGACTATATTTTCGTGCATCCGTCCGCCAGGGTGGCGCCGGTGGTCGCCGCGGCGGTCCGGGGCGCGTTCGAGTACCAGGGCCAGAAATGCAGCGCCTGTTCCCGAATGTATATACCGGAGTCGCTGTGGGATGAGATCACCACCGGGATCAAGGCCGCCGTGGAACAGATCACGGTGGGCAGCGTGACGGGGTTCCGGCATTTCATGAACGCCTTGATCGACGAGGCTGCGTTCGACAATGCCGTCGGATACATCGACCGGGCCAGGACATCGGATTCCGCCGACATCCTGGCGGGGGGCATGCGGACAAATCAACTGGTTATTTTATCGAACCCACGGTGATCGTGACCACCGATCCGAGTTATGAATCCATGACCGAGGAAATTTTCGGTCCGATTTTGACACTGTATGAGTATAAAGATACCGCTATTGACGATGCGGTGGCCCTGGTGGACAACACTTCCCCCTATGCCCTGACCGGAGCCGTATTTGCTCAGGACCGCCAGGCCATTCAGGACCTGACAAAAGCCCTGGTTCACAGTGCCGGCAATTTTTACATCAATGACAAGCCCACCGGTGCGGTGGTGGGACAGCAGCCTTTCGGCGGTGCCCGGGCCAGCGGAACCAATGACAAGGCCGGCAGCATGCTCAACCTGCTGCGCTGGACTTCGGTGCGCACCATCAAGGAGAATTTTGTACCGCCAGAAGAGATTGCCTATCCATTCATGGAAGATGATCCCGTGGACGAACCCGCATAGGGGAAGACAAAGGTCGGGGGCTGCCCGAAGAGGTGTCCCCCATCCAGTTCCGGTGGAAAATCCGTTTATAATGGACAAGCCGCAGGGTGTCCTCTGCATCATCGTACAGGTCTTTGCCGCAATTCCGGATAATGTGCCCTTTTAGGCACTAGAAGATCGATGACCTATGATCCACATTCATCACCCTTGTGAGGCAAAACAAAAGAATCATCATCTCAACGATTTCAGTGCCATTGGGCAAAAACACCGCCATACCATCAAGAATAGCGGTGTTTTTACGAACGATTCCTGGGACTGATTCTCAAGCATCAAAAGATATGGATGCGGTCGGCACCATGGCTTCGTTTCCTTATCCAACAGCTCGAATCACTCTGGTCGTTCCTTGATGTTGTCATTTAAGAATACTTGTTCCATGCGCTCCTTGAATTCTCTTCCGATATCGTTTGGCCTGATGAATTCATGTTATACTTAAAATTTGTAAGATCATTCGAACCTGCTGTATTTGTTTCGCTTTTGTCTAAAAGTCGGTGAGTTTGAATGGTTCCATCCGGAGCGCCCCGTGGATGGATACCTTATCTCTCTATCATGGTTCAGCTTTTATTTGATTACATTTCATTGCCTTCAATCGCGTAAGTGAAAATTTTGCTTCAGCAACCGGGGCTTCATGCGAGTTCGCCCTTGAACAGAATGCATTTAATTATTGCGCATTATATTATTGCTATGGTAATATATTGATGCTTCATGTGCCTCAAAGGAGACGTGACTGAATGACAAAAATTGACTATGGATTGATTGTGGCCCAAAATGAGCTGGAAATTTTATGGTATGACCAGAATGCGGAGAAACTACTAAATCTTTCCAGAGATATGTCAGCGCCAAGCCAGCCGCAGCTCGAATCGACCGCACTTATTGACGGGCCGGAGTATGAAAAAATCGAACGAGGCGGGAAAACGCTGCGGATACAGCGAAATAAAATATCCATAGGGCGAGATCGATGGACCATTATTACCATTCATGATGTAACTGATTGGATATTTAGGGAAAAAATGGACTATATCCTGGAGAAAATGTTGGACTACGTCCAGGATGCGTTATATGTGGTTGATCCCGAAGGGAATGAAATATTTCATAAAACATAGAACGCTTCACTCCCGGCCATCGACAACAGATGATCGACGAACTCATGACCGTATTCAAAACCGGCCGGCCTATTGTGGGTAAATACCGTAGATATCTCACCAGAGACCAACGCCCCATCCACATGCTTTCCACCGCTATACCGGTCAAAAAGGGGGAAAAAATCATTGGGGCCATATTGGTTAACAACTATATCAACCGCATGCGAAAAGTTATTTCCAAAGCCGTTGATTTGCAAAATCAAACCGAAGGGAAAAAACACAGCGCACTGATGCGGGACAACGGTACCCGGTATGCATTTGACGATTTAAAAAGCGAAAATAAAGATCTTAAAGCCATTGTGGCCAAGGCCCGGAAAGCATCATCAACCAGTGTTCCCATCCTTCTTTATGGGGAAACCGGCACTGGCAAGGAGATTTTCGCTCAAAGTATCCATAACCAATCCGTTAATCGTGAGGAAATGTTTGTGGCTGTCAACTGTGCGGCCATCCCTGAAACATTAATGGAAAGCCTGCTATTCGGCACTGTAAAAGGGGTGTTTACCGGTGCGGAAAACAATAAAGGTCTTCTGGAACAGGCAGGAAAAGGAACGCTGTTCCTGGACGAAATCAATTCGATGAGTATCGATTGTCAGGCCAAATTGCTTCGGGTGTTACAGGAAAAACGAGTCCGAAAATTGGGTGGGGGCCAAGAGATCCCCGTGTTTTGCCGGGTGATCAGCGCCATTAACACGGATCCTCAGGAATTAATCCGCAAGAAAAAATTGAGGGAAGACTTTTTTTATCGGATTGCCGTGGTTACATTACAGATACCGCCTCTAAGAAACAGGAAAGAGGACATCCTCTTGCTAAGCCACCATTTTATCAAACAATTCAACAAAATTTACGAAAAAATGGTCGAAGGTCTGTCTTGGAGCCTGGAAAACATTTTTCTTAATCATGCCTGGCCTGGAAATGTGAGGGAATTGAGGCATATCCTCGAGGGGGCCTTTAATCTGATTGAAAGCGAAAAATTTATCCGGCCTGCCCATATCCCCGATTTTTTTCAATGCCAACCGTGTGTGGAATCCGTTGCCGAAAAACTTAACCATACGGTTAATGTTCCATTGGGACCCTCCGATCATCTTTCCCTGCCCGAGCAACTAAAAACGATCGAAGCTCAGATTATTTTAAACAGTATACAGACCAGTGGCGGCAATATCGCCCAAAGCGCCCGGATGCTCGGTATTCACAGGCAGAACCTTCAGGCAAGAATGAAAAAACTGAATATTAAAAAGCAATATATCTTTTAGTCCCCTCCCCACACATTTCCCGCCCGGCAGTCGCCAGATGCCCCATTTTCTCGAGGAGTTTTCTGCCTGACCGATCAAGTCTGAGGGATTGGCCAATAGCATGGAAAAAACTTGAAACATGTCACCGGGCAAGGCGCCCTGACTCGGCGAATATTGGACAGGGCACACGACTTGCATAATCCCGGAATAAAACCGATTTAAAGGAGGCCTGTATTTTATGGGCGAAAGATCGATATGGATTGAGATCGAGGTCAATGGCCGGGTCTACAAAGAGCTTGTTGGTGTGCATGAAACCCTTCTGGATGTGATTCGGGAAAAATTGGGATTAAAAGGTGCCAAAGAGGGCTGCGGCTGCGGGCAATGCGGCGCCTGCACGTTATTGCTGGAGGGCCAGCCGGTAAATGCCTGTCTTATGCTGGCTGTTCAGGCCGATCAAAAGCGGGTAACAACGATAGAGGGCCTGGCGCCTGCCGACGGATTACATCCGATTCAAAAGGCTTTTATTGAGGAACACGCTGTCCAGTGCGGTTATTGTACGTCAGGCATGATCCTGTCATCCAAGGCCTTTTTGGATAAAAAACTGAATGCACGGATGAAAAGATTCAAGAGGCCCTCTCCGGTAATGCCTGCCGTTGCACCGGGTATACCAAGATTATTCAGGCGGTGAGGCGAGCCGCCGGTATGTATACGAACGATGATAGGAAATCGCAGACTTAAAAAATGTTTTGAACACGTTCGGAGGAAACTTCGCGCGTTTCATATGACAATGGCTTTTACGATAGCTAAATGATTCGATCAACAGGAAACCGAATGGATTTTAAAGTTGTCGGACAGTCCCATCCCCGAGTGGAGTCCGTAAAAAAGTCACGGGAAAGGCCGTTTATACCGGAGATATCGTTTTCCCGGATATGGCTTTCGGGGTTATTTTACGCAGTTCCCATGCCTGTGCCCGGGTATTGAGTATTGATAAGGGCGAGGCAGAAAAAGTTAAAGGAGTGCTGGGTATCCTTCTTCCGGAAGACGTTCCGCAGAGACGGTTTAATTGTTCAGGGAATCCGCCTTCACCACTTTTGATTAAAGATGAATCTCTTCTGACCGACCATCCCTTGTTCGCCGGCGATAGGATCGCTGCTGTAGTTGCGGAAACGGAGGAAGCGGCCCTGGAAGCCTTGGGCAAGTTGAAGGTCGGGTATGAAATTTTACCACCGGTATTTAAAATAAAGGAGGCGCTTTCGGAGGCAGCCCCTAATATTCACCCGGATTTAGGCAACGACAATATTGCCAAGCGAATGACCGTTAGCCAGGGTGATATTGAAGAAGGCTTTCGAAATTCGGCGTATGTGTTTGATGAGGAATTCCATACTCCTGTGGTACAACATGTGGTTCTGGAGCCGGCCGGATGCATTTGCCATTTCACAGCGGAAGGAAAACTGACGGTATGGAGCACTTCCCAAACGCCTTTCCAGGAAAGGCGGATACTGTCTGAACTCCTTGATTTGGCCCAATCTGATATCCGTATCATAAAACCCATAATGGGCGGTGGCTTTGGTGGGCGGCAGCAACTGCATAATCAACATGTCGGAGCGCTATTGTCCAAATTGATTCGTCGGCCGGTCAAAATTGTCAATACGCGGGAAGAGGAGTTATACGCCTCTGTTGTTCGGCACGAATCGATAATCAAACTGAAAGTCGGGGTGGCTCAAGATGGATTGATCCAGGCCTTTCACGCCAGGGTCTTTTTAAATACCGGTCCCTACGCCACCCATGGTCCAGTTGTTCTGGCTGCTGCCGCAAGGAAACTCCAGTACCGCGTCCCCCATTATTTGTACGAAGGATATTGCGTATATACCAACGGTCCTGTGGCCGGGGCCATGCGCGGGTATGGCAATCCGCAAATTACCTTTGCCCGGGAGGTTTTGTTCAATCGGATCGCCAGGAAATTGAATATGGACCCGGTTCGTTTCCGGCTTTTAAACCATGTCGAGGTCGGAGACCATTTCCCGGCCGCAGATCGGCCACTTCATAGCTGCGCTATAGAAGACTGTGTCAGCGGGGCTGAAAAAATTAAAACCGATATCGAAAACAAGGCCAAGGACACTTCTCCCCAACCCGGTTCAACCGATCGAACCGAAGCCTGGGGTGTTGCTTTCGGCTGTCATACCTCCGGTCCTTCATCCAAGGAAGGAATGAGTTCCTGTGTGCTTCTGGTCAATGATGACGGCACAGTCCAGTTGATGACCGGATCGGCGGATATCGGACAGGGCAGCGAGACATCGCTTAGCCAGGTGGCAGCGGAAAAATTGGGAATAGATCTTTCCGATATTACCATCCATGCGGCCGATACCCTGACCACTCCATACGATACCGGGACATTTGCCAGCAGTCAGATGTACGTTAGCGGCAATGCCGTGTACCAGGCAGCACAAAATCTGTTGGACAATCTGATAAGGGCCTTGTGCCGGAAGTACAATCTTGAATCCGATCAAATCACCCATCAAAACGGGAAATTTGTTGTAATTACGGAAAGCGGCATCAAAACAATGACTTTTAAGGAGAGCGTCGGTGAAGTGGCCTTTGGGACGAGGGGAACGGTTTTAATCGGCAATTCCAGTTTTAAGGCTCAGGACAGCCCGCCGCCATTCGCTGTTTGTTGGGCCAAGGTGGCTTTTGACCGACGGACAAACACCGTTGTGGTCAAACATCTCATCGAAGCCGTTGATGTAGGCACCGCAGTAAATCCGGAAATCGTGATCGGCCAGGTGCAAGGCGGGCTGTCAATGGCTTTGGGTACGCCATGATGGAAGAGATCCAAATTGATCTTCGTTCTCAAAAGCCAATATCCTCGGACATGTTGCACTACAAACTGCCATTGTCCATGGATATGCCTCAAACTCATGTCTATATCGCCTCAGGGTACGAACCGACCGGCCCATTGGGGGCTAAAAGTGTGGGCGAGCTTTCAGTCGTGCCCGTAGCCCCGGCAATCGTGAATGCCGTTTCAAACGCTTGCAAACAGGATATCAACAGCCTTCCTGTATCCAAAGTCATTATCCCGGGCCGTTCGTTTGACCGGATGGCATTCCACAGTGAAGAACGGAGGCAAAAATGAAAATTCGAAACAGCTTCCTGTACCTGAGACCCTCATCCATCAAGCAGGTGTATGAATATCTCCAAACCCGGGAGAATGCAACCATTCTGGCCGGAGGAACAGACCTTGTGCCTTGATGAATACGGACTGAAAATCCCGGTTATTGCTGGCCCTGGATCAAATTGAGGACCTGAAAAATAGAAGTGCGGTCGGAAGGCTTATTCATAGGGTCGATGAATACCCTGTCAACGCTGGAGGCCCATCCGCTGATCCGTGAACACTGCCCCGTCCTCAGTGAAACCGCCCGTTTGGTAGCCTCTCCCCAGATCAGAAACGTGGGTGTAATCGGCGGTAATATCCTTCAGGACAGAAGGTGCATGTATTTTAATCAGACTGAATTCTGGCGGGCCGGACTGGAGCCGTGCTTCAAGACCGGTGGCCGGGTCTGCCATCAGGCACCCGGGTCTTCGTCATGCCGCGCCATTTACTATTCGGACCTGGCCCCTTTGCTCATGGTGATGGACGCCCGGGTCGAGTATTTTACGGATTGCGGATATAAATATGATTCATTGCAAAAATCATTCACCAGCATGTCCTGGCCAACGGCTCTCCAGAGGGAAAAAATCCCTTTATCACCGGATTTGTCATTCCCCACCTATCGGATGGTACCTGGCTCAAATGTGTCAAGCACAGTGTTCGTGCCTCACTCGATTTTCCTATTCTTAATGGAGCTATGCTTTACCACCCTTCTTCAAACAGCAACCAGTCGGGCCGAGTGCGAATTGTTATCGGGGCTGTTTCGCCCGAACCCACAGAATTGATCGAAACGCAGGGTCAGATCGAAGAATATGCCGCCGGCCGGGGAGGATCGATAAAGGAAATAATTGAAACCGCTGTATCTGAAACCAATCGAAAATCGGGATTGATCAGGGAAACCGGGCTTTCTTTGAAAGCTAGGAAAAGGCATTCGGAGCCGTTGCTAGTTTGACCGAAGAATTCATATGCCATTTAGAGGGTCAAATGACTTTAGCAGGAAATCACTGATGTTCGGTTATTCAAAAAACAACTCCACCACAGAGGCATAATGACGGGATGATTAAAAACACGTCGTTATCAAGAGCGACGTTTTAGCGAAATTCGGGAATGCTGGCTGACTTCAATGACAAGCCAGCCAATAATTAACCAAAAATGTTAAGGGGTCGTGTTATGGACAGAGTAATACTTAACGGTAATTCGTTGACCATTAATGATGTGGTCAGGATTGCCCGCAACTTTGTACCCGTTGAAATTGCCAGAGAAAGCAGAGATGAGATCATCCGGGTTCGTGATTATATCGAAGAAACTGGATGACGCCGTCATCTCCTCCAACCTATGGATTCAATACCGGCGTGGGCAAGCTCAAGTACTTGAATATCGATATGGAGCAAAACGATGTTTTCCAACACAATCTCGTACTTTCCCACTGTGGCGGCATAGGGGAGCCTGCCAGTGAAGAGGTGGTCCGGGCTACCATGGCCGTGAGGCTGAATGCGTTTTGCCAGGGCGTTTCCGGCCTGAGGATTGATGTCATTGACCGCTTGACAGATATGCTGAACAAAGGTGTGCATCCGGTCATTCCCATTCAGGGCTCTGTTGGGGCCAGCGGAGATCTGGCCCCTCTGGCGCATATGGTTTCCGTGCTGATCGGATTTCCCGATGCCGAAGCCTTTTATAAGGGGGAAAGGATGTCGGCCCCGGAAGCCTTGGAAAAAGCAGGCATCACCCCGGTGGAGTACCAACTCAAAGCCAAAGACTGCCTGGCCTTGATCAACGGCACGACCATGTTTGCCGGTATGGCCGCTCTGAACTATTTCGATGCGGCCAGGCTGGTCAGGGAAGCCGAGATTTCAGCTGCTTTAAGTATTGAAGCGGTGCGGGGGGAAACAGCCGCCTTTGATTCTCGAATTCACCAAGTCCGAAAACAAAAGGGGCAAATCGACTGTGCCCATAATATTGTTCGCCTCCTCGAGGGAAGCGGGCGAGCGACTGAAGAGGCGCGCATGGTTCTTCTTAAAGACGATGTGTTGCACACCGAATATAAACCCCGCGTTCAGGATGTGTATTCGATACGTTGCCTTCCTCAGGTACAAGGGGCTATTCGGGACAACATGGGCTATGTAAAGACGGTTCTGGAAAGGGAGATAAATGCAGCAACAGATAATCCGCTAGTGTTTTGGAACGATGAGGAAAAGCTGGAGTTCCTAAGCGGCGGGAATTTCCACGGCGAACCTATTGCCTTTGCCATGGACATACTCAGCATGTCCATGGCCGAGTTGGGCAATATCTCCGAACGTCGAACCTTTTTCATGCTCGATCCCACACTCAGCTATGGACTCCCTCCCAACCTGGCCGGAGTGCCTGCCGGGCTGAACTATGGCTACGGGATAATCGCCTGCTCGGCCTCCGCCCTTGTTTCTGAAAATAAAACGCTCTGCTTTCCGGCCAGCGTTGATAACGTTCCGACCAAAAGCAACCAGGAAGATCATGTCAGCATGGCACCCTGGGCCTGTAGAAAGGCAAAATCAATTATCGACAATACATATAAAGTCATCGGTATCGAATACATGATAGCCGCTGAAGCCATCTCCCTGACCAAAGACCAACTCGGGCAATTTAATCTGGGAAAAGGAACACAGGCCGCTTTCAACAGAATAAGGCAAGATGTAAAGCCGCCTATCAGGATTCATATATGCCAAATCAATCCGGTCCGGCTATCGAGTTGGTTCATACCGGAGCCATTCTCGAATCCGTGGAAGAAGCCATAGGTGAATTACTATAACGTGGTCGGATATTAAAATGGCAAACATATTTGGTCCGTGTTCATAAAGAAACAGACACTATTTAGAAAAGTCCGAACAATAATTGTGCCTTGAGATAGCAACGATGTATTTATAGCAGAGTATATATTTCAATACAGCTCGTTCAAAATACCGTTATTCTTCGGGAGAACTCTTCCCTGTCTAATTGGTATACCCACGACCGGTTTGAGACACTCTCGCTGTGAAGCATTGTTCTTGTGAGTTGAAAGGCAACCGAACCGAAAGGAGGAGGGTTTTAAATGACTGAGAAAAAGAATGAACTTACTTTGGGGCTGGCATTGTTGATCATATTGGGTACCGCGGTGATCATGTGCGTCAGTATCATTTTTGGGGTCTAGATGCGCATATTCCATTGATGTTCAGTATTATTCTGGCTGCTTTGTTCGGCCTGAGTAGGGGATATAAATGGAAGGATATCTTCGACGGCATTTCCATGGGGATCAAGGAAGCCATTGAACCCGTTATCATTCTGGCTTTGGTCGGACTTATCATCGGCACATGGATTTTATCGGGAACCGTTCCAACATTGATTTTTTACGGTCTCAAGCTGATGTCTCCCCAAATATTCCTTTTTGCCACGACCATCGTCTGTGCCATTGTTTCGACTATGACCGGTTCAGCCTGGGGCACAGCAGGAACCGTGGGCGTCGCCTTTATGGGCATTGGCCAGGGGCTCGGCATTCCCGCACCCTGGGTCGCGGGTTCGGTTTTAACCGGTGCCTATTTTGGCGACAAGATGTCGCCCATGTCAGATACAACGATTCTAGCTTCGGCCATTGCCGGTTCGGACATCTGGGATCACATCAAAAGCATGTTCTGGACTACGATCCCGGGATTTACCATCGCCCTAATCGTTTTCCTGATTCTGGGGTTCAAACATACAGGAAACGATATAGATAGTGAAAATATCAACCTGATTCTTAACGGTCTCAGCAGCCAGTTCAACATTAATATACTCCTGCTCCTACCGGCTATATTTGTTATCGGGATGGCTGTCAAGAAACAGCCGGCCATCCCGACCTTAATGATGGGCGCCATTTTTGCCGGAATCCTGGCCATGATTTTCCAAGACGGCGTCACAGTTAAAGATGTCCTTGCGGCCATGCATTATGGTTACAAATCCGATACCGGAGTTCAAATCATAGACAAACTCTTATCTAAAGGCGGGCTCAATAGTATGATGTGGTCCATATCACTTATTCTGGTGGCCCTCTCTTTCGGTGGAACCCTGCAAAAGTTGAAGGTCATGGATATAATCATCGACAAGATGATCAGATATCTCCAGTCGATCCGGTCGCTCATCACAGCCAACATTTTCATGTCTCTTTTAGGAAACATGCTCATGGGAACGCAGTACATGGGCATCATCATCCCCGGCAAAATGTTTCAGAGGGTCTATAAGGATATGGGGCTTCAACCCAAGGTTCAATCCCGAACCCTGGAAGATTCGGCGACTCTGACCGACTGCCTGATTCCCTGGACCATAGGGGCAAGCTTTTTTTCCGCGACCCTGGGCGTGCCGACATTGGAATATGCACCGTTCGTCGTGATGAACTATACCGTTCCCTTTATATCCCTCATCTATGGAATCACAGGCATAGCCATGTTCAAGATAAAGGACCAAGATGCTGTGAACGAAGACGAGGCTTCATAAATGGCGTAATACCAGTCTCCATTCAGCTCCGGTATAACGGAGCTGAATGGAAAGTTTTTTGAAATCCCGAAAAGGCTGCCTCATCCAGGTGGCCTTTTTGGTTCCAAGACGGTCAGTTCATGGACCGGCTCATAGAAAAAAACTGGAGGATCATCGGTCATTCATTCCGAACCGTATTCACACAAAAGGAAAGTATTTTGGGTTGTGACGGCCTAAAAATTTCAGTTTGAGAAATTCAAGATCACGATATTCCCATATCTTCCATCGCTTTCAGGCCTCCTCCTTTTTCGTGGGAATGATAAGAACTCCACAGACCATTGGATATACAATGGAACTATACCCGTTTCCCATTGAGATTGATGCCCTTTTCATCCTCCGGCTTTGAGGCTTGTCACTTTCTTTTTATTTCTTTCCGGTTGGGGTCAGATGAAGGGGTTTTGCTGCTATTTCGGCTGTTAAGATCCAGTTGATTAATCAAAATGGTGACCAGCATGAGCGACCGCTCTATTGTGCTTTTCAAAGCGGGCGAGACACCGGGGTCATTTTCCAGCAACTTCCTGGTATTCTTTATTGTGGCCTCAACGTTTTTATGGTCTCTATCTTCATTCATCCCTTCAAAATGGATCATTTGAATAAATAGATTACAACACAGGTTTTTGAAAAGGATTTCCTCGAACGAGGTGGTTTTTGAGTGTTTTTTAAAATTTGGGAGATGACTTGGCTATGTTTTCTTTGTTCGAAGTCAATCAACAGGCTAATATCCATTGAAAATATTTATAAATTAGAGAGTTCTATAATCAACCCGAAAAATCAAAGTTTTGACAAATATCCTTGTCAGGTAAAAAACGGCTGTTTTTCATTGGCCGGTTCTGTTAAAAAATGTCATTTATTGGTGTGATTATATAATAACGTCATTTAACGGAGTAGATATGACAATCCTTGAAGAAACCAGGGAACAGGTACAGGAGAAAGTCGGCAGGGACTATGATGCATTGGTCGTCGAAAGAGCGGTGATCGGCCTGTTTTTCACGGCGGTTAAACTGTCCTGCGGGGTGGGCGGCATCTGCTATACCCCTGCTAAGGAGATTCCGGCTGCGGTCTGCTGCCCCAGTTCAGCCGGCCGGATATTCAATCCCGAGCATTTGAACGGCATGCCCGTGGCCGAGGCTCTGACCGGGCTGTGTTCGAACGAACCCATCAAAACTGCCCTGTCTATCGCGGTATTGAACGCCTTGAGCACCTTCTGCCGGCAGAAAGGTTTGGCAGGGAAGTATCAGATTCTGACACGGACCGATGCCCAGGATGCGGTGCCCATGCCAGAGGAAAAATCCGTGGCCGTGGTGGGGGCGTTTGTCCCCACCCTCCAGGCATTGAAAGCCCGGGGCGGCACCTGGTGGGTGATTGAAAAGAACCCGGAAACCCTGATGCCCGAAGAGATGCCCCATTATGTTCCGGCGGATCAGTCGCCTGACATTATCGGACAGGCCGATATCCTGGTCATCACCGGCGTGACATTGATCAACCACACTTTGGACGGGATTCTTTCGGCAGCCAGGCCGGATGCGGATATCGCGGTGATGGGGCCCACTGCGGGCGGACTGCCGGACCCGCTGTTCAGTCGGGGCGTCCGGGTGGTGGGGGGCGTGGAAGTGACCCACCCGGACAAACTGCTGGAGATCGTGTCTCTGGGCGGCTCCGGATACCATTTTCTGGACCGGTATGCCGACCGGATTGTGACCCTGAAACATTCAGCGCCGTGACTATTCCGTGTGTCGGGCAGACCTGGAACACACAGAACCGACCAATCAATTTTGAGCGCCCTTGTTTTGAAATCAACTTTTGAAATCAAAACGCAGGGGCGCTTTTATTCCGGCTGAAATCGGGTTTAATGGGCAAACTGCCGGGCGTATTCCGCGTCATTGTACATGGCTTCACCGTAAAGGTCTTTGCCATAATCCCGGATAATGCGCTGCCCCTGTTCCGATGCGACAAAATCGATGAACCGGGATGTAATGGCCGGGTATTTTCCCCGGCCTTCGGGCTGGCACAGGGCATGGTAGGTGTTGATCAGGAACGGGTCTCCTTTGAACAGTACTGCGAGATTGGAAAGGTCTTTTTTGCCGGCCACCCAGGTGGAGGAATCGGTCATAAAATACCCGTTGATCTCATCGGCCTTTTTCAACGTGGCCATCATGAAATCCCTGGTGATCACATAACAGTCCGAACCCGGCTCGATTCCGGCCTGCTGCCAGATGGCCAGCTCTTTTTTGTGGGTCCCGGAATTGTCCCCCCGGGACAGGAACGGTGAATTTGCCTTTGCGATTCTGGCATATGCCTCTGCGGCGTTGGTGGCACCGGCAATGCCGGCAGGATCGTTTTTGGGTCCCACAATATAGAACTCATTGGACCCGATCAGCGTACGCTTGACAGCCCACCCATCTGCCACGGCCTGCTTTCCGCCGCCGGAGCATGCACCATGACCACATCCACCTGCTGCTCTTTGAGCAGACTCAGGGATTTGCCCGACCCTGCTTTGACCCAGCACATGGCTGTGTCAAACTGTGCATTGAAGGCATCTGCCAGTTTCTCCAGCATCCCCAGTTCCCCGGGGCTGCCGGTGGCCAGTTTGAAGGTGACCTCACTATCGCCATAAGTCGCCTTGCAGTCCGAAGCCCAGCTGATTCCCCCCATTGCTGCCAGCACCAGCACACAACTGATAAAAATGCCTATCCCTCTTTTTTAAACGGTTCCATATTGTTTTTCCTCTTCAGTTTAGGTTTATGGATGAGATTCTCCAACCACAAGTGTTCCTTATAATTAAGCGGTTGTTTGTTGTCAATATCTAAGCTTTTTTCGCTGTCTTATGAACAAAACGATATATTCATACCTGTAAACACCGTTTTTCATAGTCTTCTTGGGTCGAAGTGATTCAGGCGGAATGAGGCGGTTTCATCGGTAAAATAAAATTTGAAAAAGGTTTTCCGGATGATTTTCCAAGAAGGACATGGGGGGCTCGATTCTGCCGGTCACCGGGGTTGGGTTTTCGTTCGGAAAACGTGTCAATGCTTGAAAAATGTCCGTTCAACCGACAATATACTTTGAACACATCCGGGTGTCCCATCATTTTGTATAGAGCCGGCTTGATCAGCTGATCAAACGAAAGCATGGATGCATAGGGATTTCCCGGCAGGCTGAAAAACAGGGTATTGCCTCGGGTTCCGAAAAGAGTGGGTTTACCGGGCTTTCTGGAACGGTTGGAAAACCGGAGCTTGACATCCATGGCCTGAAATGTTTGACGGATCAAATCATATTTTCCTTTGGACGACCCCCCGGACGTCATGACGACATCGGCGTGACAGGCATCATCCAATACGGCCTGTAAAGCCTCACATCGTCTTTGACAATCCCTATGCACAAGGGAGTTCCCCCTGTTTCCATTACCTGAGCGGCCAGGGCGTAGAGGTTGGAACTCATGGCCTTGAAGGAGGTATAGGGTTCATGGAAATCCGACAGTTCATCACCTGTGGAGACAATCGCTACCACCGGTTTTCTATGAACCGAGACATAAGCCCGCCTCAGGCTTGCCAGAACACCGATTTCAAGAGGATTGATAACGGTGCCGGCATGAAGGATCACATCCCCTTTCTGCATCGATTCCCCGCGGAATCGGATGCCTTCGCCATAGCCGGGCCGGTGGATACAGATGATGGAACCCTCTTCTTCAATGGCATCTTCCTGTTTGATGATCGTGTCCGTTCCGTCCGGAATCAGGGCTCCGGTCGTGATGCGGATTGCCTCGTTTTCATTGACTATCCTGTCATACGGACTGCCAGCTCGGGATTCTCCCGCTATCCTCATGGGGTAAATGCTGCGCGAAACACCCTCGATGAGATCGGCGTATCGGACGGCATATCCGTCCAGGGCAGATATGTCCGCTGCGGGTAACACTTCCATGGCGGTGATATCCTGGATCAACACCCGTTTCAATGCATCAAGGACCGGGACGCTTTCTTTGCCCAGTACCGGTGTTGATTTCAATATCAGGTGTTGTGCCTTTGTTAGCTCGGTCATGCCCCCCCCCTTTGGTCAGGATGTTG
>LQAH01000215.1_pt1 | contig 16088 bp, 21 predicted proteins | sample 1535791 | NCBI WGS metagenome assembly LQAH01 (sample SAMN04331585, study PRJNA305678) | bioreactor metagenome | isolation source: bioreactor_4 inoculated with Wadden Sea sediment 2nd replicate of a... | place: Germany:Bremen
CCGGTCCGGCAGAGGATCGGTTGAAAGCCCTGCTAACGGATGCATTGTTCCTGGGGTGGGTGGACCGGTCCGCTATGCCGGCCCTCTATTCTCGGACAGATTTGTTGGTACTGCCTTCCCGGTTTGATACCTTTGGCAATGTCATTCTGGAGGCCATGAGCTGCGGAGCTGCGGTGGCCGCCTATGCGGAAAAAGGTCCTCTGGAAATCATTCAGACCCGGGAAAACGGTATTTTGGCCGAAGATCCGGTGGGTCTCGCCGATGGCATCGCCCGGTTCGTCAGGGATGAAACGTTTAGACACGCATTGAAAAAAAACAGTTTGAGACGGGCCGGGGCGTTCTCTCGGAAGACCATTTTTGAAGCATTTTTAAGCAATCTGGGACTGGGGGAGACAGAGCATTTGGAGGGTACGGATCACCTGCCGGCCCCATTGGTAAAAACCGAAGCCCTGAAGGCCGCCATCGGATATTGACGCGGTATATAGTATAATGGAACCCGTATGAAAGGATTACCCGAGCGCTTCAAATACCAGGTCGGGTTTCACCGGGGACCGGTCCGCCATTTCCCGGGTGGTGACACCGGTGAGCACCAGAGCGGACCGGTATCCGAAATCCAGAGCCCCCTGGATATCGGACCGGATATAATCTCCTATCAGAAGAACCCGGTTTCGGGGAATGCTCCGGCCGTATTCAGCTTCCAGCCGGTAATGGGTCAACTGAAATATCGGGGCAAAGGGTTTGCCTAAATAAATGGGACTCACCTGAATACCATAGGTGTTAAGGACTTGGACCATAAATCGGGCCACCCCACCGGCACCGATACAGATCCGGCCGCTGTTCCCGGGGTAAAATTCATCCGGATTGGGCACGATCAGGGGGCGCAGGGATTTTGAATAAAAAAATTGACGGCCCGGTTGATGAAGGATTCCCAGTCATACCCCCGCTCGCCCACAATGATGCCCTGGCAGCGATTGATTTCCGACAGATCCCGGGTGGTAGATAGTCCGGCGGTTTCAGCAAAACAAGGATTGCCTAAGTTGCCCATAACGAAAAAGGAGCGGTAGAAAACGATTTTTCAGCGGCTAAAGTCAACAGACCGTCGGCGCAGGAAACAATTTCACCGGCATGAATTTTCAGATGGGCTGAACAAAGTATCTCGGCTTTTTCTTCGGTGGAATGGTCCCCATCATTGGTGAGCAGAAAAATGGCATTTTTTCCGTCGCAGCAGGGCCAGCAGGCCTTGGCTGCCCGGTGCCGGTCCGCCGTTGATCAGCAGGACACCGTCAATATCAAATATCAGGGCATCCAATTCGTCCAGACGGGCGTCCAGCCATTCAGACAGGGTTGGAAAGATCGGCATTGTCAGTGCTGCAACAGTTTGGGCCATGTCCGGCGGTGTATCATTAAAACCGCCGGTTGTCATGTCTTTTTTCAATGCCTTCCAGCGCTTTGATGGACAGTGTGGCCCAGGGCTGCACTTCCAGACGTCTGACATCGATGGGGTCTCCGGTGAGTTCACAGTACCCGAACTCACCGTTCTCAATTCTTTCCAATGCTTTTTCGATCTGTGCGATGAGGTCGTTACAGCGCCGGGAATGAAGGATTTCATTCTCGATGCACCCCATGAGTATACTTTGATCCACCAGATCCGCATTCTTGACTTTCAGACTACGGATCTTGTTTTTGATATCTGTCCGTTTCCGGATTAGTTCGGCGTATTTCGATAGCAGCTGTTCCCTGAACCAGACCAGTTTGTCATTGTCAAGAAACGGGGTGAATGACGGACTGAAATTGGTGGAAGACGGTAGTAGGGTGTTCATGGCAGACTCCTGAAAAAAAAGTTGATCATACCCGGCATTAAACTCTGGTGGCGTTATGCCGGTATTACGGCAGTATTAAAAAACGACTAAATATGGGTTTTTTCCACATGAAAAAAGATGCGGGAACCCGTCACCACGCTTTTCCCGGTGTGAAGAAATGCCGCAGCCCACACCCCCTGGACAAAGAGGATCATCCAGGGAGTCCAAAGGGTGGCGACGGCCTCATGGAGCCGGGGCAGGGTCAGGCGGGTGTCCACGGGCAGTCCCAGGGCCAGGGCACCGGCAAATCCCAGGGTAACCAGGGCCATGATCTGGTAGGCGGTGATGCGCAGGCCGCCTCTGAAATCTGCACGGAGAAATTCGGAAACAAACCGCCATATCTGGGTGACGGCCAGGGTGATCAGAAAGGCAGTGCGATACCATCCGTTCAAAAACAACACAGTGCCCGCCAAACCGGTCCCGGTATACAGGGCAGCCGTAACCATCTGTATGGGTACCACTTTTTGCCCCTCATATCCGGAAGCATAGGTGATTTTTTCAAGGGACCGGTGAATATCATATAAAACCGGGAGAACAGTGTTTGAATCACCGGAGGACACTGGTCCAGGGGTTTGCCGTAGCAGCACCCGAAACTGATGCAGGCCAGTCGGCCCAGCCCTTCCCCGAATGCATAGGCAATGGATACTGCCGACAGAAGAATCAGTGGCGGTAACGGATTGCCATGACCGGTTCAAAGACCCGGTTGATAAGGTACACCAGAGGAGGGGAAACCAGGATACCCGAAAACACGGCCCCGCCTACGGTGAGGGTGCCTTTTTTCTTTTCCACCACCCGGGCGACGATCCGGGAAGCCGGCTGGCAGACGGCCAGCACGGCGGTAATGAAAACACACAGGCCGGTCAGAGATATCCGGGCCGAGGTCGCCAGTATCAGAAAAAGAACCACGGCAGCGGTATAGGCATTGGCACACAATACCCCATAATAGGTCAGATTGAGTCCCTGCCAGCCCTGTCCTTTTTTTGCCGGGGCACGACCGCCATGATCTGCCATTTTTCCCGGGGCAGGTGTCGAAACCCCCACCACAAAGATCCTGCCGTCAATACGCCCATGCCAGTGATGAAAATCAATTCCGTCATCATACCGCCTTTCCAATGGTTTCTCTGACGTTTACATCCGTTTCCACCAGCGGAATGCCAAACCGGCTTGAAAACCGGGTCTTTACATCGAACCGCCGCGTGTTTGCCAGCAGGTCCGGGCAGAACCGGACCCGTTTTTTTCAAACAGCAGCACCACGGTGGAACTGCCGGGCCGGAACAGGCTTTTGGGCTGCCCTTTTGAATGAACATGCCCTGCTGAAGCGGCCTGACCGGTTCATACCGTTCCTGGCTGTAGCATTGAACGATCCGGCCGATCATCAACGCCACAACCTCCACCATGGCCACCTGTCCCACCCCCGTGCCGTCCGGCACATCCGTGTCGATGACCGTCACCGTCCGCCGGTTCTGGAAACGGGGTAACGCTTCTGACAACCGCCCCGGGGTTGCATGAATGGAAACGGCCGTTGATTTCGTAATGATCCGCTACTCTGCCTGACACCGGGGCATGAGTGTAATGATACTTGTCCGGGGTCAGGCGGAAAACGGCATAGTCCCCGTCCCGGAACGTGCTGTGCCACCGGGTCCGGTCCATGCCGGTCAGTTCGTCATACTGGAACAGTTTTTCCTTGATGAACAGGTGCCGGGTGTCTGTAAAGGAACCGGGAAGGATTCGGGCATCGGCCGGTGATACCACCGCTCCGGGGTCATCGGTCATGGGACGGCATTCCCAGTAACGGAGTTCCGTTCAAAAACCGCCGAAAGGTATTGAGTTGATTCACCTGTCCGAAAATCTCCCTGAAAGGGATTCCCCTGCGGCTCAAAAATCGGGCGGGGTTTGGAATATGGTTATTCAAAGGCAGGTCAAAGCAAAAAAAACCCAAAAGGGCCGACATTCTGGCAGAGATCAGCAGATCGAACATGGCCGGGGCATTTTCCCGGACCGTGTCATACAGGAATGCAATGGTCGGATCTGCCAAAAGCGTTTCCGTTTGAACGCGGCCCGTGTGCCGGTCAATATACTGGTGTGTTCCCGGGTTCATGCAACCCTCCTGGCAGATGGTTAGCGCAGTGCCGCATGATCGGCCTCCATATTGACATACAGCATGATCAGAAACAGCAGTTTTTTGATCTGTTCCGCAGGCAGGTCTTGAGCCATTAGCGGATTTTTTACCTGTTTGAGAAAATGGTCCAGGTCTGTATCCGGGAGAATGGTATTGATGATATCTCTGAAAACCGGTTCTCTGAATCCGGCCCATAGATCCATGCCGGAAAATTCGCTGATCAGGATTTTGAATCCTTCGGCCATATGCTTTTTTCGCAGTGTTTCCTGATAATAGTGTTCGGCATCCCGGTTGAACACTTCTCCGGGATAGGCCATGGGATTCGGTTTTTTGCGGGAGTCCAGAATGCCTTTGACCAGCCGGCCAGAGGCGGAACGGGTGTCCGGAGAATGGATTCGGCCCTGCAGGTCGGCCAGGACTGCATGCAGCCGAAGGTCTTCGATCAGGCACTGCCGTCTTTTTTCAGCGTGTTGATAAGGGCCAGTTTGTAATCTCTAATTTTGATCCGGGTGTATCCCGGATAACGCCTGCTTTTCCGGGTATGGGGAATCCGGGACACGATGGTTTTCAGGAACCGGTTTCGGGTATCGGTTTTCACATAACAGAAGGGCAGGTTCACGGCAGCACAGAAAACAACTGGCGCCGTTCGCTTTCTATTCCCGGTGTGTCGGGGATCATGGCATGGGACACTTCCCCGTTGAGGACGTATTGATAGGCCAATGCCGTGATCAGGGTCTGCATGTCAGCAGCGTTTCCCATGTCTGTCAGAACATGCTCAAAAATGCTGTAATACCGGTGTTCGAACCCGCTGTATCCCATGCGGGAAAATTCCCTGAGACGGATCAACTGGTACAGGGGCATACGGGTATCGAAAACGCCCATCTGGGCAAGGTCATGGCCCAGGCGGGGACTGTTTCCGAGACTGCCATCCAGGCCGGGGCTCTGGTCGGTACTCATCAGCGAAACCAGATAGTCCACCAGCCGGAAGTCCGGTACGAAATCCCCCTTAAGAAAAAAGGTTTTTCGGATAAGCCGGTCCAGCCAGACCGGGCCGAAAGGGGTGACCGGACGGCCCAGAATCCGGTTGGCCGCCTTTTTTTTCCATCGTTGCCAAAGCATTCGCAGATGGGTATAATCCAGTTCGTGCGGAAGAAATCCCAGGATTTTTTCCGGGTGAAAATCTTCAAAGTTGAGGCGACAAGGAGAGGCGCTGTAAGTGCCGGGAAACAGGCACAGAAAATGCTCCGCAATTTTAATAACCAGGTCCCCTAAGTATTTTTCATGCCGTGCAGTGAACCCGGATCCCGGATCAGTCAGAAGCCGGGCCATTTTTCGGAACCGATGCTGATATGGGTCCCGTTGTTGGCCAGGCTGATATTGGAGCTGTTGGGGAGGATCACCAGGTTGGATTGTATGATGCCGGCTTCCCTGAGTTTGGCGATTCCGTTGATCTGGCTTCGGGACAGCACCTCATGGCACAGCTTCATATAGGCATGTTTTTCTTCACCCCGGTTCCAGCCAGACAGACAGGGGCTCATGAACAGGTAGCGGTAAAACGCATCAGACAGGCATTCATTGAGCCGGTGCTGCATGACCGGTGGAGATGCGGAAAAAAATACCCTCACCTGCTGCCCGGCATCTTTCAATCCCAGTTTTTTTTCCGCATACTGGACCAGCAGCTGGGTGAACAAAAACCGGATCAGGGTTTCCGTGGCCAGGGTCCGGCCGATACCCCGGGACCCGCCCCCGGAACGCACCGGATGAAAGGAAAAAAATTTCAGGAGAGGTATTGTCATTGAGAAAGTGAGCCAACATCTGTTCACCGGTTTTTTTGATGCGTGGATGAGTCAGGGGGGCTGACCCGATCACATCTGCCAGGGACAGTTTGAGCAGGTATGAAACAGGGATGCGGATCATGGGTTCCCCGGCCCGGACGAACCGGAACTGCCCTGCATCGGTCCGGAGACCTGCCTGAGGAGATGTTTTATCCGCCAAAAGATCCGATGCAAACACCTCTTTAGCGTATGAATTGAGAAATTTTTCCGGAAACCGGACCCAGGAATTTTCCCAGACATTGCTTTTCCGTTCGAGATACCTTTCCAGGGCTGTGACCGTTTTTCGGGACGTATCCCCGGATGCGGCCCTGCGCACCATGTTCTTAAAAAAATTGGCGGATTCGATTATGATGGGCAGATCTACATCTTCACGTTTTCCCAGGACCACGGCCTGGAATTCATTTTCTGCGCCCGCAGTGACATCCCGGAAAGAAAACGGCAGGGCCTGCACAAATGCATCTTTGGACCCGGGCCTGATTTTCAGGGCGTGGTGCAGAAACGTCAGATCGATCCGGGGCCTGGAAGTGGATGCCGGTATTGGTTGGTTCGTTACGGTTGCCTGGGCGGCGGGCATGGCGGAGTCTATCCTTCCTCAAGATTCGATGTCCAATTTTCAAAAAGAATTTTCCGCTTCAAGTGTTGGAAATGAATTACCTGGATGATAAAATTGTGTTTGAAGGCGTTTTTCAGACCCAAAAAAACTGCAGATACCGTCACCATATCGGGCATCGAATAGAACCGGACTCGGATGGGACGTTTGTCATTTTTGGGAGCACCTTCACAAACAGGCAGAAAATTTCGCAAAAGCGTTTGAACAAGAGGAAATACTATTCGAACGGCACAATGTTTGTATAGTGTTAGAAGAGAAGCCAAGCATTGCATAATAACAGAGAATAGGATAGCTTCCGCCAGGAATAAACCTTCCCATTCCCAATTCCCGGGATGGATAAACATGGGTATGATTTCAGTCAGAAGGATTGAAACTGCCTGATAATTTTTGAATCGCCAGGCCCTGGAAATGAACAAAGACAATCGGATTGCTGAAAGGCAAGATCTATGGGGATGAATCCGGTAACAGGGGCGCAGCCGTAATGGTGTTTGAATTTATCCGCAGAACAGCCGGCGCAAAGAAGACAGGGCATCCACGAAATCTCCGCGCCGGACTGATTTTTTCGGACTGGTGGTGATCTGCCTGTCATGGGGCCTGGTTGTTTATCAGCTCAAAAAAGCAGGACCGTTCATCTAGAAGGGCTCTGGAGAGAACAGGAAAATTTGACCGGTGTGCTGGCAGAACACCTGTTTCAGGTCCTGGACCAGAGACAGGTTATTGAATTGACCGCCTTGAAATGGTTGTATGACCAGAGGCCACTGGCACTGAATATGAATGAAATTACCGGGTTTCTTTACAGCGGCCGGACATTTACCCGGGTGGTGCTGTATGATCGTTTTGGAAGGCTGTATTACCAGTCTTCTCCGGGGCATGACGTCCGGCCGGAGCAAGCAGCGGTCAGGCAAATGATCGACAGGTTTTCCGAAAACAACCAGCCTGTCTGTCTGGAACCGTCACAATACGGGGTGAAGCCACCTGGCAGATTCCCATTTTTTTCCAGTAACAAAAACAGTGAGATGATCGGCGTCATGCTCCTGGAAATGGATCTGGGTTATTTTCTCAATCTCTTGCGCAATATTGAGATAGGCCAATCCGGCAGAATCATCATCTTCAATGATCAGGGACGGGAACTGGCCCGTTTTGAATGCGGCGGGCTGGCAGTCGGAGACTCGCTGCCTGAAAAATTGATTCTTCGGCTGAACGCCGGCAGATCAGGGCAGGGAGAGATCCATGACCCGGTGTCCGGCACGTTTTTCTACTCATATCTGCATGTCCGGGATTATCCCTTCATCATCCTGATCAGTCAGGATGCGGATGATTTTTTTCTGCATTTGAACAGTATCGGACCCGGATGATCTGGAGTCTTTCGATTCTTACCGCCCTGTGCGGTGCCGGACTGTTTTATCTGCTGAACCTGACTGAACGGAATTCCCAGTACCTGGAAGCGCTGGCGGCGTCAAACCAGAAAAACGAAGACCTGATTTCTAAACTTGAGAAAGAGCATCAATCCTCTACCAGGCCGCTTCATTTGATTCCTTGACCGAACTGTACAACCGACGGCTGTTCGTGTCGCTGGCACAAAAAAGCCTGGCCATGGCCAAGCGCAACAAGTTCAGCTATGCCCTGTTGTTCATCGATCTGGACCGGTTTAAAAAATCAATGATACGCTGGGCCACCGGGTGGGTGATCTGCTGCTAAAAGCAGTGGCCCACCGGCTGACCGACTGCACCCGAAAATCAGATATTGTGGGACGTATGGGTGGGACGAGTTTGTGATCCTGCTGGCGGAGATCCCCAAGGAACAGGATATTTCGCCGGTGGTGGAAAAATAATCGCTGCTGTCTCAAGCCCTTATGAAGATCTGGAAGGCCACCGGATCGTCACCAGCCCGAGTATTGGGATTGCGGTCTATCCTCGGGACGGATCGACCATTGAATCACTTCTTTTAAATGCCGATGCAGCCATGTATAAATCAAAGCAATCCGGGCGTGGCCGGTATCACTTCTTTGACGTCAGCCTGAATCGGGTGTCCATTGAAAAATTCGATCTGGAACAGCGCATGCCAGCCGCCATCGAAAAGGGGGAATTCGTCCTCCATTATCAGCCGAAAATCCGGCTGTCGGATTACCGGGTTGTGGGGCTGGAAGCACTGGTCCGCTGGCAGCATCCTGACCACCAGCTGGTGTTTCCTTCTGATTTTATTGAAATTGCCGAAGAAACCGGACTGATTTTCGACCTGGGGGCATGGGTCCTGGGTGCCGCCTGTGACCAGTTCGCCAAATGGTGTTCCGACGGACTTAAACCGGTGCCTGTGTCGATTAATGTGTCTCCCCGGGAACTCATGGATCCGGCCTATGCAACCACATTTTCACCATCCTGGAGCGGCATGGGATGTCTCCCCGGGATGTTGAAATCGAAATCACGGAGAACGCGCTGATCCGGGACAGAGACATCGTTGTTTCCAACCTTGAAATCCTTCATTCCAAGGATGTGAGGATTTTTCTTGATGATTTCGGTAAAGGGTTTTCAAGTCTGGAATATATCCGGTCCCTTCCCATCAATGCGCTGAAAATTGACCGCAGTTTTGTTCAGGATATCCGGAACAGCCCCCAGGACAATCCAATCGTATCCTCTGCCATTATTCTGGCCCACAAGCTAAACTTGACCGTGGTTGCCGAAGGCATTGAAACCCATGATCAGCTGGTCCATTTGAAAGTACTGGACTGCGATCAGGTCCAGGGGTATTATTTCAGTCGCCCGCAGCCGGAAGAAATCATCCGAGAGTTTATCGTTTCACCGGTAAGGAGTTTCAAATTATGATGGTTGTTAAAAAATGGCCATTTGCTGCATTTTGGTTATTTTATTTGGGGGTGATCCGGTGAATGGCGGATCATTTGACACGGCTGCCACCAATCCACCGCTGCATTTTTCTGTGGTTCCCAAAAAAATGTGGATCAGCTGATTTCGGAACTGACCCCGCTTCTGAAACTTTTGGAAGACCAGCTGAACCGGCCGGTCATCACGGTTCATCCCCATTCCTATGAATCCGTGATCGAAGGCCTGTTGTCACAGACCATTGATGTGGCCATTCTCGGACCTGCCGCCTATGCCAAGGCCCGTGTCAGGGACGGTGGAATCGAAGCATTTGCCGCATTTGCCCGGGAGAAAGGGGTAGTGACCCCACGAGGCAGTTTTTATAACAGCGTGCTGTTCACCCTGAAAGGCCAGGGAAACATGACCGTTTCCGCTTTGAAGGAAAAACGGATTGCCCTGACCGATCCGGCCAGCACATCCGGATCGGTCATCCCGCACACGGCTTTTTCCAGGTTTGTCGGGACCCCGCTGACCGACTTTTTCGGCACCCTTATCTATACCGGCTCTCATGACCGGTCCATCCAGTCAGTGATCGACATTGATGTGGACGGGGCGTTTGTATCATCCTCGAGAATCGACGAAGCCATCGAAAAAAAACAGTGTCCCGTGATGAGGTGGTTATTCTGTGGCGGTCGGAACCGATTCATTCTGATCCGTTTGTATTCAGCAGCAGCCTGGACAACGCATTGAAAGACCGGATCCGGCAGGTCGTTCTGTCCGGTTCTCCCCGGCTGTCGGACATGCTCAAAACCATGCAGCTTGTGGATATCGTCCCGGTCAGCGACAAGGATTACCAGCCCATTCATGACATTGTCGCGGAACGTATTCTGGAAAACTGAGCGTGATTCAACCATGACACGGGGTGAAAAAATGATCAAGGCGGCCCGTATTTTTCAACAAACGCGTCCACATCATAGAGGTCTTTGAACCCCCGTTCCAGCTTTTCCCGGGGCCAGTCCCAGAACCGGATTTCAAGGAGCCGGCCGATAATTCGATTTGAAAACCGCTTTTTGAAAGGTTTTGCAGGGGACCCGGCCGCGATCTCATAGGGCCCAACCGGCCGGTTTCGGGTAACCACGGACCCGGCCGCCACCACGGCCCCATCGGCAATGGTTGCTCCGGGCATCACATAGACCCCGTGTCCGAGCCACACATCATGGCCGATGGTCACGGTATCCTGTCTGCGCCATTCAAAAAAGCGTCATCATCCTGGTCGGCAAACCCGTACTGCCGGCACCGGTAGGTGCAGTGGCTCTGAGTCACCCGCTGGTAGGATGATTCCCCGGATTGATCACACAATGAGAGGCGATGGAGGAGAATTTACCGATATCACACCAGATCGCCCGGACACTGGAGGACAGATAGGAATAATCCCCCAAGGTGATTTCGTTGCAGAAACACCCGGCCTCCACCTCGGTGTACTCTCCGAACCGGGAGTCAATGACAGTGGAAGATTCATGGATCAGCGGGCGGGAAAACAGTTTTTTCCCCACCAGTTCATTGTTTGCGGCCAGATGGGTGATCTCGTGCATGGCACCGGTCCTTTCGGCTGAAAAATGATGGGGTTACAATTCTAATCAATATCCGGTATTTATGTTGGGATAAAGTTATTTGAATATGATGATCGTATTTGGGTTTTGTTTGAGCGAAGGAAAAACAGATGATGATCTGCAACCCCCGGGTTATGTGACAAGTTCAAGGCCACGCATAACACCTGGTTGATTTTTCATCTTTTCCGGAGAAGGGTTCCCCAGGATATTGATCAGCCTGAGGTGGCGGTCGATGGGACGGGTTTGCAAGGTGAAGCCGGTGGTCACATGGCTTTGAACAAGTGTGTATAGGCTCGGCTCACCCGGATTTCTCTGTCGGTATCTGCAAGTCGGATCACCATCTGGCTGGTGAAAGATCGGTAAACGGCCTGGATCTTTTCCAGGTTCACAATGGCATTTCGGTGAACCCGCCGAAACTGGTCCGGGTCCAGCCGGTCCGCCAGTTCTTTGATAGAGGTTTTGATCAGAAATTCATGGGATGCGGTCTGCACAATAGTGTATTTGTCTTCTGCCTTGAAAAAAATTATCTGAACCACCGGAATGAATCGCAATTCATCGCCTGTTTTGACTGTGATTAGGTTGAGATGTTCGGGGGATCCCGGTCTTCAATCAGCCGGATCACTTTCCGGACCGATTTCCGGGATACCGGATCCAGGGTCCGGCACCGTCGTTCGAGCCGGGCGATTGTGATGGCCAGGCGGTCCGGGTTCACCGGTTTGAGGAGATAGTCCACGGCTTCGCTCTCAAAGGCCTGGACCGCATACTGGTCATAGGCGGTGATGAACACGATGCTGCACCGGCCCCTGAATTGTCTGGCCACTTCCAGGCCGGTCATTCCCGGCATCCGGATGTCGAGAAAGGCGATGTCAGGTGTGGTCTGTTCCAGCAGGGATAGAGCCTCCAGACCGTTTCGGGCTTGGCCGACTATGGTAAGTCCCGGCCACAGTCCTTCCAGGTGCCGGACGATACTTGCCCGGATTAGGTCTTCATCATCGGCCACAATGGCGGTCAAAGGGTTCATTACGTCCCTTTCCGTTGGCTGTCAGGCCCGGCACCATTGGATATGACTTCGGCCCGCAGGTGATTTCCCGGCATGGCATCCGCTGGCATTTCCCGGCCGGTGTCGCTGCCCTTTGTCTTTTCAGGCGGCGGACCCGGCAGGGGAACCCGGATCGTGGCAAGGGTGCCGGCGGGCCGGTTTTGTGTCAAGGTTACCCGGGCGGTGTTCCCATAAATGCTTTCTAAGCGGCGGCTCACATTATTCAAGCCGAGCCCGGCCTGTATCCCAGTACGATCCACCCCGGCCCCGGTGTCTGATACCGATATGACCAGGTCCCGGCCCGACAGCCGGCAGTCAACGGTAATTTTCCGCCATCCACTTGGGGTTCCAGGCCGTACTTGAGGGCGTTTTCCACCAAGGGCTGAATCACCAAAGGGGGAAACGGGATTCCCGGAAGCCCGGTATGATCCATGATTTCAAAGTCCAGCCGGGACCCCATCCGGACTTTGAAGATGGAGAGATACCGGCGAACCAGGTCCAGTTCCCGGGATAGGGAGACCATCTCCTGCCGGGTCCGGTCCAGTGAGATTCTCAGGTACTCGTTCAGGTCCATGAGCATCTGTCTGGCTTTATCCAGGTCCGTGTCTATCAGGGAGATGATGTTGGACAGGGTGTTGAATAGAAATGGGGTTCGATCTGGGCCTGGAGAAGCCGCAAGGAAGTCATGGTCACCTCTTTTTCCATTTTCAGGCGCCTGATTTTTTCCTCCCGGATCTGCTGCTCGGATGCCTTCAGCCGTTCCCTGGCCAAAAAGAAATAGGTGATGGGAACCCCGAATACCATGCCGAACACCGCGATTTGGTAGAACACCCGGGCATATTCCAATGACAATACATCCAGAAAATACAGATACCCCCCGGACAGAACTCCGCCGGCTGCTATCCCTGAGATCAGTCCGCCGGCAATGGCGGGTATCAGCCATTTCTTCAGAACGGTTTCATTGAAAATGACCGCTTGTCGGACACACAGGCAGATGGACAAACCTGTGAGCTGGGAGATCACCCAAACATCCGAAAAGATGGAATCCCGGATCACCATAATATGTAGCACCAGGGCAATGGCGGTGTTGAATACGGCCGTAAGAACCAGGGAGGGTATGATCGGGATTTGTCTGGACATGGATTAATTTACTAAATCCGGCCGGCAAGTGCAATGTCATTCATCCCTGTATATGGCTATTCATCGTTTTGATGTCGCCGTTCGTCTGCTTTGTGTTGCCTGGGTGGGAACGCCTGGTGCATGCTGCTTAAAAACGGCAGGGAAAAAATTGTCATGCAAAGGTGTAATGACAATGATTATGATATTAATTGAGCAAGAATAGTTTGAGGGGATAAATCATGAACCTGTTTGGATTGTTTGGGTGATGGTTGTTGTTCTGGCCGCCAGCATTGTGTCAGCCCAATCGTCAGATCCGGCAGAAACGGCCAGTTGCCGGCTGGAGATCCTTTTGACCGGGTTTGACAGCAGCCAGGGCCAGGCAAAGCTGGCTCTGGTCAATTCCAGGGAAAGTTTTGAATCGGACGGATCGTCGTTTATGGGGATCAACAGCCCGGTCATCCACCGGCAGGTGCGCCTGACTCTGACCGTTCCTCTCGGGGAATATGCCGTCAAGGTGTATCATGATGAAAACGGCAATGACCGGCTGGATACCCGGATGTTCGGCATCCCAAAGGAACGGTACGGGTTTTCCAACAACGCCCGGGGAACCCTGGGGCCTCCGGATTATTCCGAGGCCCGGTTTTCCGTGAGTACAGTGAAACACTCCATTGCCATTGAACTGAAATAGGCGGGGCCTTACAGACCGGGATCATGCTTACAACTCATTTGGATGGTCGTCTGGTTGGGGGCTGTACTCTTCTCGGTGGGTAGGTCTTTAATAGATAAGAAAGGGATATTATCATCATGGAATTATCTGTATCGGAAAGGCGGAAAGAAAGGGGCAAAGACAGACCGGCATCCCTAAAAAAGGGCGTGCAGGGTAACGGGTACATGAACCGGCGGGCCTTTTTCAAAACCCTGGCCCTGGCATCCAGTGCAGCTCTGGTGGACTGGACCGGCATGGGGGCTTTGGCGGACAGTGTCAGAAACAAGGCGGATTATCCGGTGGTGGTCATCGGGTCCGGTTTAGGGGACTGGTGTGCGCGGCTTATCTTACCCGGTCCGGATTTGATGTCACCATGCTGGAGCAGCACAGTATCCCCGGCGGCTATGCCACGACATTTAACCGGGGGGATTTCACTTTTGATGTGTCGCTGCATGCCACGGTGGCCGAACATGCCATGCCCCAGATGATCCTGGAAGACCTGGGGTTGTGGAAACACCTGGATGTGGTGTACACCCCTGAACTGCGGCGGATCATCACGGACCGGTTTGATATCACCCTGCCGGCCAAGGACCCGGAAGGGGTCAAAGCCCGGTTGTCAAAACGGTTTCCCCATGAAAGAACAGGGATCCACGGATTTTATACCCAGATGGAACAGGTGATTTCAGCGCTGTGGGGCGGGGGCTGTCCCATGGGGCATCATGGAAAAACTGGAAGCCCTGACCCTTGCCCAGTGGATGGCACAGCATGTGTCTGACCCGGATGTGAAATCCTGCATGGCGGTATTCTCTCCATATTACGGGCTGCCCCCGGAGAAGCTGAATGCCCTGTTTTATGCCATTGCCACGGGCGAATACCTGGTGCTTGGGGGCCAGTATTACAAGGCCCGGTCCCAGGATCTGAGCAGCACCCTGGCTAAGGGCCTCCAGAACTTTGGCGGCCGTATCCATTTCAATACCCGGGCAGAACAGATCCTTTTGGCCCGGGCAACACCATCACCGGTGTGAAAGATCACAAGGGAAACGTGCATCCGGCCAAAGCCGTGATCGCCAACTGCCCGGTGCCGTCCCTGGTGAACACCCTGGTGCCGCCGGAGATCCTGCCGGCATCGTTTTCAGCACAGGTCCGGCAGCGCCGGCCTTCTCTGTCCAGTTTTGTGGTGTGGCTGGGGCTCAATCAGCCCGTGCCCGGTATCAAGGAATACGAAATCGACCTGGCCGGAACGGCCGGCGCGCCGGAAACCTCTTTGTTCAACCCCGCTGACCTGGCGGAATCCGGCATCGGCATCACCCTGTACGACAATCTGTTCAAGGGATATTCCGCCGAAGGCAAAGCCACTCTGACCCTTATCTGCCTGAGTGACTACGCCCGATGGCAGAAATACGAAAGCGATTATTTCAACGACAGAAAAGAGGCCTATCACCGGGAAAAAGAACGGATCGCGGCCCGGTTCATCCAGCGGGTGGAAAAGGCCCTGATCCCAGGACTGTCAGGCATGATCGAAGAGATGGAGATCGGCACCCCGCTGACCAATGTATTTTATACCGGCAATACCGGCGGCGCCATATACGGGTATGACCGGAACCTACCCCACCTGGAGTCCGGAACCCCGGTCAAGGGACTCTACCTGGCCAGTGCCTGGTCCCATGGCGGCGGATACACCCCGGTGATGATGGGCGGCAGGCAGACGGCACAGCAGGTGATCAGGGATTTCAGGGCTGCTCAAACCGGCTAATCCTGGCGGATTTGAGCGGATATCATTTTTCAAAAAGAGAATTACGGCCTCTGCCAGCTCATCCGGAGATTCTTCCTGGACAAAATGCCCGGCATGGGGCTCCCGGACAATACCGGGAAACCGGGTGGAGAAAGGCGACAGCTTAGCGGCATCTTTGTCGGTCAGGGTGATTTCCCAATTTGTACCGGCGCGCTTGAGCAGTTCATCCGTGATCTGTCCGGCCCTGCAGACGACGGGTTTCATTTCAGCTCCCTGATTTTTGCCAGATCCTTTTCCTTGCCTAAAGTGACCAGAATATCGTTTTCCTTGACGATGAAATCCGCCCCCGGTACCATGACGAACCGTTCGGGAAACTGTTCTTTTACAGCGATTACATTGACCTGGTATCGCTTGCGCAGTTCCAACTCCATGATGGATTTCCCGACAAACGGTTTTGGGGGTTCCACCTGGGCAATGGTGTAACCTTCCGCCAGCGGCAGAAATTCAAGGATGTTGGGAGAGGTGAGCCGCAGAGCCAGGCGGCCGGCCATGTCCATGCCGGGCCGAATGACCTCTGTGGCCCCAAGCTGCTTGAGAATCTCCCCGTGATCGTCATCCTCTGCCTTGATGATAATCTGTTTGATTT
>LQAH01000216.1_pt1 | contig 16083 bp, 22 predicted proteins | sample 1535791 | NCBI WGS metagenome assembly LQAH01 (sample SAMN04331585, study PRJNA305678) | bioreactor metagenome | isolation source: bioreactor_4 inoculated with Wadden Sea sediment 2nd replicate of a... | place: Germany:Bremen
AGCGGACTGTCCAGGTGAATATCCGCCGCGTGAATGAATTTCAGCATCATTGCTCCTTAAGATGACCCGTCAGTCCAGTTCACCACACTGCTTTCAGGAAATTCCTAATCTGCCACATCTTCTTTATCTGGTCCATAGGGTCGGCTTGTTCATTCACTCCCCGGCAAATCCGCTGCCAGGGATTACTTGATAGTAACTATTCGACCATATTTGATTAATTGCATTGAAAAATGGCCATGGTGCGGTTCCTCCGGGCCGCCGATACACCGTTGTCCTGTTCGATGAGATACCGGTGTGTTCCCTACGGAAAAAAAGCGCCGGATCCCGGGCCCACCTTTTTCAGACCGGCATTCGCAGGTCCGGTGAAACAATGTCATGCTCTGTACACATCCCCTGCGGATATAGCATACTTTACTTTAAAAAGGCCATAAAAAGGGTACCAGCAGCGAAATTACAGCAAAAATGATTGTGTCACTCGTCATGAAACAAAAACCTTTCCGGGTTAACGGAAACAAACCGGTCCAGCAGATCGTCCGGGTCCGGCATGTTCATGTCCACGCCGTCATAAACACCGGAATTCCGCAAATTGATCCGGGCGCGTTCAAGGGTCAGCATCTGCCTGAAAGCTGCGTACATGTCTGCGTAGCTGTCTTTCCAGGTCTGGATCACCATGGAATGTCAGATCCCCACATGATTTTTTCCTTTAACGGAAACAGCCGGCCGATCTCTTCATCCATGTCAATATACGGGTCCAGAAGCCCGGTTTCATCCAGGATCAGCATGATTCCGAAGGTGTCGGTGCAGGATTTGTCCTTGAAGTCGAAGGCAGATACATCCGCATAGGTGCGGGGATATTTTTCAGCAGTTCGATGATGTTCCAGACCCAGGTGTCTTTTTGGGTTCACAGGCATAGGGCTGGCTGGCCTTGAAAAACGTGTGCCGGAAGATGATGTCCCCGCCGAAATGGGCAAAATTGATCTTCAGGTGCTTGTGGGTGTTCAACACGGCCTTCCAGTTCCGGGGGTCCGTGTAGATGTCGACATTGGCTTCAGTGACTTCACCCGGCCGGTAGGATCCGGAATCAAAAGACTGGCAGTGAACGGTGACTGGCACGCCCTTTTCCGACACCCGCCTGAAAAATTCAGAATAGATGGGCCTGAGATTGAGGTCCGCCGGATACGGTGAAAACCCGATAGGCGGGTACAGTTTGATGCCCAGAACGGTGCCGTTTTCAACCGTCTCGACATCGATCGGAACGGTATAGTCGTCCAGATCAAACATATAGTTCATCTCCCTGTGCAGCTTTGCCGGCACCTGGCCCGGATCGCTGCAGGTATCCAGATGCCGCAGGTCAAACCCGATAAATGGAAACACCCGGGTTTTGTTGAGGCCCAGCATCACCTGCTGAGTGCTGATGGCATTCAGCAGCCGTTCCGTCTGGTCATACAGATGTTCTCTGGAATCCTCGATCAGGGAGAAATCCATCACCAGCGGGGTAAGGATCACCCCGTCATACGCCTCACAGATCTTTGCATCCCGCCATATCTGGGCAGCATACTTTTCCAGGTTTTCGCCCCGCCGGCTTTCAAAAACTGAATCATGGGCTTGACCTGTTTCAGAGCGGTTTCAGCCACCCCCTGGAGAGTGGCCCCGAACGCCAGTATCGATTTCACCGGCAGCATGCCTTTCAGGGTCGGGTAAACCGGCACATCATCCAGGTTGAAAAAATGACAATGCACATCAAAAAATATTTTTTCTGCATGACTTTCTCCTTTCGTTTTTTTTCGTTATTCATCCCTGACAAATGCAGATCTCTACCGTCCCGCCTTCTGCCATAACCGCCGGACCCGGCTCTGACAGCCACGGCATAATCCACGGGCATGCGTCAACACCGGCATCTTCAGAGAGGTCAGTCTGGAGCCTGACAGTTGAACAACATGAATCCAGATTCTGCATTGATAGATAGTGTGAAGGAATTTTTCTTTCAAATAGAAAGAAATGTTGACTATCGGCGAAAATGACAAAAAGCGTTTTATTATACTGCAGCCTTTGGAACGGATACAATATCTATGGTCAATGTGCTTTGAAGAGAAGACGATTCAGATGCTTTTGCTTTTCGAAAAAGTCCTTTTACCTTTTCTTTTCCATAGCTCAATTCCATTTTGAGTGAAACACTCATTTTTGGGATATGGTAAATGTATGGAAGATTTTGTTTGTCTGCGTCTTTTTCAAAGGCATCATGGAGCCTGACTGAGCTTGAAGTCAGGGCTGCTGAGAACTGTTCCAGAATGGTTTCTATGTCAAACAGTGATTCAGGGTTGTTTTCGCGACTCATAACATACCTCCCTTTTTGTAAATCGGCATGACAATGGATTCCCATGTGCCCTGATCTTCAACTTCGGCGGCAACAAGCCAGTCAAACGTCATGTTCAGTTTAAACGTCCGGGGTTTAAACGCACATTTTGACTTAAACTCGCCTGTGGGTGCTATCTTGAATTTGAGTCGCCCCGCGAGATCTGTTTTTGCTTCCACTTTTTTCATCTCCCTGCCTTTGTCCGTGGGCGTAAATTTAAGGGTGACCGGCATATCAGGGCTTAAGTTGTTTTTTCTGTTCAGATACCAGACCAGGAATTCATTGGGCCGGTCCATGTCAGTCAGAGGATCAATTCGGCTTATCAATATCCTCGGGCCTTTCAGCGGTTCCAGAGGCTTGGGCTCGACGGTAAACTGGAGCCGTGACCGTTCACCCTCTGGCGCATCAAAATCGATCCGGATCCGGTCTTCAAGTTTCCCGTCTTCCCGGGCTGTCATTTTCACTCCTGCATTCAGTTCTACGTTAATTGAGTCGACAACATACAGGGTTCTCTTTCCAGTCAAGAAGTCAGGATCGTGCTTGCTCGAATCGTTGGTGGACTGGGTTACTCTGGCAACCCCTTTTTGAAAGGCGAGAAGAACCATTTCCAATGTGGGGATTTCATTTGTCCTGTTTCCATTCCCGTCCATTCTCAAACACTCCCATCTGCAGGCAGCTGCGGCTCATCTCTGGGAACGGCGTGCATCTTCAATCTTATCTCACTGGATGCTTCCTCTTTGAAACCATAAGTTTTTGAATAGGATGCATTGACTGAAAAGGCCTGAAGTCCAAATTCTCCTCCGGCAGACGTCACTTTTTTTGAATCAACAGAGATAGCCACTTTCAATTTGACTTCTGCTTCATCAATGGTAAAAACCATATCAGACGTTTTCAGCTTTGCGTTTGCACTGGCCACAGCCAGGCCCAGCCCTTCAATCAGCTGTGGTAACGGGACAGCCATAAGTAATTCACTTGCTCTTGTTGTCATGGTGAATCTCCTTTTTTTAAAAATGAACGTTTTATCGGACCCGAATTCTGATCCCAGCGCCCTGCCTGGTATTGAATACGGCTGCCTGCATCTTTTCACCTGGTCACTGGATGTCACCAGGCATCGACGTCTTTTCTCCATAGATTTGCTTCGGCCTGCCTGCGCTTGTGAACACCTGACCCCTGACCCCATAGCCGCTGCATGGAAATAATCTGATCTTCAACTTCCGTTAATATCACTTTCCTTTTCTGTTTGTGAAGACTTTCCTTATCAGCTTCTGCAAGGATGTCCCGCATGGCATGCATTTCTCTTCGGCTGCTTCCCTTCAGGCTGTTGTCGCGGTTGAAAACAATGCTGACCAGAACCGAACGGCAGAAAACCGGGAGCCGGGACAGTGTGGGGTAAATTGATTCTGTGTCGCAATAAAACCGGGGCAGTGTTTTTCCAGAAAGACGGACCAGGCAGCCTTAGGTGAATGGTAGTGGGTTTGTCTCTGATAACGATCGGCCGGTTGAGCGGTTTTTGAACCGATATACATGCCGGCGGGATTTGTGCAGTTTCCCAAGGCTGCCATCGGTCAGAGAGGTCTGAAGATGCGCTTCGATCTTCAGGCCGGCGTTCCGGGCTTCATCCAGCATCCACTGGAAAGGGGTGTCAGATGCCTGGATTCCAGTTTCCCTGTCAGGTGGATGAAAGCCCCCGACATCTGTGTACACCCCTGCGAACCAGACCTGTTTCAGATCGACACCCGGCCTGGGAAGCCAGACCGTGGATTCAAAATCCTCACGCTGCTCATCAATGGCCAACGCGTGGCGGGCCGTCGATACATTTGGCCCCATCTTGGTATCATAGAACTCATCATGCCTCTCCAGCAGTCCCATCAGACTGAACGGGATACCCAGCACGCCCACCGTGTCCCAGACGTCGCCAAAATACACCTGGCGCGAGGGATGGCTGTGCACCACCCGGAAACGGACGGCAGCCGATTCCTTCGCCGGCCAACAGGTTCTCAGCGCCGGGATATAAATTTCTGCGCTTAAATGTTTGCCATACAAATAATTCATATACGTACTCAGCTGTTCAAATACAAAGTATTCAGGAAAACCGGCAACAGGCACTGCGACCACAGGCGGAGACACCCTCTTCTTTAATGGTTGATCCTCCTCAATGATCTTAACACAAAGTGTTAATGGATTCCATCACCCGCCCCCTGTTCTCCCTAACTATCTCCACGGGCATGGGACGGACAGCTCAGCTGCCATACCATCCGGATGGGCCGTTCTCATGCAATTCACATATTATTCAACCGGACCCATTTTTCAACAGATTTATACGGGCAGGCTTCGAGTCTGCCAAAGCCTGGCATCTGCCTGGCTTTATACTCGGCCAGGCGGGGGGAGGAAATGCCGCATAAAAACCGTGTCGCAAGGGTCACGGACACGGGTGACTCTGCCGTGTCAAGCAGAGGTTGAACAAGGGAATGATAATTCATCCTCTCCAGGGAAAAACTGGTGATGATAACAATTTAACCGGTTTTTTTCCATACAGACCGAGCATCTCCGGCAGTTTTTGTCTAACCGTTCTCCAAAATAGCTGAATAAACTTTTGGCCAGGCACTGATCTGTTTCAAAGAATTCAACCATGGCATGGAGGCGGGCGATCTCTTTCTTCTCCTTTTCGAGAAAAAGATCTGTAAGCTCCCTGGCTGTCGATTCCGGATCAAATTCCGAATTGAGTCTTTCAAAAACCCCCACGGCAGATTTCGGTTGTAGGTCTATCCATTTTTTTTCATGAAAATATTCCAGGGCCGTGAGCACCCGCTGCCGGTCAAAGCCTGATTCTTCAACCGCTTTGTCTATGTCGGCCTGGGTCCATGTTCTATCGGTTTTGGAATTATCCAGGATGGTTTTTACAAACTGCGCCCGTTCACCTTTGAATTTTTCAATAATGGCCTGGGCAGGGATCAGGTATTTGAAAGCATAAATTTCAAAATATGCATATTTAGGTGAAATGATGTTGGCCATTTCCAGATAAACCAGCAGGGTCTTCAGCGGCAGCAGCCGGATGTCCGACTTCCGGCTTACGGCGTGCGGACGAAATTCAAACAGATTCCCTTTACATCGGCGGCTCGTCTGTCAGTATATTTTTGCTGGATCATTCTATTTCCAGAAACACTTGCGTCAGTTTTAACAGCAGAGCCAAAACAGCATCAAACCCGTGAGTCCTGCTCATCATGTGTGAAATAAGACTAAATTTTGATGATTAAGACGTCTCAAACGCAAAACAGTTTTAATTTCAGCCTATGTCAATTTCATCAGATGATTTCAAAGATAGCTGCCGGATTCCCATCACTTGCCCCGCCCGTTCTCCTGATTGTCATCAAAAGCTTGTCGGGTTATCAAATTTTTTGTCAAGAAAGCTGCCGTCAATATTATTAACCATTTCAACAAACCGATTGGCGGGGGCTGAAAACATGATCATATCATCTGGTATAAAACGCCGAATCAGGACATCCATCGACCCGACAATACACTTTGGCCTATCTTTGAACTTCTGATCATAAGGAATGGAAAAGGCCGATTGACATCCCGAAGCGTCAGGTATCAGCGTACCGCTCTCTTCCCGGTCATAACTGGCCAGGCCAGTCAAATTTGCCATCCCCGTGATATCCGGAAACAGATTGACGACTTCGATTTCCCTATTTTCATCGATATTTTCGATTTGTTCAAAGTACACGAATTTTTCCGGCGGAGTATGAATCTCTGTCACCCATCTCGATAATACGCTTGGGCAAGGGCACGCGTTTTTTTTAAAGCGTTCGGTTTCAGCAATAAATTTTCCTTTATCGTCCACTGGTGGTGTGAAACCGCCAAATTCCTGTATTCCGGGGCAGGCTTTACCACAGTCTGCGGCGAACTGAATTCTCTTTCCCTTCTTTAAGACAATTGCCCAATACATAAACATACAAACCCATCGATCCTTTTTGTAGATGAACGAATTCTCGATGTTTTCCGCAGAAAAATACCAACCTGTTGCGGGATATTTAAACGATAAAACTTCAGACAGCTTTTGGAGACTATCTTTGACTATTTTTGCTTCCATTAATCTCACTTCCATCACATTTTCGTTAATCGGATACTTCATCCGTATGAGTTTCTTTTACCGCGTTCCCAAATCCGCCCAAGACCATCGCGATTATCATGGTTCCGTTTCCGCAGGCCCTTGCCGTGTGCGGCGATCAGGCCGCTCAGGAATTTAGCCCGGAATCCGTTGGAAAGCGCCCTGACCGAGAACAAAAAAGGTTGACCTGTGTTTGAGTTCTGCTCACTGTCCCTGGGCAGCGACGCCCCCGTTCTCCGGGAAAGTCTGCATCATGGGCTGAAAAACCTTATTTCATGGGCGGTCAGATTTCTACGAGGCATTCAAAACCAGCTCATCAATAAGGTATTCAACGGCTTTTTCAAGTTGCACATCATGTCCTGAGCAGTACCGAATGTCAAAAAGGACTTCAATATCTGGCGCAACGCCAACTCCTTCCAAATTAACTCCGTCGATACGAAAACTCTGAACGGCAAGAAAGAGCATATCTCCATTAGATAAGGGGAATAAACGTCCTCCGAGGGTCTGCCCCGGTGTCCGTTCTCCGATTACAGTTGCCATGCGATATTTCTTGGCACCGAATGCCAGTAATTCCTTTCCGCTTCGGCTAAAACCATTCACTAAATAAACGGCCGGTTTTCTCCACTGAGAATCGACAGTGGTTCTCTTACCATTTTTGTCAACCATCTCAAGGACCGGAATATTCCGATTAAAAATGTTGAGATAATACGGCCATGCTCCCCGAGACCATACCGTAAATCTATGATTAAGGCATCTGCATTCTTTAAAGCCCCCCATACGAGTGCATGGTGTAATTCCCGGTGATACTCGTCTCCAGCATAGGAATAGATGTGAACATAGCCTATTTGTTTCCCGGCTTGTTCAATAATTCGAATACTGGCCTTTTGTGCGTCCAGCATTTCTTGTTTTGGATTGACAAGAACTGGTTTCATCACGATTATAAATGGTTCGGCTTGGTCCTTTCTTCTGACTTTAAACGAAACATTTGTTTCCACAAACGGGCGTAAAGACTCAATTGGGGTAAAAGAAAACGCCATTGGCGGACAGGATCTCATCGCCTTTCAACAGTCCAGCTTTTTCGGCAATGCTTCCGGCAAGAACAGAAACGATATATACCCGTTCTTTGATACGTTTGGTGATAATGCCGACTGTCGGATACTGCACGTTCTGTTCATGAAACAGGGCCCCAATAACTGGAATCTTTGAAAATATAGCGGCTAACTGATAATATTCATAATCTTCCGGCGTTAAATAATAGGTATGGGAGGCGTTCAACTCACGAAGCATTGTATTCACAAGGGTAGAAAATGCTTTCTGGGTAGAACTTTGCGGCAGCTGCTTGCAATAAGCATCTTTAATGGCGGGAAAATCCTGATTAATTTGAACAGGATCATAAAATGTTCCTCGACAATCTCGACTATTTCCTCAAATAATTCGGAATAGGAGCATGGTGCCGTTGCAGAGGCCCCAGAAGATGGCGCTAAGACTGCCAAAAACACGCTGATTATCAGAATAATGTGTCGACTTTTCATAAAATACTTTCTGAGCTATTATTTTGTCTTCAACTCAGGCTGCTGCTGTGTAGTGCAGTGAATTCCACCACCACCAAGGTTGATGGGCAGGCTGTGGACGGCTACAATTTTACGGGTTGGGAATGCTTTTTTCAATGCAGCCTGCGCAGCCTCATCTTTTTCTTTGATGGATTGCGGCATACCTTTTTCCAATATTTTTGGGCCACAACAACATCATTTGAAATCAAAAAATTGCAGTAGCTCAATGCTGGAACCAATAGCACAGGACTGCCGTGGGGGAAAACGGTACCATCATGATAGCTGGGTGAAGACTCCTGAGTAAGATAGGCTTCGTCCGTAGGTTGAGCCTCCACATAGATGGGATCTGGAATGGGAATACGGATAATTTTCAGCGGGTTGCCGTCCTGATCAGTGGCCTTCTTCAATATGGCGTAGTTTTCTTCCATCCTGCGTCGATTTTCTTTTTCTACCGGCCCTTTGGTTGACTCTTCTTCCGAGACCTCAGCCAAAAGCACGGTATCTGGAGAGACAAACCGACAATATTCATCAATGTGGTTGTTGGCCGAGCCGCTTCTGTAAGCCGTGCCGACACCGCCCGGGCCGGGCAAAGTGCTTTGATTCATGGGATCGTCATCAACAGTCCCCTGCTTAAGCCAAATGAAATGTGTCGCTCCCAACATCCGGCCCATTTCCGCTTCCAACTCTTCCCGTGAAAGGTTGGGATTGCGATGGAATTCACAGGCTTCAGTAAGCATAATCGTACCCTTTCCATTCAGTTCCCGCGCCCCGCCCTCGCTGACCAAACGCGTCATCCGGCTGGGCAGCCCCATGAACTCGGCAGCGGTTCGGTCAATTTTCTCCATCATCCGCGCATGTGGATGTGTATCCGAACAATACCCCCACAGATTAAAATTAAAATCCGCAATACTCCTGTTGCCGATTTCATCCACTGTGAAAATCGGTCCGAAATCCCGCCAATACAGTGAGGTAAACGGAATTACGTAAAACGATATTCGGTCCATGGGAATGTTGGCTGTTGTTAACATTTCCCGGACATGTCTCTTTTGCACCTCATTGGGCACACAGACACGGACTTTCACGGTAGACGTCAAAACCTTCACCACCTCCAGCAAGGCTGAATCGGTTTTGTATCCTTTGACAAACTCCTTGCTAAGCCACCCCACCCAACAGTTTCATGACGTTCAAATTCACCTGGAAACCTCCACATGGTGGTATCCTGGGCGTGGAGCGCCCACGACTGGCAAAACAACAATACGAGAACGATACAAATCGTGTTCAATTTTCCAAACATACTCTCTCCTCGTTACATTAATAACCCATCTTATGATTGCATATAAAACAAAAACATTAAGTTGAACGGTGATCACCCAGTCAAAAAAAACGTTGAAACGCATCCGCTCGAACAGATTCGCTACATTAACCGGGTCGAAGCTTCGGTGTCGTTTTCTTGGATAAACGCGGAGGACACTATTTCCATCGCCTGGATTTGGCCGTCACAGATTCAAAATTTTCCTGGGAAATATGTGTCTTCATGTGGATTCACCCTGTTAATTTAACCGGCCAGCCGGTGCCGATTGCCCATACGAGGCCCTAAAAGGCCTGACCTTTTTTGATATCTGTATTTTCCTTCAAAGTAAAGCCATTTGTGACGATTCTGCCGCCACTAAAATCTGTTCGGATACTTCATCAGCATGAGTTTCTTTTACCACGTTCCCAAATCCGTCCAAGACCATCATGGTTATCAGAGGCTGTTTAATACTGCAGGAGCAGCATAAGACAAAACCGTTTTAACCCGGTCAGGTTTCGTTTCAACCCAGTTTTTCTTCATCGCCGGCATCGTCAATTGCCTTCACTTCTTGACAAAGCCAGTTAAAATTTTTTTCTAATCTGTTCTTTTTTTTGCTGACGTCTTTTTTCTCTTTTTGCTATGAGCTTTTTTATGGAACTATTAATCATCAGAAACCCCAAAATTACCGCCAAAGACCTGCCCGTCATCCAGGCAGTGGTTAACGAACACTGGGACAAAGGGCGGACCCATATTTCCAGGGAGCTGTGCAGACACTGGAACTGGGTTCAGCCCAGCGGCCATCTTAAAGACATGGCCTGCCGGGAACTGCTGATGACTCTGTATCGCAAAGGTCTTATTGACTGTCCGCCGCCTCAGTATACCCCAAAAATGTCGACAGAACCACCACCAAACCCATGTGGAACAAAACCCCATCAACTGCACTCTTAAAAACTGGGCTCTGTCCGGGTGAAATTGGTCCGGTATATAGAGCATGAAACCATTTACAACAGCCTGGTGGATCAGTTTCATTATCTTGGGTATTCCGCAGATTGCGGGCAATCATCTCAAATACATGGCGTTTGCAGGAGATGTTCCCCCGGCCTGCATTGGCTCTGGGGGTCGGCTGCCTGGGCTGTCAAATTCAGGGAGCAGTTCACGTGTGACCTCGGGTTATCGGATGGCCAAAACCGGTTAAAAACGAACGTCTCCATTATATTGCCAACAACACCCGATACCTGATTCTGCCCTGGGTCAGGGTCAAGTGTCTGGCATCCACAGGATTCTGGCCTTGAACATCAAGCGGATCAGTGATGACTGGCAGGATGTGTATCATTCTCCTTTACACCTGCTGGAGACCTTTGTGGAGCGGGACCGGTTCAAAGGTACCTGCTGCCAGGCATCCAACTGGATCCGGGTGGATTTACACGGATGATCACCTCTTTGATTGTTTTTTCCTTTGTCAGATCCCTGACCGCTCACCTTATCCTGGTGAATATCTTTCACCAGCTTGAAATGATCACCTTTAATATCATTGCTCATGATGGTACTTTATTTCCCACCCGGACAAATGGCTTTGATGCCGCCCGTCAACGATTGACGTTCTGCTGCATGAAACAGTGCCTGAAGCTGAACGCACCGGGCATACGCAATCTTGCCAGAACCTATGACATCGGCTTGTGTGAACAATTGAATAAAACCTGTGGCTATACCACCCATTCATCTATTGATCTGCACCCCCGGCTGTTGAATGAGATCCCCCGGGGAACCAGGCGATACAATGAAATGAGGCGTTACAGGTCCGCCTCTGAACGGTCCAACAGTACCGTCAAAGAAACCCTGAATATCGTCCAAAAAGAATGATCCATGGGAAAAGGCCTATTCTGATCCCTGCCTGAAGGTCATTTTCTGACCTTACGCCAATCTTTTTTCTTGTGTTAATTTTTTCTTCTTTTCCGGTCAATCTTGTTGCCGATTTTAAATCAATTTTTGGGATTTTTCTGCCACACACTCTTTACTACCTGACGGTTTTCACACCTGACAGCCAATACAGTACAGCAATTTTTGGACCAAGTATTAAACACCCTCATGCTGAAAATGACATATGTGGTCTCTCTTTTAAACATTGGGTATAAATTAATAAAGGCAGCCGGAGTTATAAACATGTCTAAACAATGAAGTAGCAATTTCATGATATTGTTCCGGATTGAGTGTAATGCTTGATACTGATAGCGATTTTATACAGAACGGTCAGAATTAGCATCCCAATAGCAGTGACGCCAGCTGCGATTACTATTTCATGTAGGCTTGGCACATACTCGGTCACGTGGTGCAGGGCAGACGGGATAAACCCACCGGCAATCATACCAAGGCCTTTGTCGATCCAGGTGCCGATAACGACCAGAACGCAGGAAAACGGCAGGATAATGCTGTTTTTCTTGTTCCCGGGACAACCAGCAGAATGACGGCAAGGAGCATGCAGGCAATGGAGTTCCACATCCATGGTACCAGGGCATCATGGCCATGAAGTCCCACATACAGGTATTTGATATGATCCACGTGGGACGGGATCCCGGAATAAAACACCACAAAAACTTCACAGGCCAGGAAAAATAGGTTGGCAATTAAGGCATATGCCACGATCAAAGCAAGGGCGTGGACCGCCTTCTTGCCGGCATCAAATCGGGCAGTTTTTTTGACAAACAGGCAAAGCAGTATCAAAATGGCAGGGCCTGATGCAAATGCAGATGCCAGAAACCGGGGAGCCAGAACAGCCGTGAGCCAGAATCCCCTGCCGGGAAGGCCGCAATAAAGAAAGGCAGTGACTGTGTGGATGGAAAAGGCCATGGGAATGGAGATATAGATCAGGGGCTTGACCCAGGCAGGCGGGGCGACTCCGTTACGCTCGGCCTCCAGGACATTCCACCCGATGACAATATTTAAGACAAGATAGCCGGACAAAACGTTTGCGTCCCAGAAGAGCATGGAACCAGGGGTGGGGTGTAAAAATACGTTCAGGATCCGCATGGGTTGGCCCAGATGTACCACAACGAATAAAAGGCACATGACTAAGGCGGCAACGGCCAGAAATTCCCCCAGGATGGTAATCTTTCCAAACGCTTTAAAATCATGGAGGTAGTATGGCAGAACCAGCATGACCCCTCCGGCAGCCACACCGACAAAATAGGTCATCTGAGCCGTGTAAAATCCCCAGGACACATCCCGGCTCTGGCCGGTGACCATCAGCCCGTATTTCAACTGCTCGGCATAAAAACATCCTCCTGCCGCCATCACGGCCAAAAGGCCTAAAATCCATAACCAATATGTTTTACTTCCTTTTAAAGCAATTTCAAGCATCAGAATTCTCCCTGTTTTAATTAAATCAATCCATAAAACACCAGTGTGTGTTTATACACGGCCGGACTAAATTTTAACTAAATTTGGAATGAAATTTCAGGTTTACGGGCATGAAAAATATTGAATGGTTATTCCAAACCAGGATGTTATTTCGTCACCATCTGTACACATGACAAACGGCCCTTTTTTGGTAAAATAGAATCGTCGTTCGTTTAAAATTTCAAAACATACTTTTATGATTTAAAGATTTTTTAGACGTACACTCATATCGAGATCCAAAGTCCTTCAAAATGAACTCATGCTCGTAGTGTTTGAAATGATCGTTAGGTATTGTATCAAAATCTATTGGTAGCCCGACTTAGCATGAATTTGTAAGTATTCTATCATCTCGGAACTAAAAGCGGGTATTCCATGTCCCCGATATCTTGAATACGGGCACCTGGATAACCGGAATTTAAGATAAAAGCACAAGAAACCATGTTGACCACATAGTATGCGGCTGTTTAATACTGCCGAAGCCGCATAAAATCAACCCGTTTCAACCCACAATTTTTCATTTCAACCCGTTTCTTATCCATCGCCGTTATTCTCAATTGCCTTCACTCCTTGACAAAACCAGCTAATATTTTTTTTCAAATCTGTTCATCTTTTCCTGGCGTCCCCGTTTTCTTTTTACTATAAGCTCTTTTATGGACCTTTGGTCATCAGAAGCCGCAAAATTACCGCCGAAGACCTGCCCGTTATCCAGGCAGTGGTCAATCAACACTGGAGCAGGGGCAGAACCCATATTTCCCGGGAGCGGTTTGTCGGATGATCCAAGAGGGACTTGTTACCAGGCCTCTAACTGGATTCGTGTGGGCGAGACCAAGGGCACGTCCAAAAAGGACACAAGCACCTGAAGCATGACAAAATCAAGGATGTGTACGTGTATCCGCTGCATAAACAGTTTAAAAGCTGTTGATTGGAGATGGCATCTCTCAGACGGTTTGATATCGGCAGTATCAGCAGAAAGCTCGGCGGGATCAATGCCTGGATCTCGGTAGCCGACAGCATTCCTTTTCCCTGGCTGCTCACCTTTACACCATGATAAGCCCGCCGCCGTATGACCCGCCTTCGTTGTTTCTGCTGGAGCTGTTCCGGTACATCGATCAATACCCGAACATGGACCGGGTTAAAAAAACAGATCTTTTACCGCTTGAACAACCTGACCAAGGTCAATAGCTCAATAAACACCGGGGCCGCGCAAAGATCCTGGCAAGTGCTGTGGTAACGTTAAAAGGTGGGCAAGCTGCCAAACTCGTCTTTGTGCGGGACAGGCGCAAAACGGATTGGCTGACATTGATATCCACGGATCTTGATCTGTCAAATAAAGACATCGTTCGAATTTACGGCAGACGTTGGGACATAGAGGTGTTTTTCAAAATGGCCAAACAACACCTGACGCTGGCAAAGAAGATGCAATGCCACGACTATGATGCCTTGGTGGCCCACACCACTATTGTTTTTCTGCGGTATATGTTTTTGGCGTACCAGCATCGGATAGAACTGATGACAGGACGTTTGGGGAATTGTTCTATGCCTGCTGTGACGAGGTCTCCGATATTTCTTTTGTTGAATCGCTTTACAGCGATAATGACGTTTGCCGGCAACCAGTTGAAAAAGCTTGGCAGCTATTGCGAGAAACAGCGGCAGCTTTTTTGATGCGGCCATGACTACACACTGCAATGTTCCGGTTTGTTAGAAAAACGAAAGTTAGGCAGTAATTTTTAAGCCCGAAAAGTTATATTCCAACAACTTTTTGCTTGCGCTACATTCCAATATTGGCATCCACTGGGTGTTCGTTGTATGCTTCACGCTCCCGTATCATTATATCATCAAGAGTCCCACGCCTTTCAATTACTCTCTCCTGTCCTTCTTTATCAATCAGAATGGAGGCAGGCAAATTCATTGAATTATATTCATTTTTCATCGCATGACTATATGCGCCAATATTTTCCATCACCATTAAATCACCCGGCCGAATTGTAGGAAAATCTCGTGGCAGTAGTTTTCCATTGTCATCCACAGTAAATACATCACCTGATTCACAAAGATACCCTGCAATCACATATTTTTTAGTCTCTGATGGCAAAGTGGGATCTTTATGAATGATTTTTATTCTATGATAACTACCATACATGGCAGGTCGGATATTGTGGTTCATCCCTGTATTAACAATGGCATAATTGTAACCAGAGTCACCGTCCTCATCTGGCGTACTTTTGACAGATTGAACCTCTGCAACGAGTAATCCACATTCTGCAACAATATAACGACCAGGCTCAATAAACAGGCGTATACTTTTATCCAAATCTTTTGACAATTTATCCATACTTTCGGATAATTCTTTTCCCCATTGCATTATATCCATCGCCTCTTCCTCTGGCTTATAAGGTACGGGCAAACCTCCTCCAAGATTTACAAATTCAAGATCATCCGAAAAAGTTCTTGCAATATTCAAAGTAATCTTATTAATTTCATTCCACCTCCTCCATTCTTTTGGTTTCGAGCCAGAACCAATATGTGAATGAATTCCTATTATTTTTAAAGAAAATGAATTAGCAACTTCTTTCGCCTTGGTGATTTGATCTTTATAAATACCATGCTTACTACTTGGACCACCTGTGTTAGTTTTGCCACCTTCGCCGTGTCCTCTACCAGGATTAATGCGTATAGAACAAAAATGGTTTGGCTTTACCGATCCAAGTAGTCTAATCTGATCAAGCGATGTACAATTAATGAGAACACCTTTCTCTACTAGAAAACTATAAACTTCACGCGTAGCACCTTCCCCAGTATAGTATATTTTCTCTGGTGAAAAACCAGCTCGGAGCGCACGGCGTACCTCATTTATTGATGAAGCATCAATCCATAAACCTTCACTATGAATTATTTTTAAAATAGCCTGTATTGTCAGTGCTTTGCATGCATAACGAATTCTGTGATTTTCGTACGTTTTTAGAGCTTCCTTTAGCCTATTACATCTTTCTCTTATTGTCTGCTCATCAAAAATGTAGAGTGGCGTATAGAATTGGTTTACCAAACTTCTAATTTTTTCATGACTCAAGCCGTTCATTTCAAATTACCTTCAATTTTTTGATTTATACAACTTAGAACTTCCTTAACCCAACTTTTCGATTACAGATTATAGAGTACTGTAATCACAGGAGTTATCATTTACTCGCCCCTGTGTTAAGGCACTACTTTTGTTCAAAATTGTTTTAATTACCTGACCGGGGTTTAAACCTATCTCCAAAGCTTTATAAATTTCTTGTTGTCTGGGTTCGGGCCGTGTACTTTTTCTGATATGGACGGTTTGCCCATCCCTGGATTGCATTGAAACCGTCACCCGGCTCTTGCTTTTGAGCTGATTTCTCAATTGAGTCCG
>LQAH01000217.1_pt1 | contig 16067 bp, 22 predicted proteins | sample 1535791 | NCBI WGS metagenome assembly LQAH01 (sample SAMN04331585, study PRJNA305678) | bioreactor metagenome | isolation source: bioreactor_4 inoculated with Wadden Sea sediment 2nd replicate of a... | place: Germany:Bremen
AAATATTTTTTTAATCTGAAAAAAATCTGTTTATACTAATACATAAACAGATCAGTAATCAGCGGCAGAAACCGGCGCTGAAATTTTACATTTAAGAAAAAGATCAGAAAAATGCTGCATAAAAACAGGTAAGACATAGCAAAAACATCCATTATCAGTTAAGAGGCTTATAATCAATCCAGATATACTTACCGTCAACAAGCGGATAATTCATATTGGAGGTATTTCTTTTATTAAGAATTATATCAGAGAGTTCTGCAATCGCTCTTGCCTGGGAATAAGAATCATTCAGAACAGAACCGTATAAATAGCCCTTTTCAATCATTTCAACAGCTTCATCAAGTCCGTCAATCCCGACTACCGGTATCCAGAAATCATCATCCCTGTCTATCTGATTATTATTATTTGTATCCTTAAACATACCGGTCTGTCTCATTATGCTGATAGCTCCAAGAGCCATGGCATCATTGTTTGAAATAACCAGTTCAATATCGCTGCCGTGAATATCAACAATATATTTCATCTTATCGTAGGCTTCCTCGCGCTTCCAGTTCGCAACTTCTGTGATAAGAATATCAAGATTAAAATTATTCTTTTAAATGTTTTAACAACTTCCGCTGTTCGTATTTCGGCATCCTGATGCCCCTGCTCTCCTTTAAGAATTACAGTTTCTATAAGACCGTTTGAGTTTCTGTCATATTTATTCAGCTTATCAGGATCCCCTCCGAAAAGCTCCATAACCATTTCAGCCTGAAGCCTCCCCGACTGCTCTGCCTTTGCACCTACATAGTAGGCTTTTTCCCAGATATCAAGGTCTTCTGACAGAGGCTCCCTGTTAAAAAATATTACAGGAATATCAACAGATTTAAGCTTCTTTATTACTGAATATGCACCGAGCCTGTCTACAGGGTTTATAATCATAAGATCATTTTTCTTTTTTATCTGCTTTTCAATATATTTCATTCTGAATAATCTGAGAGTTCTGGCAGTCTATATGCTCGATTTCAAATTTACTTTTTGAAAAATCAATAATATGTCCTGCAAAAATTTCAACATAGGGATCTTCCATATTATAGAGAAAAAGCCCTGCAGTTTTTTCCTTAATACTGCAGCCTGTAAATATAATTATTATTAGAAATAATACTGATACCTGTTTCATTCAGAAACCTCCGTGCTGCCTGAATTACTATCTTTCATTCCTTTATCCGCTTTATTACTGCTGAGGGCTTCTGATTCATCTGAATTATCAGACTAAGTTTTGCTTGCATCATTATCTGATGCATGACCGCCAGCATCAGAAGCAGTCTTGTTTTTTTCTACCGGGATAAGCAGTCTAATCAAAGTCATTTCATCAAGTTCGCTTTTTATAACAATGTCTGCATCATCTCCATAGAAAAGCTTTAGCCGCAGATATACATTCCGCATACCTACGCTGCTTTTAGAGTGCTCCCCTTTAAGAATCTGATAAATCTCATCAATGCGCTCTTCTGTAATACCGTAGCCGGAATTCTCCACTTCAAAAACAAGAAAATTATCTTCAAGATATGACCTTATAATAATACTTTCTGTTTCATCCCCTACTCCGTGATAAATTGCATTCTCAACTATAGGCTGGAGTATAAGCTTCATTACCTGAAAATCGTAAACCTCCGGCTTAATTTCAAAAGTATATTCAAACCTGTCTGAATAACGTATCTTCTGAATAGTCAGATAGTTTTTGATATGAGAGATTTCATCTTTTACAGAAATATATGTAGCCCCTTTTGATATACTTATACGAAAAAACCTCGCCAGTGCAATTACAGTTGTAATAACATCATCGGTCCTCTTGTTTTCGGCAAGCCATACTATTGAATCAAGAGTGTTATACAGAAAATGCGGATTTATCTGGTTCTGCAGTGCTTTAAGTTCTGTTTTCCTTTTTTCCTTCTGCTCACTTACAATCCTGTCCATAAGTCCTCTTATCTCTTCAAGCATTCTGTTAAATGCTCTTGAAAGACGTGCAACCTCTTTCTGACCGCTCACCTCTACATTTGTATGAAAATCGCCCCTTTCAATCCTGAGCATGCTTTTTTTGAGCTGGAAAAGAGGTTCTGTAATTCGTCTGGAGATAACAAACGAGACAAAAGCTGTTGCAGCAAAACTTAAAACAAATATTACAAAAAGAATTATAAGCATCTGCTTTCCTGCTGCTGCAAGCTCATTTATATTGTTGACTGTAACAATACGCCATCTTGTCTGAATAAGGGTATTGATGTTTACATACATTTCTGTTTGAATCAATCCGGGTTTTAAATCCTCCCAGATAATTATTTACTGCAATATCAATACTCTCAGGAATTTCATTACCTTTCCGCTTTCCTGAAATATATATTATTGAATCCTCATCATTGAGGATTAAAATATGACCGCCTGCACCAAGATTTGTTTTATCTGCAAGATCTGTAAGATTTTTAAAATTAAGCTCGATTAGAAGTATTCCGTCCTTTTCTATTCCTGCCTGGCTGTATTTAACAGACCGGGATACCGAGATAATCTCCTCTTCGCCGCTGTTTACAAGACTCTGCCGGTGAGGAGCAGAAAAATGAAATGTTGTTTTTTCAATAAGAGCATTTTTAAACCATCTCTCATCCGATATATTATAAAAGCGGATATTGTCCGGCCTGTTGCCAGAATTTTCTTTCCCGATTCGTCAAAGAGAAAAATTGAAACAACATCTTTTTAATTTCGGAATTGTACTGATAAATATCCTGAAGACTGTCATAGGAATCATCAACATCAAGATTAGGGATGATGCCTGAATATAGTTGGAAGTTTCTATAACACTGTTATATAGCTTTCATAATTAAGAACATTCTGCTTGTTTATTTCACGGGACTGATTTTCAATAAGAGAATTTATTCTGTTTGAAAAACAGAATAGTAAACAGTACTTGTTACAAAAAGAACTGTCATAACAATTAAAAGAGTTGTGATTAAAATATTCTGACCAATAGAAAAATTATAAAGTATTCTGTTCTTCACGGTATTTTTTAGGTGATACTCCTGTATGTTTTTAAAACAGTGACTGAAATAATATACATCATTAAATCCGCACTGTTCCGCTATTTCAACAATCCTGTCCCCTGTAAGTTTTAAGAGCTCTTTTGCCTTATCAATTCTAAGAGCTGTAAGATATTTTACAAATGTCGTTCCCCAGATCTTTTTTGAATAAAAGACTTAAATAGGAAACACTTATTCCAAACTCCTCGCAGACTTTATCCATTTGAAATTCCCGGATCCTTAAAATTTGAATCAATAAATGCAACAGATTTTTCAAGCATTTTTTCTGGAATTTGTCATTTTGGTATGAAGATTTCTTTCCCTTAATTTAATAAGAACTGCAAGAACCCAGTCAAAAAGCTGATCAAGACTTCGAAAAGCAGTTAAACGCTCAAGAATATCCCCTTCTGCAATTTCATTTAAATCAGCTTCAATAGAATTTGCAAAATTCACAAGCACGTTCATCATATTGATTATATAAAGCTGATAATTAGTAACAGTTTTTATTGTCCCTCAGTGCATTTAAGCTTTAGTGCCTCCATAATATTACGGATCTCTGAGTCAGTACCGAATCTCGCAGTGTATTCAATATTCTTGATATCAGATTCATTAAGACTTAAATACCTGGGGCTTGTTTTTCAAGCTGATCTATATAAACAATACGGCCTGCATTGAGGAATTTACTATATGCAATTGCTTTTGAAGCCTCTTCATAGGCGGAATAAAGAGTACTGAATTCCCTGTGCAGGGAACTTACACCTATATCAATATTGACAGATAAATATTTTTCCGCCATCTGCACCATTTCAAAAATACATTGTCGATATCTTTCAAAACAATTTTCCTCTTTCCTTGATAATAAAAACAATACCGCCGCCGAACATGAAACTGTAATGTTCATAGCTGTGTCTTTCAAGAATTGAGTTAATAACAGATCTTACAGAAAGCTTAAGCTTTTCAAGTTCAACAACATCAACAGAGCTTTCCGATCTTTCTGTTTTTACAAATGATAAAATATAATTACCTTCATCAAGAGATACTCCGTAATTTTTAAGAGTTTCTATATCTTCGCTTCGTTCCGAACGGGAGGAAACAAGACATGAACTGAAATAATTATCAATTACCAGCGAGATGCTTTCTTCATACTTTTTCTTAAGTTTTTCAAGGCTGTATTTTTCCTGAAACTCATTATCAAGATCAATTTTAAGTTTCTTAAGAAATTTTGAAACATCATTCTGAGTCAGAGGTTTTGTAAGATAACTTACAACACCAAGATCTATAGCTTCTCTTGCATAATCAAACTCATCATATCCTGTAATAAAAGCGACTCTGATAGTGGGATAATCACGTTTAATAATTGAAGCAAGTTCAATTCCGTCAATAAAAGGCATTTTTATATCTGTAAGAACTATATGAGGAGAATGTTTTTCAATAAGTTCTATAGCATCATATCCGTTTCCTGCTGTACCAACGACAGAAAAGCCGCTTTCCAGAGATATCTTTGACGAGATCCTTCCCCGGACCTCATCTTCATCATCAACAAGAATCATTTTGTATAATTCTTCCAAAGATACCTCCTTAAAATCAACCAGCTTATCTTTTAATAATAACTTCAAATATATTTTTTTACTATTATTTTTATAAACACATATAAATGATGCTTTATTTTAAGCTGTTTATTATTATTTAACAGCAGAATAAGTCGAATACTCGACATTTAAGGCGAATTTTCGAGGCTTTTACTCATTACATACAACACACTCAATAATATCCAGCTCAGTAAATTACTGTATTATATAGACTTATTTCCATTAAGACACTTTATACAGCTTGGCACAAATAATGCAGATATAATTTTAAGAATGAAAACAAGGAAAGTTTTCAAAGGAGGCCGAGATGACAAAGAATACACAAAACTTTTTAATTATACTGTCAGCAGCTCTTATATTGCTGAATGCATGTTCAGGAGCAGGAGGCTCAGACTCGACATCATCATCAGACGCAGCTCTTGAGCCTGAAAACTTGAATCAGCAGATTTCACAGGAGCTGCAGACGGAACTGCACTTTCTGATTTTGATTATGTTCTTCACAGATGCAAGCGGAATGATGCATTTGTAATAAACAGCGAAGTTATAGAACTGAATGCAGAAGACGGATGGTTTAATTTTTTTACATCTGCTTTTGATATAGACAGGAGTGAAAACGGCGGAGTAAAAGCAGAATGGGAAATAAAATATCCTGATGCAATTGCAGAAAGCGACCGGGAACTTGCCAAATTTTATTTTGAGCTTTTAGACAGTTCAGATTCACCTGCTTATACATTTCTTTTCAAGCCCTATCTTACAGAAAGCGAAACATCTTTCAACATTGAATTTGCAAATTCCACAGGAACACTTGCCCAGGCAAAAACATCTGATACAGACAGCAGCCTTACATCGAACGGAGCAGATGCAAAATGGATTAGATTTAAAATAAAATTATTAACTACCGGGGAAATAAAGATTTATATCAACAGTAAAGAGCATATAAGTATTTCAGATTCTTCCCATACAGGATTCAGTAAAGTTAAGTTCACATACAGAACAGGATCAGGGGCAAGAGCATATAATATACAGGTAAGAAATATATCTGTACTCCCTATCGAATAAAACAGCATTTCAGATCAGCATCCTTTAACGAAAGGATGAAAATCATATGTTATAATTTACAGGAGATGCAGATTACGCATCTCCTGTTTTTTAAAAAGGGGTAAAATTTTACAGCTATCAGCAGTACATGATAGAGTTTATACAATAAAAGCTGATAACCGATATATATGATATGGATAATAACAATTCACTAAGCATACTTGTAGTTGATGATGACTATACTCAGATACAGAAAATAAAAACTATTGTAAATCATATTGACTATCCGCCTATATCCTGCATCAGCGCTGAGTCTGCAGAAGAGGCAGTACCATTAATTATTGACAACAGAATTGACATGGTATTAAGCGACTATCTTATGCCGGGAAAAAACGGTCTTGAGCTGCTTAAGATTATCAAGGAAATAAACCCGCTTATTGGTGTTGTTATTATGACAGCTTTTGAAAATGCAAGAGATGCTGTTGAAATACTGCAGAACGGCGGAGATGATTATCTTGTAAAGCCCACTTCAAAAACAGATCTGGAACATCTTTTTATAAGGTTCTATGAAAAAAAACTGCCAGTTAAAAGAAAACAGGACAGTCATCGAAGCTATAGAAAAAGATTTTTCATCCTTTCCGCTTGTTTTTAAAAGTCCTGAAATGGATGAAGCACTGAATATAGTAGCAAGAACTTCGGAAAGCAATGCAAATGTTTTAATTACAGGAGAAAGCGGAACAGGGAAAAACCTTATAGCCGGACTTATGCACGGAACAGGACGAAGAAGTGAAAAGCCGTTTGTAACAGTCAATATTGCAGCTATTCCTGAAACTCTTATGGAAAGTGAGCTGTTCGGTCATGTAAAGGGATCTTTTACAGGCGCAGACAGAGACAGGACAGGCCGTTTTGAAGAGGCAGACGGCGGGACTATTTTTATCGATGAGATTGGAGAAATCCCTCTTTCCATTCAGGTAAAACTTTTAAGAGCTGTACAGTACGGAAAAATTCAAAGAGTAGGCGAAAATACAGAAGAGAACTTGATGTAAGAATAATTGCAGCTACCAACAGAAACCTCGACGAAATGGTAAATGAAGGAATTTCAGAAGCGATCTTTTCTGGAGACTCAATGTTGTAAGAATCAGTATTCCCCTTTAAGAGAGAGAAAATGGAAATATCTGATATGACAGATTTTTCATTAAGCAGTCAGCAGCAGAAACAAAAAGAAAATTGACGGTATTTCCGGAGATGCACTTGATAAACTTATGAAGCATTCCTTTCCGGGAAATGTACGGGAACTTGAAAATATTATTGAACGAAGTGTTATTATGGCACGGGGAAATATAATCACAGAAAGAGACCTGCCTGAACTTATGCCGGACAATACAGAGAATATATGTACAGATACACACAATGACTATAATAAAGCTATGAAGAATTTTGAATCTGTCTTATTAAAAAAAGCTCTAAAAGAAGCTAACGGCAACCAGAGCGAAGCTGCAAGGCAGATAGGAATATCAGAGCGGAGGCTGCGCTCAAGGCTTTCGATACTGGGACTTAAAGAGCAGTAACAGCAGTTTAAGATATAATATTCAGCCTCATATTATTTTCCACAGTTTTCTTAAGATCTGCAGGCAGCTTATATTCCTCTGCAAGTGATGAAAACATTTTAAAAGAATCATATATCCTGAAAACAATCTCTCTGCTCTTTTTTCATTTATATTACAGAATTTTCCAAAATCAAGAAGATCATTTATATCAAAATTATTGTTTTTACCGTTAAGACGGCACTGATGATTCCCTGTCCATTTGCCGGACGGATCATAAGAATATGTTAAATCGAATGCAGGCGACAGTCTCCATTTGCCGTTTCTATCCATTAAAAATCCCGTATTTTTGGTATGATCATCCTGATTTCTCCCAATAATATTAAAAACAGCACGTCTGAATATTTCTGTAACAGCAGACTGTCCAAGGTTCATCTGTCTTGCAAGAAGCACAAGCTGCTCATATGAATTTTCCCCGTCTCTGTCTGCATGCGCAAGACCTGCCCAGGAAGCATAATGAAGCTTATCTACTTTATGATTTTTTATTATTCTGTCAAATCTTTCAATAAGAAAATGCCTGTCTTCTCCGCCGCCCAATAGCTTTGTGCGGGGAATATCTATACCGGAGGAGGCTGCAATTTTACTGTAAATATATTCAACAACAGGCATTCCTTTTGGGTCTTTTGAATCTCTATCGATGTTTCCTGAACTTTCAAATTTCAAAACCCAGTAGCTGTAATTCTCGCCGTGGCTTACAGTTCCGTCGAATATATGATCCTTTGATGAAAGAGCAATAACTGCTTTCGATCTGGCACCTCCCGCGCTTGAACCTATTCTTATAAGTGAAAGCGCTGCTGCCCTATCCTCTTGGGAATGTATTTTATCCCATAAATCATCTTTTTCCTTCTGAATAATATCAGAAAGTTCAGATAGTTTCTGAAGATCAAGAGCAGTTCTTTTTAATGAAAGACTTTCCCCGGGATGATACTCAAGAGCACCCACAGCTCTGTTTCCAACATATAAAAGCCGGTCAAGCGATGTTACATCCTGCGGCGGAATATTCTTATCTGCCATATATAAATCAATAAGCTGACTGCCGTATTTATCGGGAAGGGAATCTGTAAATATTCCGGGAAGCCCTTTGAAACTTTTAAAACTCAGCTGATCAAATAAGTAACGTGAAGGAGGATAGTTCATATGTATTGGAGAAATCTGTATACCTGATTTTAAAAAAGCAGGATCATATTCAAAAACAGCATATTTTTCTTCGCCGGTAGCATATCCAAGATATCCTATAGCAGTTCCCCACAGTTTGACAGTTACAGTTTTACTCAACCTTCATCCCCCCATACAAAATCTGAATTATCATCCTTTTTATCCCTTACTCTTTTAGGAAGCTCCTCTGCCTTATCTTTTAACGGGCTGTATTCATCCTGTACTTTGAGCATATTCTGAAGCTTATCAAGTTCATCAATTCCCCTTAAAAGCTTTATAAAGCTTTTAAGAGTAACAGCTCTTTTACCGCTTCTAAGTCCGGATAGGATCTGTCTCGAGGCACCTCCGGCAGCCTCTACATCTGTATCTTTAAGTCGCTTTTGTATACGGATTTTATCAAACTGCTGCGCAAGATCTTTTAATATATCTTCATCAGACATCATGTTATATCTCATAAACCTCTATATGTATTTATTATAATACATATTACATATTTTTAAAGTTTTTTGTAATTGTTTTATTTTACATTAATATATTTAATACACATATAAATAACAATTAAATTTTAATTTCATATTCGAAAACTAAAAAACCTTTCCCTCATGACAATTTATGAAGCTCCCCCCCTTTTCAAAGGTTATAAAATTATTTTTACGCGAAAAAAAGTTATGTTATTTGATAAAAATGCTGAATTTAAGAATACAAATAGAATATCTTTTATTGAAAATCAAAAAGGATGATTAAATATACCGCCGCTCATACACATTTCATATTGAAACATATAAGTATCAAAACTATATTTTTACACACAATTTATCTTATGCAGGTAAATAACATTTATCATGACTACAAAAACTTAAAGGAGAGTTAATTGTTTTCCTTCAAAAAGAGGAAAGCAGGAAGTTAAAAAAATGGAAGAAAAAAAATACAGGCTTACTTCAAACGAACGGCAATCCTGTTTAAGAGAATTAATAAACAGAAAAGCTGTAGTTAAAAATACTAGAAGTTCATAATGCTTTAAGCGGCTTAATTGCAGAAAATGCCAGTGAGAAACTGGACAGCGGAGAAGTTGTTTTATTTTGACGGTATGAGGTCAAGTTCCTTAACTGATGAATTTGCAAAGATGGGAGAAAATGCAGTTATATATGCCAACCATATGCTTCGGGCACCTATCCAGGCATGATGAATACAGAAAAATCCATTTTACATAATAAAAGATCTTTCGAAGCTGAAGCGGACTGTATGTCTGTAAAAGAAATATTAAATCTTATTCAAGGAACAAAATAATGATATTAAATACATATTCACTCGGTGAAGAACTCAATAAACGAGGATTTAATTTTTACAGCGGCGTCCCCTGCAGTTTTCTGGCAAACTTAATTAATTATGCAATTAATGAAGCAGATTTTATTATGAGTGCTAACGAAGGAGATGCAGTTGCAGCATGTGCAGGTGCTTATATGGGAGGCAAAAAGTCAGTAGTCCTGATGCAGAACAGCGGGCTGACCAATGCAATATCTCCGCTGACTTCATTAAATTACTCCTTTAAAATACCTGTACTTGGTTTTGTAAGTCTGAGAGGAGAGAAGGGAATTCAGGATGAACCTCAACATGAACTTATGGGGGTAATTACTGAAAAAATGCTGGAATTAGTTCAGATAGAGTGGGAATACCTTTCAACCGACATCGAAGAGGTAAAACAGCAGCTTGAGCGTGCAGATAAAGCAATTGAAAATAAGCAGTCATTTTTCTTTGTTGTTAAAAAAAACACTCTTGATAAGGTAGTATTAAAAAAGGAGCAGTTAAAACAAAACAGGCAATGTCACATAAGAGAAAAATCAAAAGAGGATGAACTGCCGACACGAAAAAATGTTCTTGAGACTCTTAACAAGTGCAAAGAAAAGAACACTGCATTTCTTGCTACTACCGGAAAAACAGGCAGGGAGCTGTATGAAATTGAGGATTCTAATATAAACTTTTATATGGTGGGTTCTATGGGCTGCATCAGCTCAATTGCTCTGGGTCTTTCAATGAACAGCAGAAACTTATTGTTGCTATCGATGGAGATGGAGCTCTTTTAATGAGAATGGGAAATCTTGCAACTAATGGCTATTATGCCCCTGAAAACCTTCTTCATATTCTAATTGATAATAACTCACATGATTCAACAGGCGGTCAGTTTACAGTATCTCATAATGTTGATTTTGCAGAGACAGCAAAAACTGTAAATACACAAGAAGCATATACGCACATTCACTAAAGGACCTTGAAAAATATTTTAACCAGTGGCAGAAAAATCCTGAACTGACATTTATTTATATCAAAGCAGGAAAGGCAACGGCAAAAAATCTAGGCCGTCCTTCTGTAAAACCATATGAAGTTAAAGACCGTCTTATGAAGTTTATTAATGACTAGGAACTGCAGCATGAAGACACAACAAGAGGAAGAAGCAGCAGAGAACTTACAATCCCCAGTGAAAGCACTATTGAAAAAGGTGCAAGAATGCTGTCTGTTCCTGTAATAATTAAAGGAAGAATACTTAAAAGTGTAGTAAATGAAGCTGTCAGAATTGCTCCTGTTTTTTCAGAAAAAGAGGATGTAATCATTTCAAAACTTATTATTCTTTTACCCTTAAAAGGACTTATAATAAGAATTGCATTATTAACAGCTATACCGGATGAAAGAATAAGGGCAAGAGCTGTGGATAATGTTAAATCAATTTCTGTTAATACAATAAAGGCAAGAGGTATTAAAAAGGATGCAGGAATACCTGCTGTTATTACTAGAGGTATTTTAAATGATTCAAACTGAATTACCAGCACAGTAACAATAAAAAAGAAACGAGAGAAAAATCAAAAGTATAAGCTCTCCCCCTTCCCCTTTTTTTCATTGTACAAAATACCCCCTCTCCGCGGCAGCCTTCGGTAAAATCAAAACCGGAGAGGATTGCTTCTATTGCAGCTGCATCCTTTTTCCCGCCTACTCCTCTAAGTGATACAGTCAGAGCACGCTGTCTGTTTTGTGATAAATCCTGTTTGGCGGAAAATCCGGAACAAAATCTGCGACATCATTTAAAGTTATAACATTCTGCAGCATATTGCTGTTATCAGCTCTGCTCCTGCTGTTGTTCTGCTGAGCAGATCCTGCCAAAGATATTTTTTAAGATTTGCAGGCGTATATAAAGCATTGGAACCGAATCTGATATCTCTTTCAATTCCGTTTGAATAATACTTTGAAATAACAGGGGAAGTTAAAAGCGTGTATATATATTTTGCTCCCGAGTCAGGTGATATAGTGGAATTAAAGGATTTACCGGAGTCAAAAACAATTTTAAGACCTTCCGAAGGTTCTTTAAAATGATAAACTGCTTTTAAATTACCCGTCTGTGATTCTATTTCCCTTCCCAGCCTGTATGCATCTGATGATGCATCTTCAATATCTTTTCCGTATACTGTTATGTCATAACTTGAATCTGAAGTTTCTTTTGAAGGATAATGAAAATAAACATCCCTGTATTTCAAAGATATTTCATCTGTCTTTTCCTGATTACATCAGGATATCTGCTCTCCGGTGTTTTAATATCCAGGCGGATCCTCTCTTTTTCAGCCTTAATTACAAGGGATATTTTTTCCTGATGGTCCCCGGATAATAATGATCCTGAATTTACATTATCTGGCTGAATTCCGCTTATATAATCAAGCAGCTCTTTTTCAACAGAATCAGCAGTTTTTTAACATACTGAAACCTGCTTCCTGCCGAAAATTCCAGAAAGACAGTCAGCCTGTTTCTGCTTTCAAAACTGAGAGACCTGTATTCTGTAAGAGAAAAATAAAAATAACACTGATATTAAAAGCATAGCAAGCAGCGCTGAGGGAAGTAATTTATTCCTGGTCAGCAGGTATATGGATTTATAAATTATGTTATCCGGCATTTTCTTTTAAGAGTTTTTTAAAATTGCTCCCTTCTGATAATTTTTTATCATTATTCCTAAAAAGCCTGTCAGCAGAATCAGCTTTTAAACTGACTTCATCTGCTTTTCCGGATTTATTATTTTAATACCAGTCCCGGATCCGGACTGCTGCTGTTTTTTAAAAACAGGGGAACAAAAGTAAAAAGTAAAATAAAAAAGATGCAGTTAATCCGGAGGATACCGAGACTGCCATTCCGCTGAACATTGGTTTTAAGTTTTAACGATGCAAAAACAAGCGGTAGAAATACAATACATGTAGTTAATAAGGAAAAGAAAAGCGGAGTTATTGTTTCAAAAACGGCTTTATCAATTATTCCCTTATTATTTCTGTACTTTTCCAGAAATATAATTGAGTTATCTATTGCAAGACCTGAGACTACAGCAAAGCCTGAAAGTGTAATTACATCAAGATTATGACCTGTTATCTTAAGAAAGCGGAAGAAGCAGTTATTGAGAAAAGAATGTTAAGAATAACAAGAATAGAAAAGGAAATATTCCTGAAATAAATAAGCGCTGTAATAATTACAGCAGTAATTCCTGCGGCAACAGAGAGAGCTGTTTCAAAGAGCGCTTTTCAATCTCCTCTCCCCGGTTAAAAAGAACCTCCCCGCCAAGCTTCTCAGCTGTTTTCCTGAATTCCCTGCATACTTCAATTACACTCGATTCCCCCTCTTTCATAGCATATAGAATTCAGCTTTTTTTTCACCGTTAATTCCTTCCTTCCGAATCCGGAATCTTTTTGCGCAATACTGCTGAATTTATAATCACTGATTTTTTATTTGAATCTGATAAATATATTTTCTCAAGATCTTTTACTCCGCTGATTTTTTCACCGGCTTTAATCTGTTCCCGGCCGGGCGGGGTAATAACAATTGAGGAGTTTTCCACCCTCACTTTATTTATAATGCTGCTGAAACTGAAAACTGATGACTGTATTTTTTCAGTGTCAGGCATGATAATAATTTCTCTCCCCGCATCCCCGCCTGTTTCAGCATCGCTGCAGCCTTTGATCTCTTTAAAAGATCCCGTACCGTTGCAAAAGTCGTCCGCCTCTTTATTTAAGCAGAACTTCTATAATAATGGTGATGCAATCCAAATAATACATTGTCATACACCACCCTACCACTGTTTGTATTTGCAGACTTCTCTGGAATATCATCAATTCCTTGATGATGTCTGTATTTATTATAGTAGTTAACGTACTCATCTACAATCTTTTTTACCTGCTTCCCAGAAAACAGAATGAAATGATCAAGAGCCTCCTGTCGGATTGATCTTACAAATCTTTCTGCATATGCATTCATATTCGGAGATCTTATTCCTGTTCGTACTCCTGTTATTCCATAGTCATTATAATCAATGGTAGTGAACTGAGATCCGTTATCATGAATCAAATACATATTCTCATAATTTTGATCATTTTCAAGTTCTATTAATTGTTGCCGGACAAACTCCCGAGTTGGATATTCTGTCATTCTCCAATGTACTAGTTTTCGAGATTTCAGCTGTATTATGAATAAAACATACATTCTTTTACCAAAAAGTGTATCTACAGTAAAAAAATCTGTTGCAAATAATGAATTCCAGTGTGCTTTCAGGAATTTATTCCAGCTTCCTGTGGATTTGATCTGGCCATTGTTCCGGAATGTCTGAATTATTCGATGTACAGTTGTATGATGAAGGTCTATTCCTATTTTCTGTAATTCACCAGCTATTCTTCTAGATCCCCAGAGAATATTATCATTCTTCATTTTCAAAATCATTTGCTTAATTTTAATGGTTATTGCAGGTCTACCTGTTTTTGTATTTTTACAAGTCCAGTGTTTTCTGATAAAATATCTTTGCCATTTTAGAAGTGTTTCAGGTTTAATAAAACAGATATATTTTCCGACAAGATTTGAAAGTGTTGAAAGGACTGAAATAATAAATCGCTCACCCTGATTTGTTTGTACATTCTTTGCTGAATTGCTTAAATGTCTTTTCAATATTTCATTTTCTTTCTTAAGTGCCAGAATAATTACAATCAATGATCTTCTACTGCGAAAAGTACTCGATAATAATATTTCTAACAGACAACAACAGAATTTAAACATATAATATTATCGACATATGGAGAAAACAGGAAGAAATCCATTATTTTTCTCCACGGACGACTTTTTGCAACGGTACGGCTTCTGAATATATACTTCATTTCCTTTGAATTGAGACTCTTTGGGTAAACGTACTGCTTGCGATCTGCCATTCTGGAATATTTTTGCTGTTTGCATATAATCACCCCTATATTAAGTATATACCTTGTCATATTTGATAGAGACTGTAATTAACTAATGTTGGTTTTTATAAAAGCAGGGATGCTACCCTCTTCTTAAGATTCTCATTTCCTGAAGTTTCAGCTCTTTCCCTAAACCATCCTGAAATTGTCTCATTTGTAAAGCTTCCTTCATCAGCATCATTGCATTCTCAACAAAAGCATTATCATCCATACTTAAAAATAAAGCTACCGGCTCAAGAATCTCGATAGGAGCGCCGTTTTGAATACCCTGATAGAAAAACATAAGTTCTTCAGGAAGCAGTATCTTTTCGCCGTCCTCAATACCGTAAAGCCTTCCAAGTTCAATCCTTGATTCCTGTGCAAAATGGTAACAGGAGATGCAACAATGCATCCTCTAAGCGCAGGCTCTGCAGCTTCTTTTGTATATTCAGCTCCTGTTTTTTAAGTCCCTTCCAGAAGTTATAATAATATCCCTGCATTGAGGAATAGTTTCTTTCAAGTGTTACATAGGCTGCAAAATCCTCCTTTGTTCCAAATCCTGTCTGGATGCGGGAGGCAAGTTTAAGGTAGTAATAAAAGTTATGGGAAGTTCCGGATTAAGCTGGGTAAATACAGCATCTGATCTTTCCCATCTTTGATTCAGAAAATCAGCATAGCCTTCAATAAGTTTAAGACCGGCCTGTCCCCGTTCCTTAAGTGCCGGATCATTAAATCTTGCAGCAAGCGCATTGAGATTTTTCTCAATTTCTGTACTGTCCATTGTTCCGTTATAACGGGATATTTCTATCTCAGAAAAGATTGCAATAAGCGCGCTTAACGGAGCTCCGGCCCTTTCAAGAATCCTTGCCTGATCAATACCAAGACCTTTAGCCATAGGATTTTTAACTTTAAGTTCATCAAGGAGGGTTACCTTTATTATAAGATTTTCATTATTGGACGGGACCTGGGCAAGAACAAAGATAAAAGCATTTATATCCTCCTCTGTAAAAAGGAGTCCGTTGGACTTCCAGGTTTCCTTAAACAGTCCAAAAGCTTCAGTATATTTTTTCTGAGCAGTCAATGCTTTTGCAAGTGTAAGAGAAACACCGAGATTATCCTCTTCTATATTTTCCAGCGCTTTTTTTGAATATTTTTCGCTTTCCGGATATTTTTCCTCTCTCATAAGGTATTCAGAATAATTTGCATAGAACATGTACTTATTGCCCGAATTTTTACTTTTTTCTGCAAGAGGAAGTCCCTCGTTTAAATATATAACAGCATTTTCCAGATCCCCTGCAGAGAGATACATTGCAGTAAGATTGATTTTTAAGATAAGTTTATCCGGGTATTTTTCGTTAAGCTCTAAAATTGAAGTAAGAAGCTCTTCTCCCTGCTTGTCCTTAACAGTTTCTTCAAAAT
>LQAH01000218.1_pt1 | contig 16034 bp, 27 predicted proteins | sample 1535791 | NCBI WGS metagenome assembly LQAH01 (sample SAMN04331585, study PRJNA305678) | bioreactor metagenome | isolation source: bioreactor_4 inoculated with Wadden Sea sediment 2nd replicate of a... | place: Germany:Bremen
CTTCCGGGCCTTATGAATCAGATCATTTTCAGAATATTCTTCATATTTAGGATTCTTAAAATCATATACCATCTCCTTTTCAATAAACAGCATGACCCGTTCAATGTAAGGTATTGTTCTCAAACTGCTGATCTGAAATTCGACCTGATCTGTATTTGATTCATACATGTGATATATCAGGGAAATAGGCATTCTGTCTGTTATTATTTCAGTATTTATATCAAAGTTATGATATAAAACCTTTGCATCTTCATAATTTTGGTAAACTGCAAGTCCGGTGAACAGAAGAAATGAAGAAAGAAGTGTTGTAAACATGATTTTTGAAGTGAGTTTCATTGTACTTTTTTTCTCATAATTGATCCTGAATTTAATTTTTTAATAATTATTTTTTTAATATGATTCTATGGTTTAAATTATATACATTCCTTTAATGTATACAAATTTTTTATGTTTGAGATACTTGTATTTTCTAAAAAATCATACAGATATTAATGAAGTTTTGTTTTATAAAACTGCTTTTCCTTTTAAATAAAATAAGCACGACTATCAAAGCAGCTCCGATTGAAAGAGTAAGAACAGCAGCATCGCGACCTATACTTACAGCTCCGCTTAAAAAAAGCTCAATAAGCAGCGCAGCAATTACAGCAGAATAGATGATATCAAAAATAATCATTTTCCGTTTTTCAGTTTTCATATTCTTCCCTCCTCCATCACTTTATATCGCTATTGAGCACTTTTCATATGAAAAGTCTCTGTAGTAAGGATAAAAACATATCATCCCCTATATTTATTTTAATACAAATATTTTTTCTTAACAAAAAAAAAACTTATTTTTATGATAGAATCAGGCAGGGAGAATAAAATAATGGCATTTGAAACATTCATGCGGTGCACTGGTAGTTAAAGAAACAGAAAATAAAAAAACAAATTCTGCTTATAAAAAAACAAGGGCGGCAATTACTGGGGATTCCCCAAAGGGCATAAAGAGGACGGGGAAACACAGGAGGACACAGTATTAAGAGAAGTAGCCGAGGAAACCGGTCTTTTAGTAAAACTTAAAAAAGGCTTCCTGGCAAAAACTTCCTATAAAAAAGAAAACGGCAACATCAAGAATGTAACTTATTTCATTGCAGATCCTGTAAGTCTTGATGTAAAAATTCAGGAAGCTGAAATTTCTGATTTCAAATGGCTGACTTACAGCGAATGTATGGAAAAACTGACATATAAAAGAGATAAAAAAATTCTTCAGCAGGCTGAAACATTTTATATAATCAGTCTTTTCATAAATGTAATTAGCATTAAATCATTTTAAAAATTAATTATATATTTGCTTTACTCATCCATAAAGACTGTTTTTTCAACCGGTTTTGGTGTTTTAATCACAAGAAATCTAAGCGGTTTATCTGAAGTGTTATACCAGCAGTGAAGTATTTTTTTAGGACTTTCTATTAAAGTATCTTTTGAGACTTCCTTTTTTTCATCACCTATTTCAACTGTACCGCTTCCTTCAAGAACATAAAAACATACATCTACCGGTGTAATATGACGCCTTAAATTTTCACCGGGTTTAAGCGTAATTACATTGATTAGCGCTTCATCTGAATCATACAAATTCCTTACATCAAGATTATGCTTATTATCCATTACAGATATATCGCTGATTTTTTTTTGTAATCATAAAAACTCCTAATTTATTCAATATTTATGAGTAAAGTATACGGCCTGCTTTCCTGAAAAACTGTAACACTTGTTACATTATTACTGCTTTTTAATTTTTTTTATTTATATGAAAAATATTTATGGTAATATCTGTTTTAAGAGGTTTAAAAATGAATATTATAAAATCAAGTGTTAATAACTGGATAAAAATTATAAGTGTAGTTCTTGCAGTTTTTATTTTTTCCTTTGGTGAAATTGCCCTTAATGATATTTCCAACATGTTTGAATACCCGGACTTTAATACAATTCTGGAAGAACAGAAAACTGACAGCGAAAAAAGAACTTTTAGACGATCTTACTGATAAATCAGAAAATATTTATGCTGAAATACATCAAAGAGAAGACAGTCTTTATGAAACTGAAAGAAAGTATCAAAGATATAGAAGAAACTCTTAAACAGCTTCTTGAAGGACAGAAAAATAAAGCCCTGACAGCGAAACAGGAAAGCTTAAAAGCAGTTTCCAGAAAAACTATATTGAACTGCAGAAAGAAAGAGAGCAGCTTAAAAAAAGTATAGCAGATCTAAACAGAAAGAAAACAGCAGTCGAATCTGAGCTGGATATATATCAGGAAAATATATATGAAAAATATGAAGATAAAGTAATTGATATTCAGCACAGGAGAGAAAAAGCGGTAGAATTAAAAATTCTTCTCAATCAGCTGATTCTGCTTTTATTTTAGCAGCAGTTTGCTGTTTTACTTTACAGAAAATATAAAAAACAAAATATATATATCCGGTAACAGCATATTCAAGTGCAATTGCTTTAATGATTGCACAGGCAGTATATATTCACTCACCTTTTAAGCTGCATTATTATGTTTTTATCTTTATCGGGATAGCAGCATGTATAGCTCTTATTATCTGGCTTGTAAGAAACCTGGCTAAAATAAACAGAAAGGAAACTCTTTCCATTATAAAAAAGAACCTTGCTGCAGCAAGATGCCCGGGCTGTTCATCCGTAATATCTATAACAGAAAACGGAGAATCCCTGAAAGGGAAAAACAAATTCAAATCATTTATTATATTTATAATTCTATGTGCAGCACTTCTTGGAAACGGATCTGGAATAGTTATTTTCTTTGATAACATTAGCGATATAACTACATCCCAGCTTATGTATTCCATATTTCTGATTATCTTTCCATGGATTGTTCTTTTCGTTTTATTAATATCTATTCATCCTCATCAGAAAGAAATCCCAGATCCTGATCAGTTTAGAAACAACAACTGTCCTGTCTGCGGCTTGAACTGGTAAAACATGCAGCTCCTGCGGCGCTAAAAGACATGCGCTTCTGCCGTACTGTAACTCATGCGGCCATAATGATGAAACAGAACAAAGCTGATTTTTTATTATTACTTATAAGTACCGGAAGTATTAATAAGTCTTCCGGTACCTGATATTCAAGCTGTTTATTGCATATTAAAGGGTATTCTCCTGTTTATAAACTGAAAACATAACTCTTCATCTGCATTTATTCATGCAGATAATTTACTGCTGAAACATATTCTGCGGGAAAACAGTAAAAACTGTTACCTATATTTAATAACTAATAAGAACTATTATCAACATTTTCCTTGAATTATTTAATATGCATAGTATATTTATTTCATACTATGCATATATGTTTTATATGCTTTCAAAAGTTATTATGACTAATCAGTAGTCATGCTGATATTTGTAAAAAGTTCCGTAAGAATTTTATTAACAGGAGCTTGAAATGAAAAAATTATTATTTTTAATACTGCTTACAGCAGTATTGGCAGGAAGTATAGGTGCAAAAGGAATGAAAAAAGCAACATTTGCAGGAGGCTGTTTCTGGTGCATGGAGCCTCCTTTTGAAAAACTGGAAGGTGTAGAATCAGTTGTTTCCGGCTATACAGGCGGCAAAACAGATAATCCCACCTACAAGGATGTGTCTAAAGGTGATACAGGACATGCAGAGGCAGTCCAGATTGTCTATAATCCTGATATTATCAGCTATGAAAAGCTTCTTGAAGTATTCTGGATGAATATAGATCCTGTCGACAGAGGCGGACAGTTCTACGACAGAGGAAGCCAGTACCGTACAGAAATATTTTATCACGACAGAAAACAGAAAAAAAGCAGCTGAAAAATCCAAAAAAGGAACTTATTGAATCAGGTAAATTCGGCAATGCTATTGCTACAGAAATAAGCAAATTCCGCAAATTTTATATAGCAGAGGAAAGACACCAGGACTACTACAAAAAGAATGCATTTCCTACAACCGTTAATAAGAAAGGATCAGGAAGAGATAACTATTTAAAGAAAATGTGGGGCGATGATGAGGGGAAATATAAAATAAAACCTGATGATGAACTTAAAAAAACTCTTACTCCGCTGCAGTACAGCGTTACCAGAAAAGATGATACAGAAACCGCCCTTTAAAAACAAATACTGGGACAACAAGAAAGAGGGAATTTATGTAGATATTATTAGCGGAGAGCCTCTTTTTTCATCTGTTCAAAAGTATGATTCAGGTACCGGCTGGCCCAGTTTCTGGGAACCTCTTGAAAGCGAAAACATTGTATATAAAGAGGAGAGATCACTTTTCGGAAAATACGCTGAAGTTAGAAGTAAAAATGCAGATTCACACCTTGGACATATGTTTTCCGACGGGCCTGATCCTACCGGGATGAGATACTGCATAAACTCTGCCGCTTTAAGGTTTATTCCAAAAGAAGAGCTTGAAAAGGAGGGATATGAAAAATACCTTTACCTTTCAAGTAAAAAAATCCCGGATCATCTATCCGGGATTTTATTCAATCAACAAGCACCAGCAAAGCAGGTGTTTTGGATGTAGCACCCCCATAGGGGGTTTACGGTGCGGTAAAAGCCGCACTATAAAAAATTATATTATATACCCGAATCAGGAACCACTACCACAGGAGGTGGCTTTTGCTTTAGTAAAATTTGAAATACTGATTTTATAATTAGTAAAGGTATGTATAATTTTATTATTTTACTTCAATCCTCTGCTGTAATTCCCTTCAGAGGTTTTTTTAATAATATCCATTATAAAAGCATTCTTTACTCTTCCTCCTGATTTGATAAACTGATCAAGATTCTTGTATAAGTCCTTTTTAAGCTGTATTTGCTCTTCCAGATCCAGATTTCGCTGTTTAAGCATTTCAGGAAAACTCTCAAATCTATTACAAAAGTAGTATTGCTTCCGGTGAAATCAGAAACTGCATCAGGAACAAAATAGTAACGGCTGTCATAAAGAGACGTAAAACGGTTTTCCTTTTTCTGCAGTAATATATTTACCTTAACATCTTTCAGATTTTCAATTCCGCAGTTACTTGTAAACACTGATTACCGCATTCAGATTTCCGCATCTCATAGAAAGAAGACACTGCCTTGTAGTCATAAGGCAGGACCTCATATAAAAAGGAAGATATGAAGGATAAGAACTGTATTTTAAAACTGATTCAATCTCTTTTCTGCCGGCCTCGGAAGATATAAAAACCCTGAAAAACCCTTAAACCGGCTGAAAAAATCAGAAGCTGAATGATTTAATATATTTAGATTAATTCCGGCAGTCCAATCTGTTCCTGATTCCTCAGCAGCGCTTATCAATGCTGTGTTGCTTACTGTAATTTTACGGTACCGCCCCTCCCTGACAAGAGCAGCACATTCATCTGCATAGGAAGGCTCATAATCGAAGGAAGTACGGGATGTAATCAGGATCAGGAAATCGCTGAAATCAGATGCATCATAAAAGATCTCATCAGCTCCGCTTTCCTTAAGATATGCAGCAAGCTCGAGGTTATCAGCAATTACTGCTGTTTTAATTTTTGTATCAGTATCTGCATTTATTTTTGCAGCTGTATTTTTATTTTATACTTCCTGCCTGTGATTTTTTGTTATTTCGGCTGTCAGTATTGTTCCTGTTTTTAAGATTATTTAAATACTTAAGAACATTCTTCTCACGGTTTTCTTCAATTGTTTCGAAAACATGGAAACAGCTTTTCGTCTTGTTTTATTAACAAGACTTTGAAGGAATGAATAAGTCATCATCAAAATCTTTAACTCTATAATCTGCGGATCAAAGGGGGTATTTCCAAATCTTAAAAGCTGATTTTCAACATCCTCCTTCGATGAAACCCTCTTCTTACCCTTTTCAAGCCTGTTGTCAGAATAAGCGGTAACACTTTTTCCTTTGTATTCAAGTCTCAGCTCAAAGCGTTCACCTTCGGTGCACCTGACCTTAAGCACGGCAGGAATTTTCCTAAAACAGGATTATCTATTCTGCTTTTTAATGAATCAGTCAGCAGAGAGGAAGCTCTTGTATAAACGGCATTACCCTTTTCAATCCGGCCGTTAAGCTTTCCCTCAATTTCAAAACTATACCTTCCCGGAGATATTTCAGATCTAATCTTTCCGCTGCATATAAACTGAAGATCACCGGTTTTTCTGTCTTTTCTCTTAAGCATAAGAGTAATAGGAAAAACAGCTTCCCCGCCTTTTTCATTTCCGGAAGTTTTACAGTATCTGTCATCATATTCAGCGGGACTGGATGTTTTATCAATATACTCAGTAAGGGGAGATGCTGTTTCAAGTATTTTTGATCCGCGCTGTAGGACTGAACTTCTGAAACCTCCCGATATGAAGCATCTGAAGGATTGGCGGAAAACATATCAGAAATACTGTTTTGGGCATATCCTGATGTAAATCCCCTGTTAAAGACTGAAGAGAGATTTTTTTCATGAGCAGAGTAATTAATCCTGCTTCCTGACGATGCTTCTTCAGTCATCTCCTTCCATGATTTCACAGCAGTATATACATATTCAGGACCCTTTATACGTCCTTCGATTTTAAGCGAATCTGCGCCGCTCCTGCAAAGCTCAGCTGCAAGAGCTGATGCGCAGTTATCCTTAAGATTCAGATAATATCCTCTTTTACCGGTTTTCCTGTACAGCCGCCTGCAAAGCTGAGCACAAAGCCCCCTGTTGCCGGAAAGTCCTTCAAGGACGGAACTTAAATAACACTGCCCTGAATATGAAAGGCAGTATGAACCGTGAACAAAAACCTCTGTTTCAAGCCCTTTTTGATGGGCAAAACCTGTAAAATCACAGATTTCATCGATTGAAAGCTCTCTTGCAAGATTAACTCTTGATATTCTGCTGCGAGAGAGAAAATCTATCTGCTCTTTAGATGGGTAGTGGCTTGAGTTGATATATGGATTTCCGCTTCAGGATAAAATCTGTTGAATATATTTAAAAGTCCGTAATCCTGTATAATAAAACATTTTATACCTGCATTCATTACAGCTTCTATAAGCTTTATGACTGCCGGTATTTCATCAGATGTAATCAGAGTATTAAGCGTAAGATAAAGACTGATTCCTCTTAAATAAGCTTCTGAAACAATTAAGGGGAGATCTTTGAGTTCAATATTATCAGCTCTTTTTCTGGCATTAAACTCTGAAACTCCGAAATAAACTGCATCTGCACCTGCTTCAAAAGCTGTATATAAGGACCTGATATCACCTGCGGGAGAAAGTATTTCTATCTTTTTCACACTCAAAATCTATAACAGAACTGATGCAGATTTCAATATAAACGCCTCTTTTATCAGCAAATTCTTCTGCAAACATTTTTTTATCCATTATTCTCCTTATTCAGCATTTTTTTTCAAATTCTACTTAAATTTTATAAAGGTAATTTAATTATATTTCCTGTTTTCAATTTTCAGCTGAATACATAAAACTCTCTTTGAGATTTCGAGTCCTGATGATAACATATAACAGTTAATTTTAGATATCCTGTGGGGGGAATCTAATATTCAAAAGTTGAGGGGCCCTCCGGTATGATTAAGTTCCCGGCCGGCCCCATACTTTTAAAATTGACTTTATCCGCCACTATCCTATGGCATTTCCGCCTGTTTCGCCGCTTCTGATCCGGTAGCATTCTTCAATTGGAAAAACAAATATCTTTCCATCTCCTATTTTACCTGATCTTGCCCCAGCCATAATAGCTTCAACTGTAGCCTTCACATAATTCTCATTGACAGCAATCTCGAGCCTTACTTTTTTAAGAAGATTTACCTCCATTTTTACACCACGGTAAAGTTCGGTGTAACCTTCCTGCTGTCCGCATCCGATAGCATTTGTAACAGACATTTTATAAATCTCTGCCTTATATAATTCTTTTTTTACTTCATTAAGCCGGTGAGGCTGAATATATGCAACTACAAGTTTCATTTTAACACTCCTTTACAATTTCTGATCCCTTCCTTTCAGGGAATCTCTTTTTCGAGCACTTTTCTTACGAAAAGTCTCTGTCCTTACGAGCACTTTCCTTACGAAAAGTCTCTGCCCTTACGAGCACTTTCCTTTGAAAAGTCTCTTAGCTTTGTCAAAACAGAGTATTGACATTACTGATTCTGAAAAATCTGGAAACCGTAGTATGATTCACTGCCATGTTCTGTAATATCAAGCCCTTTAAGTTCTTCGCTTTCAGAAACTCTAAGTCCTGTTGTTTTCTTCAGAACAGTAAACAGGATAAATGAAGTAATAATTACCCAGGCAAAAACAGCAAGAATACCGGTCATCTGAACAATCAGCTGCTCAGGATTTCCGCTGTAAAAGAGTCCCTGAATATCATCAGTTTTAGCAAAAAGACCAACTGCCAATGTTCCCCATACACCGCATACACCGTGAACTGAAACTGCACCCACAGGATCGTCTATATGAAGGACCTTATCGATAAACTCTACAGAAAGAACAACAAGAACACCGGAAATAAGACCGATTAAAACAGATCCTAATGGTGTTGCAACTGCACAGCCTGCTGTAATACCGACTAAACCAGCAAGAGCGCCGTTTAATGACATACTTGGCTCAGGCTTACCTGAAAGCATCCATATCATTCCCATAGAAGCAATCGCGCCTGCCGCTGCTGAAAGTGTTGTGTTTACTGCAACAACAGCAATTCCCATATCAGTTCCGGAAAGTGTACTTCCGCAGTTAAATCCGTACCAGCCGAACCATAAAATAAAAACACCTAGACTTGCTAATGGAAGATTGTGACCCGGAATTGCCTGCACTACAGTATCTTTACCGCTTCCAACGTATTTTCCTGTTCTTCCGCCCAGTACATATGCACCTACCAGTGCAGCCCATCCGCCTACAGAGTGAACAACAGTTGAACCTGCAAAGTCATGAAATCCCATTCCTGCAAGCCATCCGTCTGAGCTCCAGATCCAGTGGCCTGATACAGGATAAATTATTCCTGAAATAACAAGACTGAAAATTATATAGGATGAAAACTTTGTCCTTTCAGCCATTGCACCCGATACTATGGTAGCTGCAGTAGCTGCAAATACAACCTGGAACATCCAGTCCCGGTAAACTGCTGCATCTGCACCGGAAAGTAAAAACTGTGATGACCCGAAAAGTCCTGATACAGAATCTCCGTACATAATTGCCCATCCGAAAAACAGATATATTATTGATCCTGCTGAAAAATCCATAAGGTTTTTCATAATAAATATTAGCTGAATTCTTCGCTCGTGTAAGACCTGTTTCAACCATTGCAAATCCGGCCTGCATAAAAAAGACAAGTGATGCCGCAATAATCAGCCAGATCATATCGAAAGAGTCAAATATTTGCTGGATAGTCTCTCCGCTTATAGCTTCATCGCCGAAAACCCCTGCTGTTAATAGCAGCCCGAATAATAAAAGTAATAATCTTTTCTTCAGCATATATTTACCTCCATTGCTGTTTGGTAATACATATGCAAGCGGTGTGCCAACTTAATTTTTATTTTCAGGGTAATTTATATAGTTTTTTAAGGGATTTTGAAATAAAATCTGCTGCAAATCAATGATTGTCAGCAGATTGAAGCATGTCGCATACTTCACTAGTCTCCTTATCTTACATTAATGTAGTTTCTTAATATTTATCCTACATTTTTTACATTATTGTAGGATAAACATTAAGAACACAAAAACTGATTAATTTATTATTTTCAATCTTCGATAGGCTTTTCCGGTGTTTCAAGGATTAATTGATAAAAGCATAAGTTCAGCCATTTGCTGAACTTGAATCCAGCATGTTTAACAGTACCTGAATATTCGAATCCCAGTTTTTTATGCAGAATAATTGAAGCATTATTTTCCTCATCAATACCTGCAATAATTGTATGGTACTCCTCTTCTTTAGCTGATTCAATAATTTTTTCCAGAAGTTTTCTTCCGATACTGTTTCCTTCTTTCTCCCGGTTTCACATATACTGAATGTTCTAATGTGTATTTATATGCAGGCCAGTTTCTGAAAGGACCGTAAGTTCCAAAACCGAGCAATTCATTTTTTTTATTATATGCTCCGAATACCGGCAGGTTTAATTTTTTTTTCGAAGCAAACCATTCATCAATCATTTCAATTGTCCGCGGTTTATAATCATACAATGCTGTTGAATTTATAATTGCATCATTAAAAAATTGACAAGATTGCTTCCTTGTATTTTTCGCTGCATTCTCTCAATTCCATAATCCATCCCTTTTTTATTAAATCAATTATTCTGTTTAACCGATTTGAGCTCTTTTCTTATCCTTATTAATCCGTAACTGATTAAAATTACTCCGACTGAAATATTCAACAGCTGGAATACTTTATTCGGTACAATGGTATTAAAATAAGAAAATACAGAGACAGCTGTGCCGAGAAACAGCAAAGTTGCTGCTCCTGCAGATAATCCGAAAAATACGAGTTCTCTTTTATTCAGAGAATATTCAATAGTTTTACTGGTGAAAATACTTGCCCAGAATACAATGGTTAAAGGACTTGAATATGTGAGGATAAATGTACTTATAAAACTGCTGAAAAGAGTTGCTTCCTTTATACTGAGGCCGCTGCTTCTGTTAAAGAAAATCCCGTTTTTAATATCAAAATACCAAATATAATCAGTACAATAGAACTGATTATCGAAAATAGAAAATTGACTTTTTTCACTTCAAGTATTTTACCTACTCCGATAATTGCCAGAATTATATATAAATAATCAACAACAGTTACACCGAGGACTGCAGAAAGCCCGTTCAATAAACCATGCTGAAGTGCAATATTGAGAATAAATATAAATACAGGTCCAATTGCAATTTGAAGTATCAGTCCGGTTGTAAAACCTTTGAGCAGAATATTCCTGGCCATATTTTGCGGGAGCCTCCGTTTTTATCCTGAAAATATTCTATAAAATAAGATAAAGCCCCTGCTTTTAACACTAAAAACAGGGGGCTTTATATATTATTGTTTTAACTTCTGACCTCTTTAATAATTGATTTATATGCATCAATATAAATACTGTTATCAGTGCCTATCCCGACACCTTTAAAACCTTTATCGATATACTTTTTAGCAATTTCAGCATTACCGCAATATATAAATGCTGGTTTCCCGGCAGCTTTACAGGCTTTCAGAATTCTTTCCAAAGCATTTATAAAATCAGGATCATCAAATTGAGCAGGTTTTCCCATCCCTATTGAGAGATCATACGGCCCTACAAATATACCGTTAATACCATCCATGCCGACGATTTTTTCTATATTTTCAAGGCATTCCATAGTTTCACACTGGGGAATTAAAAGAGTTTCCCTGTTGCAGGTATTAAAATACTCATTTAAATCTTGTGTCAGTTCATCATTACCATATGAAACAGCTCTGCCGAAAAGAATCCCCTCTTACCAACAGGAAAATACTTACCGTATTCTACAATTTTTTCTGCATCCTCTACAGTTTTAATAAAAGGGATAATCAGACCTTTTGCCCCTATATCAAGCATCTTGAGAATAGAAGAACGTGTTCTATCCTTTACCCTTACAAAGGGGGTAAGATCTTTAAGCTCTGCAGCCCTGATATATTCCATGGTACTTTCAACATCGAAAGGACCATGCTCAGTATCAATAATCAGAAAATCCAGTCCTGCAATTCCAAGACTTTCTACAGCTATGCTGCTGCCGATTTCAAAAAAATGTACCAATTACCGGTTCACCTTTATCTATTTTTTTTTTGACTTTATTTATCATTATAAACCTCTTTAAAGTATGTTTTAGCCGGGATTACAATCCTTCAACAAACTCTTCAATCCGCTTAAGACCTTCCCTTATATTATCCTCTGATGTCGCATATGAAAGTCTTACAAAACCTTCACCGCCTTCACCAAAACCTGTACCTGAAACAAGAACGACCTTTTTTTCTTTGAGCATTCTATGCGCAAAATCTTCAGATTTCAGCCCGGTTTTTGATATATTTGCAAAAGCATAAAAAGCCCCTTTAGGCATCGAAACAGGATATATTCTTAATATTATTTAAACCTGAAATAAGCAGATCTCTTCGTTTTTATACTGCGCCCTCATTTCTGCAACCGGTTCCTGAGAGCCTGTAAGAGCCTCTACAGCACCGTTTTGAGCAACAGCACTTACACATGAAACAACATTTTCCAGAAGCTTTGTCATTACAATTATTATTTCTTCAGATGCAGCTGCATACCCCACTCTCCATCCTGTCATTGCATATGATTTAGAAAAACCGTCAATAATAATTGTCCTTTCTTTCATTCCTTCAAAAGATGATATACTTGTATATTTTTCATCAGTATATATAAGGTCTCTGTATATTTCATCTGTAATAATAAACAAATCTTTTTCGACTGCAAGTTTTGCAATTGCTTCCAGATTTTCCCTGCTTGCAACCCCGCCTGTAGGGTTTGAAGGAGAATTAAGCAGAATAGCTTTTGTTTTACCTGTTACTGCATTTTTAAGATTATCAAGATCATACATAAAACCGTCTTTCTCATGGACCTGTACAGGTACAGGTTTTCCTCCGACCTGCATTATCATTCCCATATAATTTGACCAGCTGGGATCCGGATAAATAATTTCATCCCCATTATCAACAATTGCCATCATTGAAAGAAGCAGTGCATTTACAGCTCCGCTTGTAATTATTATATCCTTATTTGTATAATCAAGATTTCTTGATTTATAACTTTCAGCTACAGCTTTGCGCAGAACATCCATTCCCGCATTGGGGGTATAAAAAGTTTCTCCGTTTTCAAGAGTTTTTATTCCTGCATCGATTATTTTCTGAGGTGTTACAAAGTCAGGTTCTCCGTATACAAAACTTACAAGGTCAGACATCCCTGCAGACATAGCCGCCATTTTTCGTATTTCTGAACGGGGCATAGCATCGCTGGTTTTTGAAATAGCTGCCATTTTTTATCTCCTTAATCTATATGACTGATATCCGAAAATCCTTATCAGAGGATTTCCGGATATGACATTTATTTTTTATTATCAGTTGTTAACTTTTTTTTGCTTTTATATATTTTTTCAATATAATCTTTTGTAAGGGCAAAGATCTCTTTTCTGAGGGCAAACATTACAATAAGGTTAAGAACTATACACACTGCATAGAAAAAGTCAAAAAAGTCCCCAGAGAAATGCTACAGCGCCTACAGATCCTGCAATTGCAAATGCACATCCCAAAGCTCTGTATGGAAGAATAACTTTTTTTCCGAACAGGTATTTAAAACATACTTCACCGTAATAAATATTTACAAGAGCTGTTGTAAAAGCAAAGAACAGAATAATAACACTGATAAAAATACCAGCCGCAGTTTCACTTCCGAAACCTACAGCAAAAGCTGATGTTGTAAGAGCAGAACTTGATAATCCGGAATTCCATACACCTGTAAGAATAATAACCAAAGCTGTCATTGTACATACTATAATAGTATCAATAAATACTTCCATTATACCCCAGATCCCCTGTTTAACAGGATGGTCAACTGAAGCTGATGCATGTGCAAGAGCAGCAACACCTGTACCAGCTTCGTTTGAATATACACCTCTTGCAAGTCCCCATCTGATTGCAAGAAGTACTGTTGAACCGACAAAACCGCCTGTTGCGGAAGTACCGGTAAAAGCTGTGCTGAAAATAAGACCGAATGCAGCAGGTATTCCTGTAAAATATTTAGCTATAATAAATAAGCTTACTATTGTATAAGCAACTGCCATGAAAGGAACAACAGCTTCAGCAAATTTACCTATTCTCTTGATTCCTCCGAAAAAGAACCAGAGCCATGAAAATTGCGCATACTATACCGACAATTAGAGGAGATACAGGAAAATATGTAGTCATTGCTACAGCAACAGAATTAATCTGCACAGCAGGAGCAAAACCATTCCGCATCCGAGTATAAACGCCCAGAGGATTCCCATAAATTTCCAGTTACTGCCGAGACCGTTTTTAACATACCACATAAAACCGCCCTGAAACTGTCCTGTTTCAGGATCCTGTTCACGATATCTCTGAGCAAGTGTAATTTCAGAATATTTCATAATAAGACCAAGGAGTGCGACAAACCACATCCAGAAAATTGCACCCGGACCTCCGATTGCAATAGCTACAGCTACACCGGCAATGTTTCCTACACCCAAAGTTGAAGCAAGAGCTGTACAGGTTGCCTGAAACGGACTTATATCGCCTTTTGCTTCACTCTTTACAAAAATCTTTCCAAGTGTATTTTTAAATATATGATTAAGCTGAGTAAAACTGAAAACCTTTCAGTCTGAAAAGTAAAAATAGATTGCAAAGACCAAAAGTCATAAATAAAATCGGGTATCCCCAAAGAAAATTTGAAATTGCCATCATGGCATCAATTATAAACATAAGATTCCTCCAAAAATAATAACTAATAATATGATGAACTGATTAAACAAACTCATGTACCGGCCTTTGTACAGATATAATTAGTTCACCAGCAAAAAACAACTTCATCTAGCTGGAAAGAAATGATTTGAAAATTCAATCTCATTTCACTTCAAATAGACGGAACATTTTTCCTAAAACCCCCCTCCTTGAAAACACCTGCAGATATATATAGTTTATCCGGATCACTGCATTATGTTAATTTTAATTTTAAGCTCCTTATCTTTGATAGCTTTTCAAAGAAGTAAGAGCTAATATTCCATTCCCTATAATGGGACAATTATCTTTGACAATAAACTCAAACTCTGGAAATAATTTTTTCTTCAATTCAATAAAACCTCCGGTAGTCATGCCGCCTGTAAGCTTTATTTTTTTACTGTGCGTCATGAATTTTCCTGTTAAATTTATTGTGTTAACAACCGGTTCATGGATTCCGAGAAAAATTGAACCTAACAGATCTCTACGGCTTGTTTCCAAAGTCATACCGTTAAAAGAGGCTGTCTTTGGATCAAGACACTGCCGATCCCCTGCAAGATAAGGAAGAAACTCGACACTGCTTCCAAGTACATTATTATCAATAAACATCCGGGACTTCAGATTCAAAAAAAGTTTTTTTATCCATGTCTTTGTAAAACTCTTCCCTGAACCAGTCTATTGCAAATCCGCCTACTGTTATTGCAAAAATCTGCCATTTCCCCGGAATTACAGAGTTTCTAAGATAATAACTATCGCTTATCACAGGTTTTTCAGAAATAACTGAAATCATTTCACTGCTTCCGGAAATATTAAGAATATCGCCCTCTTCTGTATTCCCAGCACCTATCTGCGCTACAGCTGCATCATTTGATCCGAGAGCAACAGGTATCCCTTCAGAAAGTCCTGTTAAATCTGCTATTTTCTTATTTAAAACACCTAATATTTCACCGGCATTATATATCTCAGGGAGTTTATCTTTTGATATATTAAAAGTATCAAGAATTTCATCTGACCAGGTTCCCCACTTAGTTGTTTCATACAATCCCATCATTGATGCATTAACAGGATCTATAGCCCAGCATCCGGTTAATTTTTGATAAATATATGTTGGTAAATGTCCAATTTTATAAGCAGAATTATAGATATCAGGTTTATTTTCCATCATCCAGAGGATTGTAGTAATTGAAACTCCTCCTGTAAAAGGCTGAACTCCTGTTATACTCTGAAATTTTTCCTTCCCCATTATTTCCAGAATATCGCGTGTCTGTTTTTTACTTCTCCGGTCTAAATGAGCAATGATAGGATGAAGAGCGGCACCTCCCCTGTCCATGAAAACCACAGACGGTGAAAAAAGTGTCAAATCCAACAGCTCCTATATCATTATGATATTCAGATAATTCCTTTATACCTTTAACTATTGCATTGAAAACTTCATCAGGACCAAGCTCTACCCAATCATTGTTTGATACAGTATATTGATATTCTATAGTTACACTTTCTAATATTTTTGTGTTTTCATCCAACACTTGCAAGTTTTTACCGATGATGTTCCGACATCAAAAAGAAAAGTATATACATATGTCCTCCTATAAGCATGATAATATTT
>LQAH01000219.1_pt1 | contig 15958 bp, 29 predicted proteins | sample 1535791 | NCBI WGS metagenome assembly LQAH01 (sample SAMN04331585, study PRJNA305678) | bioreactor metagenome | isolation source: bioreactor_4 inoculated with Wadden Sea sediment 2nd replicate of a... | place: Germany:Bremen
TTTTAAATTCTGTTCATCATTTACAACATATTCATGTGTAATATTATTTTTTTTAAAAAATCAATAAAATCAACTGGGTATTGATAATCTCTTGTCAGACCAAGCCGATAATCGATCAGATCATTATAACTGTTTTGAAACTTTTTAAATTCTTCTTCGTTTCTTGTAAAATATACATGTTTCAGACTGTATACAGGCTCTTTTGAATATAGTAAATACTGCTTTCTTTCCTGTGTTTCAGTAACGAGAAAGGCTGCATCGGAATCTCCATCCCTTAATTTATAATGGAGTCGCGTATACGGTACAACTTTAATAGTATAACTGATATTCATCTTATTCAGGATGCTCTCAACAAGCTCAAACCCAAATCCAGATAAACCGCTTTCCGAATCAACAATCTGAAAGGGCGGCCATTCATCAGTTAGAATTTCAATATTCTGTGAAAACAGCATTTCTGATGTGAGGACAAATATAAAAAGTAATAATATTCGCTTGATAAAATAATTCATAATATAAAATCTATTTTTGCTGATCCATAGAACTTCTTTTAGTCTCTACTCTTACAGGGATTTTAACTTCTTTCAACACACTCATTATAACAGATATAAAATCATTATTCCCCTTTTTCCTTGTTGCAGTACCGCAGATTTTCAGAGAAATATTATAAAGTGAACAGGACAACTTGAATATTATATTCAAAGGCTTCCTTCTGCCGACTTCTCCAGCACTCTCGCCTGCTTCAGGAAATCTTCCACATTCATTTCCTTCATAAACACCATGCCGTGGGCAGAGCGAAGAAGCGGATCAGACGACTGATAGAAATAATCCTTACCTAATAAAAGCTGTACATCGGAGAGCTGCTTTGCCCAGATCTTTTGAGCAAGTTCAGAAAACGGACCGTCATATTCAAAACTTGGAAAAGAAGCATTTACCTGACTCCTGTAGCAGTCGGAAAACGCATCCCGCATTACTGACAGCGCATTAAGAGAAACCGGTACAATAATATCTGCCTCTGAAGCTTTATACTTATACCATATATTTCTATAGCCTATTATCTTCAACGCTGATAAATCCTTATTTCTACTGATTATCCTAAGGGCTTCTGCAATTACCTGAAGCACTTTATAATGAGTATCAGGTCCGCTTCCTTCCGGATCCATAACAAGTGAAATTACATCAGGCTGAGTTTTTTTAAAAAGATCAATGAAAGGTTTTACATCTCTTTCCACTTCAGGATTTTCTGTAAATATATCGCCTTTATAAAAGCCCAGTCTAAGGTGATGAATATTTTCAAGCTCCACTCCCGAGTGTGCCCAGACAAGCTCCTCTTCAAACTCTCTTATCATCCCTTTAAGCTCCTGCACTTCAGGAATATCTTTTTCCCCTGCATAGGAACGGGAGATCCCCTGCAGGATATTTTTTATCGCTGTCACAAGTTCTTCTATACTGCTGATTCCGTATATTTCAATAAGCGATCTTACAAGCCTGTGGCAGATTGATCTTTTCATTCCTGATCAGATCGTAATCCGAGACTGTTTAAATAACTGTAAATATCCTTATATCTCTTATGCTTATACCCTTCTGCAAAAAAATCACTGTAATAAATCATTTCAATACGGCCCGAACTTATCAGATTAAGAGTATTCTCAAGTATGGATTTTAAAAAACTGTTTGTAACTGAGGTAAAGCCTGAAGTTAAAACTGCAAATACTGATTTATTTGAAGGGGAATAAAGCTGCTTGTTAACATATGGAAGAATCCCCAGCATTATATCATCATGATGAGGTCCGGTATGCAGAAAAACCTTCCCCTCTTCCCTCTTCATACCTTTAAAGATTTTCTGCTCTACAGAATCTGTAACTTCTCTTACAATATTATCAAATGCCTTATTTTTTGCTTCGGAATTTTTACCTTTATCTGAAATCAGCATTCTTAAATCAGGGATACGCTTTGCATATTTATTATTTTCAATATCATAATATTTTCAGCTTTCGGGCAAATGTATTTGTATCCCTGCATATATCAAAAACACACTCTTCTGTTTTCTCAAGGCTCCATTCATCGTTGTTAAAATAATCTTCAACAGAACCTTCCAGAAGAGATGCTGCGCTTTTAGTAAGATAAAAACATGAGTTGTCCAGTGAAGACAGCACAGATGCAGGATAAATATTTGAAGGACTGCTTTCTATCGACTTTTTTACTATTTCCGCTTTTGCAGATCCTGCCGCAATAATTACTGCTTCTGCATTTTTATTGTAAGTGATTGTTTCAAGCCCTATAGTAATAACTTTTCTGTTTCTGGCGCTTTCAATTCCGCCCAGGTCAGAGGCAGAAACTGCCTGTGTTTCAAAGTTTGTCGATGTAAGTCTTGTCGCTGAAAAATGAGAAGATCCCCTTGTATTAAACGCAATATGTCCGTCAGGACCTATACCGCCGAGAAAAAAACCTATTCCGCCCATTTCCCTAATCCGGCTTTCATAATCCATACACCACTTATCAATCATGAATACTGCTTTCTGCATTGTTTCTTCTTTATAATTTACAGCAGGTCTGTTCCTTAAACTTAAATCAACAAAGTTGCCGGGAAATACTTCTGTATATGATTTATTATCAGGTAAAGCTATTTCATCAGAATTAATAAGAAGTGATTGAGAGCGCTTAAAACCGAAACCTTCAAGATAGTATTTATTTACATAATAAAAAAAACTGTTTTTCTGTTTTGACGAAATAGGATAAAACGCATCTATCTGAACAAAGCTGATATTGTGGAAATCTGCTTTTTCCCTAAAAGGATAACTGTACTGCTCTTTAATAGATTCAGCTTCTTTCCCCTCCCAAAATGATAAAAGATATTCTGTCCATTTAATAAAGTATTCCGGAGTTTTACCGGTAGGAAGACTCACAACCCCTTCCGGATTTAAAGTACACCACTCAAGAAACTTAAGGGAGGTGAGAAGACCAGCTGGGGGAAAATTATCTGTTACAAGATATTTAAGATTATTGTTTTTGAAGTTAACAGGGTACTTTTCAAGAAAGGCTTTTTCAACATTTGAATTTTTATGATCATTCATATTATCATCCTTCAGTTGTTTTACTTCTATAATTACCGGAGCATTAGTTTTGCTGTATAACTTAATATTCCCGCCTCAGCTGTTCTTCATATGATGCATAACTTCAAGGAAAAATCCTCTCTGCTCTACAGTTTAATTATTATCAGATCCTATTAAATCAAGAGGACACCTTTTTCCGCCATTTCTTTAAAAGCATTTTCACCATCCTCGGGATTAACATTAACAGCTTTTACAGTATCCTTATGAACAAAACCTTAAATCCTGCATCAAGAGCATCAAGAGCTGTTGCTTTTACGCAGTAATCTGCTGCAAGACCGCAGACTGTGACTTCTGTTATCCGGTTCAGCTTTAATATCCGTTCAAGATCAGTTCCCTGGAATCCTGAATATGCATCGGGAAAAGGTCTGTGTGCCTTTGAGATAATTATTGCTCTTTCGGGAATATAAAGCTCTTTATGGAATTCAGCACCTTCTGTTTCTGCAACACAATGAACAGGCCACATGCCGCCGTTTTCAGAAAATGAACAGTGATTTTTAGGATGCCAGTCTCTTGTAAAAACAACCGGACAGCCCTCTTTTGTAAAATCAAGAATAAGTTTATTTATATCGGATATAATTCTGTCGCCGTCTGTGACAGCAAGAGAACCTCCCGGACAAAATCATTCTGCATATCTACTACTATTAAGGACCTGCTGTAGTCTGTTCTCATTATTTATCTCCCGGTACTTATCTTATTATCTTTTTCAGCTATATTATATCAAAATAACTGTATATAATCTTTAATTAATATATGGATCTGCACTGAGGCAGATTTCAAAATCAGACTTTTTCAAGTCTTGGATTAGGATTAAACTTCCGGCCGGTTTTAGCACAGTGCTCTCCGTTTACTTTTACAATATCAGCAGTATAATCATAATTCCCTGAAGCAGATAACTGCCGATACCATATGCATCCACAGGGACTTTTCTTCTTACAAACTCCTGTATTTTTTCAGGGGAAAACCCGCCGGAGACAACAATCTTTACATCGCTGAATCCTTTTTTATCAAGAGCATCTCTTGTCATATTTACAAGTTCGGGGATAACGCCTGTCGGTTTAAAATTTCCCATATTGTTGAAAATTGATTTATCCACCATCTTCTCAGATGTATCAAGTCTGACTCCCCAGAGTTTTCCTTTCATAGCGTCTGCACATTCAACTGCAGTTCCTACACAGTCATTATTAAAATCAACAAGAGCAACAAGATTTGTTTCAGGATAACTTTCACCAAAGACATTTACTGCATCGACTGTATTTCCGCCCAGAGCAGCAATCATGGCATGAGGAACAGTTCCGGAAGCTTAGCGCCCACCATTCCCCCTGAGCAAGTGTTGAAACACCGGATGCACCGCCTATAAATGCAGCATAACCGTCGCCTCCCTGGACTTCCCAGTGATCAAAACGAGCTGGAAAGTAGAGAACAGGTGTTCCTTCAGCAGCATCAACAACCCTTTTAACATTTGTTGCAACTCTTGTTCTCCTGGCAAGAATACCAAGATATATTGTCTCAAGGTGGGCAAAAGAGGTAACTTTTCCCTTTATATGCATTATACTTTCCCAGGGATCAACAATATCCCCGTCATTAAGTGTTTTTATATCAAGGTCTTCATACGCATCAACCCATAGAGAATCAAGTTCCTCACCTATTTCCATTTTACTGCTTAGGATATCAATATATTTTTTCCTGTCATTTGAAAAGAAAAGCCTGGCATTTTTTTTCAGTTCAATAAAGCTGTCAAACAGTTTATATGCTTTTTCATAATCGGAATATCTTCCCGATGCAACTTTAAGAACAGCAAGGCATTCGTCAATTCCGCATAAAACAGCTTTGTTTTTCTGAAAAACCTGCATAAGAATTTCAGGTTCAATATTATGCTCCTCCAGAGCCCTTTTTTCTCTCCAGAAATAAATATCGCTTCTATACCCTCTTCGCAGTTCATTTACAGGTAAATCAAAAATATGGCTTTCAAGTCTTTTCTTCATAAATTTTCCGCCGTTAACTAATGTTATAATAGTTTAACAGGGTTTAAAAGTTAAAAAAATCCCCGGACCGGATTATTAAACAGAAAACACATTATTTTTCCAGCTATTGCTCTGAACAGTTTTTTTTACTATCCTTAATATATTGTGAATAAAATCAGGAGGTATTTTATGGCTGGGGAAAAAATCAGTAATCTTTCAACATATATTGATCATACAATTCTGAAGGCAGAAGCATCGGAAGCAGATATTATAAAATTATGCAAAGAAGCGGCAGAACACAATTTCTGCTCGGTATGCGTTAATTCTTCCAGAGTTATGCTTGCATCTGAAAAACTAAAAGGAAGCAGTGTAAAGGTATGTTCTGTTGTGGGATTTCCGCTCGGAGCAATGAACAGCGAAGCAAAAGGTTTTGAAGCATCAATTGCTGTTTCTGAAGGAGCTTCTGAAATTGATATGGTAATCAATGTGGGTTTTCTTAAAGAGGGAAAACTCGATGCTTTTGAAGAGGATATTAAGAGTGTAAGAAAAAGCTGCGGAGAGGGAATAATTTTAAAAGTTATAATTGAAACTGCTCTTCTTTCTGATGAAGAGAAAAAAACAGCATGCAGAATAGCAGAAAAAGCAGGTGCTGATTTTGTAAAAACATCTACCGGGTTCTCAACAGGAGGAGCAACTGCAGATGATGTTGCTCTTATGAGATCTGCTGTCTCTGACAAAGTCAAAGTAAAAGCTTCAGGTGGGGTTAGAAGCTATGAAGATGCAGTTAAAATGATTGAAGCAGGTGCTGAAAGACTTGGAACAAGTTCCGGAATTGCAATTATAAAACGGCCAGGAAGGAAAAATCAGCATACTGATATTATATCAGAAAATAATTTTACTAATGCGGGCTGTTTTATGCAGTCCGTTTTTTATTAATAATAAACTGCTGAAAGACTAAGTGCTGTATCTTTCTATTTACTTATTGCATAATTATTTATATGATCTGTTTCAATTCTCAGATAGAATCTATTATCATTTTATATTTATTTCATAGGAGATTAATTTGAAAGTTTTAGCTATTTCAGGAAGTCCCAGAAAAGAAGGCAACAGTGAAACTGTTATCAGAAAAATAATTGAAAATCTTGACGGATATGAGAGTGAATTTGTCAGATTAAATGATCTTGCTCTCAAAGGATGCCAGGCATGTAAATACTGCAGAACAAAAGGGGATAAATGTATAATAAAAGATGATATCTCAGACCTTCTTGAAAAAATGAAATCTGCAGACAGAATTATTCTGGGAGCTCCCAACTACATGGGATGTGTCTCAGGTCAGCTTAAAATTCTTATGGATAGAATGTATTCGTTAAAAGATTCAGGAAGGAATTCCCGTCTTACTGAAGGTAAAAAAGCTGTACTTGTATTTTCTCAGGGACATTCAGATGAAACAGCCTACACAGAATGCTACAGCAATGTAAACAAAAGGATTGAATCATTAAATATAGAAGTAACAGATACAGTTGTTGCCCACAGTGTCGAGATTCCGGGTGAAGTTAAAGATAAAAGAGAAATTATGGAAAGAGCTTCCAAGGCAGCTGCAAAACTGTAATTCGCATAAATTTAATTTAAAAAATAAAGATGGATAAATATTGCCTGATAATAGTATTTATTATCAGGCAATATAATATAACCTTATACATAATCTGACATTATACATAATAAACAGTTGACTAATTAAAAACTGATATTATTAATTATTAGATTGAATTTCGATTTTTTACATTCTTCACTTCTTTGAAGAGAATCTGACAACAGTTGTTTTAAAGCAGAATAATCAGTATAAGAATACTGTGTCCTGATTTTCCGTTATTCGATCTTAAAATATATTTTGGGAGAGACAATGAGAATAACAAAACAGCGCAAGGTTATTCTTGAGCAGCTGAAGAAACATAAAGACCATCCGGGAGCAGATGTGATTTACTCAGAAGTAAGAAAAATCATGCCTAAGATCAGCCTTGGAACAGTTTACAGAAATCTAGAAAAACTTGCTGAATCAGGAAGTATATTAAAAATAGAATCAGGAACCGGACATAACAGATTTGATCCGACAGCAGAACCTCATCCTCATTTCAGATGTCTCAAGTGCGGTAAAGTAGAAGATATTCCTCTCGATATTAATCTTCCCTCTCTACCTGAAACAGAAGAATGGGTATCTGAAAGGCAAATATCCGGGGCAACTCTTGAATACTACGGCAGATGCTCTGAATGCAGAAGAAGCGGATAAAACAGACTGATGAAGAAATCAGAAGAGGAATCTTTATCGTTTCTACTTGAATCAATTTATAATAAATACCACAAACCGTCTTTCATACATCCGGATCCTTTGGAATTCCTTTATAACTATCAAAAAACAGAAGACAGGGAAATCGCAGGTTTACTTGCAGCATCTCTTGCTACCGGAAGAGTCAATCTTATACTTAAAGCTGTTAAGACAGTACTTGATAAACTGCCCTCCCCTTATGAAAACCTGAAAAACCTGTCAGAAAATGAAATTAAAAGAATTATTCAGAAGTTTTAAATACAGATTTTATGATTCTGCATCTGTTGCAGATTTTATGATATCTGCAAAAAGAATTACAGCAGAATACGGCTCTCTCAACAGTCTTTTCATACATTCACTTTCAAAAGCAGATAATAATTTTCCGGAAGCCCTTTCATATTTTGCAGAGATTATAAACATGAACTCTTCTGCAAGATTCAGACTTCTTCCTGATCCGGCAAAAGGAAGCGCTTGTAAAAGACTTAATCTTTTTTTTGAGATGGATGGTACGTAAAGATAATATAGACCCGGGAGGGTGGGAGGATGTTTCTCCTGAAATACTCTTAGTTCCTCTTGATACCCACATGATGCAGATAAGCACTATTCTCGGATTTGTTTCAAGAAAAAGCGCAGATATGAAAAGCGCACTTGAAATAACAGAAAATCTTAAAAAGTATGATTAAAAAGACCCGGTAAGGTTTGATTTCAGCCTGACCCGGCTTGGTATACATCCTGACCTAAACTACAAAGAATTATATAAATTATTATCTGACAGCTGATAATAGTCAGCAATTTATTCCATACATTCCTGATATATCTAATCAGCTTTTTCCCCATAACAAAATTTCATAAAATATAAAGTTGTAATCAGTGATAGCTGTTATTATAATGTAGTTGAGATGTTTATCCGTCTTGTTGACAGAATTATCGATAATATCTATTCTTATTAAGAATTATTACTATTATCAAAAGGAGAATTTATGAAAAGCATAAAAGGTACAGAAACAGAAAAAAACCTTATGGGCGCTTTTGCAGGCGAATCCCAGGCAAGAAACAGATATACGATGTTTGCATCTATTGCAAAAAAAGAAGGTTATGTTCAGATTGCTGATATATTTGAAGAAACAGCAAATCAGGAAAAAGAACATGCAAAAAGATTCTTCAGATTTCTCGAAGGCGGAATGTGTGAAATAACAGCCTCTTTCCCCGCAGGTAAAGAGGAAGATACAAATAACAAATCTTAAAAATGCTGCAGCCGGTGAAAACGAGGAATGGACTGACCTCTACCCTTCATTTGCGGCAAAGGCAAGAGAAGAAGGCTTTGAAGTTGTAGCTAAAGCTTTTGAAGCAATCTGCAATTGCTGAAAACAGCATGAAAAAAGATATAAAGATCTTATGAAAAATCTTGAAAACGGAACTGTTTTCAAGAAAGGAAATACTGTTGTCTGGAGATGCAGAAACTGCGGCTATCTTCATGAAGGAACAGAAGCTCCTGATGTATGTCCGGCATGTCTTCACCCGACAGCTCATTTCGAACTGCTCGGTGAAAACTGGTAGGAAGCAAGCAGCAGATGGCTAAGCAGAAACAGGTTTATAAGTGTTCAAAATGCGGCAATATAATTGAGGTCTTAAGAGGATCAAGCGGAATATTGTTCTGCTGCGGAAAGGCAATGCTGCTTCTTCCGGAAAAAACAGCAGATTCAGCAGCGGAAAAACATGTACCGCTTGTTGAAAAACTGCGGACGGTTACAGAGTAACAGTCGGAAGTACTCTGCACCCTATGGATGAAGACCACTATATTGAATGGATTGAACTTCTAACAGAAGATAAATCTTATATTAAATTTTTAAAGCCGGGTGATCAGCCGGTCGCAGATTTCTGTGTTAAATCTGATAAAATTAAAGCCAGAGAACACTGCAATAAGCACGGTTTCTGGAAAGGGGAAAAATAATGAAATATGTATGTGATTTATGCGGATATGTTTATGATCCTGCAGTAGGTGATCCTGATAACGGAGTAGAAGCAGGAACAGCTTTTGAAGATCTTCCTGCAGACTGGGTTTGTCCTCTGTGCGGAGCATCAAAAGAGGATTTTTCTCCGGAGGGTTAATAAAATATGAATGCAGTTGAACTGTCTGAAGGGATATACAGAGTAGGATCAAATATTGAGAACGGAGACCGTTTTGAAGGGCTTTGGCCTATTCCGGACGGTGTTTCACTTAACTGCTACGCTGTAATCGGGGAAAAGAAAGCGCTAATAGATCTTGTGCGGGACTGGGATGATGCTCCGTCAGATATTCAGAAGCAGCTTTCATCAATTCCTCTTTCATTTGATGAACTTGACTACCTTATTCTCAACCACATGGAACCGGATCATACAGGTTGGCTTATTGATTTTATCAAAAGAGCACCTAAAACAGAACTTGTTGTAAATGCCAAGGGGGCTGCTTTTCTAAAAGGCTTTTTCGGAATTACAGAAAATGTAAAAGTAATCGGGCCGGGAGAAATTCTTGACCTCGGTAATGGGAAAGAACTTTTATTTGATAATATTCCGAATGTCCACTGGCCCGAAACAATGGTTACTTATGAAAAAAAATTCAGGAATTCTTTTTTCATGTGATGCTTTCGGATCATACGGTTCTATAGGAAATGCAGTATTTGATGATCAGCTTTCAGATGAGCAGCATGAATTCTTCGACAGAGAATCCTTAAGATATTATGCAAACATTGTAGGCAGCTTTTCAACATTTGTTCAAAGAGCAATTGATAAGCTTAAAGATCTAGAAATTACAATGATCGCCCCCTCCCACGGTATAATCTGGAGAGAAAATCCGGGCGTTATAGTTGAAAGATACAAAAAATTTGCATCTTATATGAATGGTCCTGCTGAAGCTGAAATTACTGTTATCTGGGGCAGTATGTATGGAAATACAGAAAAAAGTTCTTCATTCAGTAGTTAAGGGAATAAGATCAGAAGGAGTACCGGTTCATATACATAAGGTACCGGATGAAGATGTATCATGGGCTTTAGCATCTGCATGGAAATCGAAAGGCCTTGTATTCGGTATGCCGACCTATGAATATAAAATGTACCCTGCAATTGCAAGTGTGCTTAATATGTTTAAAGTAAAGCATATAATAAAATAAAAAGGTTTTCAGATTCGGTTCATTCGGCTGGGTAGGCGGCGCAAAGAAAGACTTTGATGCTGTTACTGAATCGATGAAATGGGATTTTATAGAAGCTCTTGAATGGCAGGGGATGGCGGAAGAAGATGTCCATAAAACTGCTTATGAAAGAGGCGCAGAACTTGCAAGATCAGTTAAATCTGAAAAGTAATCTGTCAAAAAAATATAAAACAATTTATAATATCCTGCAGTTGCAACAAACTGCAGGATTTTTTATCTGCAGCAGATCAATTTCTACCATCGACTTTTTTTCCTATAAACACTATTCTATTAGTATGAATATTAATACAGAATATTTTACAAAATCTCCTGTACGAAAATTATTTATACAGGTTAAAAATGTAAATCCGCTAATTAACAAACTTGACGGGAAGCTTAAACTTAGTGACTATATAGGTATTTTAAAAGCTTACCTGGGAATTAGAAGAAACAGTTTCAAAATAAATCCCGGAATTTATTCATTAGGCAGTCCGGATAAAACTTCTCCGGTACTTGTTACTGCCAACTACAAGATGTCGGTTGATTATCTTAGGAATGCTGTAAAAGATATGAATGTATGGATTATGGTTCTCGATACAAAAGGGGTAAATGTCTGGTGCGCAGCAGGAAAAGGGACATTTGGAACTGATGAAATTATAAACAGAATAAAAAGATGCAATCTCGTAAAATTAATATCCCACAGAAAAATCATTGTTCCCCAGCTTGGAGCTCCGGGTATAAATCCGGTACAAGTAAAAAAGCAGAGCGGTTTTTCTGTTGTATACGGTCCTGTTAAAGCAAAAGATATTCCGCTTTTTATAAAAAATGATTTTACAGCTTCAAAAGAGATGAGAATCAAACAATTCAACATCTTAGAAAGAATAGCTGTTTCTATAACACATCTGTCTCAGGGATTTTTTATACACTGGGAATTTGCATTGTTTTTTCTATTGCTGATTTTATATTTCTGCCGGGAAATTTCTTCCGTACAGGATCTTCGCTGGGAATAAATTCAATAATATCACTTGCATCTCTATTAACATCAACAATTTTAACAGGGATACTGCTCCCTCTACTGCCCGGTAGATCCTTTTCTGTTAAAGGACTTTCAATAGGGATCCCTTTTTCAATAATTACATATTATTTTCTGGATTTTCTAAGTCCTTATAATTCAATCATCTACAACTCTGGTAAGATTATTATATTACTTGCATGGATTGTATATAGTTCAGTTAATCTTACCGGAAGCAGTACCTACACTTCACTTTCAGGTGTTATGAAAGAAATGTCATATTCTATTCCTCTGATTATAGCAGGAGCAGTAATTGGAACAGCATTGATAATTACCGGAGGCTTATTGATATGAAATATATGAAAAACGTAGCTACCTTGGAAATATAACAAAAATATATGTATCGGGTGCAGAATGTGTGAAACAGTATGCCCACATGGTGTTTTTGAAATTAAACTGAGTAAGGCGGAAATTACAGATAAAGACAAATGTATGGAATGCGGTGCATGTATGATTAACTGCCCTGTAAATGCAATATCGGTCGATAAGGGTGTAGGATGTGCAGCAGCTGTAATTATGTCAAAACTTAAAGGGCTGGATGAAATAAGCTGTGACTGCGATGGAAAAACTAATGACTCAAAGAAAGGGAATTGCTGCTGTTGATCTTCAAGACCTGCTTAATACCGCAGAAAAAGCAATCACAAATACATTTTATATATTCAAGCAGAAAAAAATGTTGTGAAGTGAAAGAAACAGATATATTATATTTTATGGCATCACCATGTGCTGTAAAAGCACAATATATCAATCCATTCCTGAACTCAACTCAAAAACTTTTTGATGCGACTTTTAATATAAATCCAAGTGCGGGTAATTGTTTTCTCGTTAAAAATCAGGTAAAGCACAGATGGGAAATATCCGGAGTAATGATACTTACAGGATCTGCAATAGGAATTGTTTCCATACGATTGACACGCCACCTGTCATTGAAACTTCTTGAAAAATCAGGAATATCCTATGACAGCATCGAAGAAAGGACCAGCTGACCAACGGAATGGTTGGAGAACTTGTAAATATAATTGCAGGGAATGCCTCATCACAATTATCAGGATATAATATCAAGGTATCTGTACCATTCGTTGTCCAGGGGGAAAACCACTCAATTGCATGGCCTGAAAATGCCCCTATAATAGGAATTCCTTTTACAACTGCGTTCGGACCTTTTGTCATAAATGTTAGTCTTTTTAATAAAAATTAATAAAATTATAAATTATCCATTTTTATAACCAGAACTTTAAAAAGATTCTCTGAATTATTTATTAATCCTTTTTCAATTCCTCCGGGGCATTCTGCCAGCTCACCTTCACGGATTATGGAACTTTCCCCTGCTATACAAATCTCTGCACTTCCTGAAAGAGCTAAAAAAACACATCCTCTGCTGTTATATGTTTATCAACAACAGCACCAGGCTTGAGATGAATTTGGACTGCATTTGTTTTTTCCGATGTATAAATTCTTCTTGCTTCAATTTCATCTGTTTCTATAAGCGGAATACCATCGGTGAATGTTTTCAATTTCATATTTCATTCTCCATCCAAAAAAAAAATCGGAACAGGTCTCCCCTGCTCCGAATACTATAAAACTGATCTTCTTAGTTCCAGCCATCATAGCTCTACATCTTCTTTAACATCGCCGACTGCTTTGATGTCAAAATTGTCTACAAGTACTTTTGCAACATTAGGTGATAAGAAGGCAGGAAGTGTTGGTCCCAGTCTTATACCCTTTACACCAAGGTGAAGAAGAGCAAGAAGTACAGTTACAGCTTTCTGCTCATACCATGCAATATCAAATGAAAGCGGAAGATCATTAAGTGATTCAAGTCCGAATACTTCCTGAAGTTTAAGAGCAATAACAGCAAGTGAATAAGAATCATTACACTGACCTGCATCTAGTACTCTAGGAATACCGCCGATATCACCAAGATCAAGCTTGTTGTATCTGTATTTTGCGCATCCTGCTGTAAGGATAATTGTATCTTCAGGAAGTTCTTCAGCTACTTCTGTAAAGTAGCTTCTTCCCTTCTGCCGGCCGTCACATCCTGCCATTACAACAAATCTCTTGATTGCGCCTGATTTAACTGCATCAACAACTTTATCTGCAAGAGCAAGAACCTGATGATGCGCAAATCCGCCCACAATCTTACCTGTTTCAATTTCTACAGGAGCTTCGCATGTTTTTGCAAGTTCAATAAGTTTTGAAAAATTCTTTATCCCGTCTTTTCCTGCTTCAATATGTTCAACTCCCGGATATCCTGCCATACCTGTTGTAAATATTCTGTCTTTGTATGCATCTTTTACAGGAACAATACAGTTTGTTGTCATAAGAATTGGTCCGTTAAATGAAGCAAACTCCTTGTCCTGTTTCCACCATGCATTACCATAGTTACCTACAAAGTGTGAGTATTTTTGAATGCAGGATAGTAGTTTGCAGGAAGCATTTCACTGTGTGTATAAACATCTACGCCTGTACCTTCTGTCTGTTTAAGAAGTTCTTCCATATCTTTAAGATCATGACCTGAAATAAGGATACCGGGATTTTTGCCTACACCGATATTAACTTCTGTAATTTCAGGATTACCGTAGCTTTCTGTATTTGCCTTATCAAGTAATGCCATTGCTGTAACAGCTGTTTCACCAGCTTTCATTACCATACCAACCATGTCATCTACAGATAAATCCTTTGTTGTTGAAGCAAGCGCCTGCATAGCAAAGCCGTAAATGCTGTTGTCTTCCTGACCAAGTACAGCTGCATGATCTGTGTAGGCTCCTATACCTTTAAGTCCGTAGATTAAAAGTTCTCTTAATGATCTAACATCTTCATTTTCCTGAGCAAGAACACCTACAGATGCAGCCTTTAGTTCAAACTCAGCTTCATCATCTGAATACCAGATGGCAGATGGATGAAGATCACCGGTAAGACCTGCTTTTGCTGCCAGATTCTTTTTAACAGCAAGAGAAGCTCTTACAAGGTCTTTAAGTCTCTCATCATCAAAGTTTGCATTTGTAATTGTTGCAAATAAAGCTTCCATAACAAAACGGCCTGTTTCGTTATCCAGTTCACCCTTTTTGTAAAGCTCTTCTCCGTATACCGCAATTCCTTTAAGGTTGTATATTAAAAGATCCTGAATAATAGAAGTTGATTCCTGCTTACCGCAGACACCTCTGACTTTACAGCCTGTATTTCCGGCTGCTTCCTGACACTGATAACAGAACATACTCATATCATTTCTCCTAGGTTTTTATATTCCCCAAAGCACGGGGATACAGCAGATTTTTTATTTATACAGATTCTTCTGCACATGTATTTTTCTGCTGTAAAACATCTTTAAAACAGAATTATCATATAAGACAAACTGTCTTTGTCATAATTCCTATAAGAATAGTGCCATATCTGTATCAGCAGTTCCGTAACATATGTTACAATAAATAAAAAAAAGGGTTTTTTTGGAAAGCAGAGATCTTAGAGCTCTTTCAGCATGCAGACTTTTCAGCGGAATGGATATAAAAGAATTAGAATTACTGATTGAATCAATCCGTCATAATGAAAAAAAATACCATAAAGATGCAATAATCAGATTTCAGGGTGATGAATACAATGAACTCATGATTATTCTCGAAGGTCAAATCAATGCCGAGATCCACAATCCTGACGGTAAGAAAATCACAATAGAAACATTAAACAAATCCGATGCTGTTGCTGCAGGAGTGCTTTTTGCTTCAGACAATACTCTGCCTGTCACAGTTGTAGCAAATACAGATGTAAAACTGCTTATACTTCCGAAAAAAACTGTAATAGGAATCTGTCAGAAAAGTGAAAACTTTCTCCTCAACTATCTTCAGGATGAGGGGAATAAAATAATGTTTCTTGCAGAAAAAATCAGACTTCTCAAATTCAATTCAATCAGTCAGAAAATAGCCTGTCATTTAATTTCTCTTTCAAGAAAGCAGGGAACAGACAGTGTGAGACTGCATTATAACAGAGAACAGCTGGCAGACCTCTTCGGTGTTGCAAGACCCTCTCTCTCCAGAGGATTTTCTGAGTTTTATGATCAGGGAATTCTTGAATCGGAAAGCAAAATTATCCATATACTGGATAAACAAAGTCTTTTAGATATTATTTCAGGATAAAAGTATATTTTATCTTATTCCTGATTAAATCATTATAAATATATTAGAGAGTAATAGATTTAAGCCTTAAAAAATAAGTATATTTGGTATTGATATTACAGGCTGTTTAACTAAAACAGCTTACTGCCGATTTTACATTCTGCAGAAGGGCTTACAAATGAAGCTTCTCCGCTGTCAGCTTTCGGATATTGCACACCCAGGACA
>LQAH01000220.1_pt1 | contig 15862 bp, 18 predicted proteins | sample 1535791 | NCBI WGS metagenome assembly LQAH01 (sample SAMN04331585, study PRJNA305678) | bioreactor metagenome | isolation source: bioreactor_4 inoculated with Wadden Sea sediment 2nd replicate of a... | place: Germany:Bremen
ACATGAGCCCAACCGCGGATATTACACTGAGAACGTCAGCCTGACCGAGATCACCGAGATTTATGAGTTCCGGGAACTCATTGAGGTGTCACTGCTGTCCGCCACCATCGAAACTATCGGCAAACGCGGCCTCAATCAGCTAAAGAAAGCCCTGGACAGCCATCTGGATGCGGTGCGGGACATCTATCTCAAGGAGCGGCTGCTCAAGGACATGGAGTTTCATCTCAAATTGGCCCAGCTCTCCGGCAATCAGGTCCGCATAAACACCCTTAAGTACCTGTTTGACCTCCTGTATCTCAAATATCGGGGAAATATACTGTTTGTCACGCCCATGGACCGGGTGGACAACGAACATATCCAGCTTTATGAGGCGATTGAAAAAAAAGATCTGAAAAAAGCCTGTGATGTGTTGTCCCGCCATATTTCCAACGTGAAACAGCATGCCATTGAAAGCACCCGCCGGGCGTTGCAGGACAAACGCATCAAACCGATCTGAATTCCGGCGATCACTGTCCGGTCGGTGCGCCTGAATCCCCCGGCCTGAAGAATTATTTCAGTTCCAGCCAGTCGAACCAGATGGGGTGATTCTCCTTGTACCAGTCAGTATCTGACGCAGTTTTATCTGATCCTCCCTGGAAATGGTGGCTTGGGGAATTTTGTCAAACGACAGGATCATCTTGTTCTGAACATAACTCAATGCTTCTGAACACAAGGTTTGCAGCTCATTGCGGATCCGCCCGGAATCGGAAATCTTCACAGCCCGGTTCTGAAAATCCTCCCCTTTGAGAAACCGGTTCAACAAAGGGCTGAACACCAGTTTGCTTTCGTTAAATGACTCTTCCAGCCGCAGGGCGAAACGGATGCGTTTATCCCCTTTGTCCGTGGTGATGCGCACGGTTACTTCATAGGTGTCATCGGCAATCCGTGTTACCCCGGGGCCCGGTGTAGGGATCGGGCAGCATGTAACCGGCACCGGCCAGTGCCTGCCATTTTTTCTGAGATCAGGTCGTCTGCGGAAATGGTCCTTGTTTTCAAAGGAATCCCGGCTTTTTGGGCTGCCCGGATACTGTCCTGATATGCCTGTATTGTGTCTGAATCCAAGTCCGGATCATTGATCAGGCGCTTTAATCGGTCTGGAAAATTCGGTGTATCCGGATCAATCTTCATGGTGGCCGCATCCAGGTGGGCCGGAAACTGAAACCGGGAGGACAAAACCGCCATGGATACGGACAAATCCAGAATCGGGGCCAGGCTGGCGGCCTGGATCGCTTCGGCGGATGCGGCATACCCGTCCACAACAAACAGATGACGAACGTTCTGTTCATCCATCCAGTCCCCCACCGCCAGGGTCGGGGCGTAGGTACCGGAATCGGTGAATGGTTTCCACCCGGAAGGCAGTGTCCAGCCCTCATCCGCCAGATGAGCCCCGGACGTCTCCCACTGCTCCCAGATGTGACGGATACGGCCAGCCCGGTGTTCGCCGGTCAAGGTCCACACATGAATATGGTCCGGCTTGATGTCCGGATATGTTTTTTGAATGGCCTGCACCACTAGATGCCTGGGTGTGAAAAAATCGATGAGGATGGAATCTTCGGCTGCCTGATCCACTACTTTTTTGGGGATCACCAGATTGCCGATATACCCCTCGTACTGGTCTGAGATGGCCAGGGGCTGATCAAACAGGTGAAGGATGGTCATCGGTCCGGTTTCTTTTCCTTTGGCAAACCGGGAGGTGTTTTCCAGGGTATCGATGGCTGCGCCCCAGATGGTGATCCCCTCTCTGGCAATGGTTTTTCTGAAATCCTCCCAGGTATAGTCCGGATCATTGATCAGGCGGTGCACCCAGGTTTCCAGGAATTTTGCCACCTGGGGCCGGGCATAAATCCGGCCGAATCCCAGCAGCGGATTGGCCCCCATTTCCGGAGTCTCACCGCCCTTGGGCATTAGGCCTTCTCCTAAACAGACCATGATGGCGTGATTTTCTGGTACGGTCCGGGTCAGGTACCAGAGACTCTCGCTCATGGCGTACGCCGAGATGGCGTCCGCATCCTTTTTGATGAAATTAAGCGCTTTTTTATCCAGTCCGGCCCCTTGGCCGTACCGGCCGAAAAGCCTTGTTCCCAGTGCCGTCACCGCCAGAGTCATGGCCAGCATTTTTCGGTTCGTCCGTCCGTAAAAGAGATGCTGTCCAGCAGATCATCCGCCGGCTGGCCACGAAGCCACTCGATATGCACATCTTCCAGCCACAGATGGAGCCTGCCCAAAATGGGGCGGCAGTCAAAGCCCACTGGGCAACAAGATTTTTCTGTTTCATCCGTTTTTTATTCATGGTCTGTCCTTATGGGTGAAGTTGGCGTATGATCCGCTCTGTCAGACAAACTGGTACCATTTACCTGGAAACCCTGTCAAGGGTAAACGATAGGTGTGCCAGGGGTGCCGTCCCTGGAAGGAGAGGCCTTGGTGCCGGCCTGGAATCCGTGAAGGTTCCGACAGTCTGTCAGCAAAGCGCCTCATCATGGGTTCCACAGTGCAAGGGACGGCTGGTTCAGTTTTTCTGTTCAGACGTCCTGGAAAGGATCTGAACATACTGGGATGGGAAAAAAGAATGATGCCCGGGACTTGTTCTGAACCCCTGGTTTGGGATATGGTGACAATCATGGCAGATCACAGATATTCATACCCAACGGTGCAGGGGGCGCCGGACAGACCCTCTGCCTCCGCTATCCCGGTAAACCAGGGGTTTGTCAAAGAAGAGCTCAGCGGGGTGGTGGACCGGGTGACCTATCATAATCCGGACAATGGCTGGTCCGTGCTTCAGGTCCTGCCGTTTGATTCGCCGGGCCGTCGGGAACCGTGCTGGTGCATCAGACCCGGGTGTTTGCCGGGGCCACCATGCACTTTGAAGGGGCGTGGCAGGTGCATCCCAAATATGGACGTCAGTTTTCCGCTACCCTGGCAGAAGAACGAAAACCCGCTTCCGCCGGTGCCCTGGAAAATATATCGGGTCCGGTCTCATCAAAGGGGTGGGGCCCAAAACTGCGAAAAAAATTGTCAGGCATTTCAAAGGCCAGACCCTGGAGGTGTTTGAAAACCAGATTCATCGTCTTGTGGAAGTGCCGGGCATTGCCGAAAAAAACTGGAGATGATTTCCGCCGCCTGGACCGAGCACCGGGCCATAAGGGACGTGATGATGTTTCTGCAGTCCCATGGGATTTCCACGCTGTTTTCCGTGCGCATCTACAAAGCCTATGGTGATGAGGCCATTGCCAGGGTCATGGCCGATCCCTACTGCCTGGCCGATGATTTTTACGGCATCGGATTTTTTTCCGCGGACAAGGTGGCATTGAGCATCGGCCTGGCAACGGACAGTCCCCGTCGTATTGTGGCGGGCATCCGGCATGTGTTGTCCGCAGCCAGAAATTTCGGTCACTGTTTTCTCACCTTTGCCCAGATCCGGAAACAGGTGGAAGAACTGTTGGGGCTGGATCTGTCTCGGGGTCTGGAACAGGTACTGGAAACCATGGAAGCGGATGAGCTGCTCATGCGCCGGACCCTGGCTCCGGTGCCGGAAGAACCGGTACAGGCCTGCTACTATGCCCGGTCCCTGTATTTTGATGAAAGGTATGTAGCCAGACGGATCAGGGCAATGAAAGATCCGGCAGATGTGGACATAATCCGGGTCCAGCGGTGGGTTGGGTTGTTCACCAAAGCCAAAGGCCTGTCACTGAGCCCGGAACAGGCCGAAGCGGTTCAGAGAATTTCGGGAAAGGGATTTTCCATTCTTACAGGGGGCCTGGCTGCGGCAAAACCACGGCCACAAGAATCCTGGTGTCTCTGCTGGAAGCCATGAACGCCGGGTGACGCTGGCGGCGCCCACGGGCCGGGCCGCCCAGCGCATGGGAGAGGTGGTGGGCCGGGAAGCCAGAACCATCCACCGGCTGCTGGGGTGGGCTAACGGGCGGTTCAAAAAAAATGAAGACATTCCTCTGGAAACCGATTTTCTGGTGGTGGATGAATGCTCCATGCTGGATATCAGCCTGACCGCCTCGTTGCTGAAGGCCGTACCTGGGACCTGTCAGGTGGTGTTCATAGGCGATTATGACCAGCTGCCGTCGGTGGGGGCGGGCAATGTACTCAAGGACCTGATTGAATCCGGCACCGTTGCCTGTTTCAGGCTCACAAAGATTTTTCGTCAGGCAGCCCAGTCTTTGATCATCCAGTATGCCCATCTAATCAATACCGGAAACATGCCTTGGATCGCTTCACCGTTCAAGGACCCTTCCGTTTGGAGGAAAAGAACGGATTGCCTGTTTCTGGATTCTGACGAGGCCACGGCCGAACAATTGCAGTTCATCAAACGGATCAAGATGGTGACGGCGGTGGACAAATCGGATATGGCCAAAGATCTGGATGATCCGGACCTGTTTGAGTTCCGGATCAGGGAAAAGGTAAATCCTTATGACACCGAGATCCGGATTCCGGAAAAATTCGCCCATGTCAATATAGAGCAGGTGGCAGCGGCGGATAACCGGGTGGCCGAGCTGATGGCGGTACTCAAAAAGATCCATCCCTGGTCATCGCTGCATTACGGCCTGACCGCCGTGGATGTGATCCGGAAACTCTATCTGGAATGGATTCCCAGGTATCATGGCCAGTCGACCGAAATCCAGATCCTTTCCCCCATGACAAGGGGGTCTCTTGGTACGGTGAACCTGAACCGGGTGATCCAGGAGACTGCCAATCCCCCGGGTCCGGGCAAGGCTCAGATCACCGTGGGGCAGAGGGTGTTCCGGAAAGGGGACCGGGTTATCCACCGGAAAAACAACTATGAATTGAACGTATTCAACGGCGACATCGGAACCATCACAGCCATCGACGTCACTAACCTGAGCCTGTCGGTGGCGTTTTCTTCGGATGCCCCGCCCGTTTTGTACCGTCAGGCCGATATTCTGGAACTGGACCTGGCCTATGCCGTGACCATCCATAAATCTCAAGGGTCGGAATTTGAGGCTGTGGTCATTCCGGTGATGACCCAGCACTTCATGATGATGTTCCGCAACCTGATATATACCGGCATTACCCGGGCAAAGAAACTGGCCGTGTTCGTGGGGACCCGGCGGGCCCTGGCCCTGGCCGTGAAAAATGAAGATATCTCAAAGCGCCAGACCGCGCTGGCGCAATTGCTGATGGATGACGCGGGCAGATAATGGCTTCGCTTCATCAAACGAATATCGGGTGGAACAGCTGCAGAGCTGTTGTCTGATTATCACAGGGTGGGCAGGCATGCATGGATCAGCTGGGCATGCCCACAGATATTTCATGTGATGATTGGTATCAGATTATTGGAAGGGCCGTTGAAATTTCTTTGGCAAGTTCAATGAGAATTTTGAATAACAATGCTCAAAATCCTCTATTGAATATTTTGCTGTTGACGAATCAAAGCTGACAGCACCTTCCACTCTATTGGTGTGCAAATTAATGAGAGGCGCTCCTATTGAAATTAGTCCTGGAACCATTTCTTCGTTGTTCCAGGAATAGCCTCGTTTTGCAACCATTTTCAAGTCGTAAAGGAGTTCGGTTTTTGATACAATAGTTGCGTCAGTCTTTTTTTCCAGTTCGATGTTTTTAATTAATTCTTTCATTTCATTCTCAGGTAAAAATGCAAGGGCTGCTTTCCCCATAGCCAAATAATGCATTCCTTTCGTTGAAGTGAAATGCCTGAATTTAATTGTATCAGGAGATTCATGCCGATAAATAATAAAAATAGAATCTTTGTGTAGCAAACCAACGTCCACATGAATTTCATACTGTCTGATTATTCTATCGGCAATGGGTCTAATGGCGCGAACTAGATCTGAGTTCTGAAGGACACTATATCCGAAAGCAATACTGCGGGGTCCGAGTCTAAAAAAGTTTTGTATTGGCATCTCTTCTCAGATAGCCAAGTTTGCAATATGAATTTACAAATCGATAAGTGGTAGTCTTATTGATTCCGAGTACCTTAGATATATCTATGAGCCGCAAACCCTGATGATATTTGTTAAAAAGGTCAAATATCCTTAATCCTTTTTCAAGTGTTCCTGAATATTCTTTTTTTTTGCCATTTTTTTTTTTCAATTAGACCTCCAAAATGGTTTGCTAAATAAGTGATGGATCAAGAGATATATTTGTCAAATATGAGCATGCTAGGAGCGATTCCACAGTGTTAGGCTCAAGTCAAGTTCATCTGCAAAACCGGAGTCTTGAATGAATAAACCGCTTAACGCATTGATTTGTTTGAACCTCCTCCAAGTGATGCACCCTAATTTAAAAAAGCTCAACTCTTCTAAGTATCTATTTTTTTCCTGAAAACGGATGAATTCCGAAACAGGTTTCTCGTCCCGACTAACTATTGAATTGTGACCGCCTCTGACCAAAAAAACTGATCAGTAAAATCCCTTCGATATCTCAGGTAATTTCGCGCGAGATGTATCGCACTTTTCCCTTTAATGAAGCCGATAGCATGCACCACCGAATATTGGTGTCTCCCGGCTGAGTGGGGGTAATTAAATGTAATTATTTTTTGTGGTATCGCCATTCTTGTGCATCCATTCGGTTCACAAAATCGACAATATAATTTACAAGAACGGTTTTCATTTTCTGACCTTTCTCGGCAGTCGCTTTTTCAGGGGCACCACTAGCACCAAAATCTGTTAATTCTGAAAAATTCCATATCAATTTAACATTGCTGTCCATATCGGGAATCATTCCTTTTGCATGGCTCATATCACAAAGATGGGGAAACATGGCAAGTCCTATGGATGTCTCTCCTTCTCCTCCATGGCCTAATCCATCCCATACCTCGAACGTATCCTTGGGAAGAAGATTTCCCGCAGTAACCCACCATGCATCAAGCACTGCAAGATTAAATTCTGGGTGTTCAACTTTTATCTGCCTTGCTGCGACCTCAATTGCTGCGATATTACCATCATGTCCATTGATGATCACCACCTTGTTAATTCCCCAATAGATAACGGATTCAAGCATTTCTCGCACTATTTTTATCAAGGTATCATCTGAGAGTGAGATACACATCGGTTTATGCCTGTAATGCCCGCTCATTCCAAACCATAACGGGGCGCAACGACTGTGTCTTTAAGGCGTAAAGCAACGGTATGGGCAATGTCATAACTCACAAAAGAGTCGCATCCGAAGGCAAGTGCGCGCCATGGCTTTCTGTGGAACCGATGGCCATGATCACTTTGTCAATTTTAGCTTTTTGAAAAGAATGCTCATTTAAGTTCTTCTAATTTTACGGTTTTCATTTTATATTCCTTTCTGGGTTTTTTGATAGAAAATGCTTAGTTATTTCAATCAATATTTTTTGATGTCAATTCACCGCAAAGTGGTTGCTGTATTTGTTGCTGCATTTCTTCCAAAGAAAGATCTTGACTCAATAAATAGTACATTTTCACCAAAGCTGCAGAGGCTGTCATGTCTAAACCTCCTATGACACCGGAATCCATAAGTGTCCTTCCGACAGCATAAATTTTTGGTCTACAGAACCTCGTATGCATTGACTACAATTCACTATTAGTACACCTCGGTCAGAGGCTTTTTTCAAAACATCAAGTAGTTCCTGATTACTGTTGGGAGCATTCCCCTGGCCATAAGTTTCAAGCAAAAGTCCCTGAAGGGGAACATCAAGAACATTTCGAACATAGGCAGTCGTCATGCCTGGAAATATTCGGAGAATCCCAACATGTGTTTTTGGAATTGGTTGACATGAAAGGGGATATGAGCTGACTTTTGTATTAACCCGTTATTGATTTCAATATTAACGCCAATATGCCCTAAAGCAGGGAAGTTGGGGACTCAAATGCGTTTAAACTATAGGCATCTACTTTTACAGAACGACATCCGCGAAGGATACGACTTCCAAAGAGAAGCATGACTTCAGGTATTTTATGGTATGCAGCAACCATCATGGAAGTAATTAAATTGCCATACCCATCATTACGAATTTTATATAGGGGTATCTGAGAGCCGGTAACCACAACCGGTTTTGTGAGCCCCTGCAGTAAGAATGGCAGAGCAGAAGCCGTATAGGCCATGGTGTCGGTGCCATGCAATACAACAAAACCGTCATAATCATCATAGTGCTCAGAAATATCAAGCGCTATTTTGTTCCAATGCTCCGCATCAATATTGCTGGAGTCTAAGAGAGGGTCATACTCATGGATATAAAAATTTGGGATATCTAAATCGTCCAGTGATGATAGAATGGTATCCAATTGTGACTGAAGATATCCTTTTTTGGGAATATATCCATGCGGTGAACCGTTCATGCCAATGGTACCACCAATATATGCGACGTAAACTTTTTACTGGGCATAATTTTACTCTTTTGCTTCACGAACCATTGCGTCGGCCAGAATGGCTGTGGATGAATAGAGCGGATATTTTACTTGTTCTGATTTCAGAATGAGAGGGAGATCCGTGCATCCCAATACGACACATTCTGCCCCCATTGCTATGAGCTGATCAGCATGGTCATTAAGCTCTCGGGTGATCTTGCCGTTCTTTATGCCACCTAAAACAGCAGCAATGATTCGTTCTATATCTTTTTGTACATTAGTTTTCGGTAATACAAGATTTAATTCATTTGCTTCAAAATGTTTGGCATACAAGGAGCGAGACATAATTGAACTGAGGACTCCTATTTTTTTATGTCCATCTTTCCTGACTTTTAAAGCCACTTCATTCACCATATCTAACAGAAGACATTTTTTCAGTGCTTTTTTTGATATATTCAAAATAAAAGTGGGCAGAGTTACAGGCAATGCCCATAATCTGAACCCCGCATTTCTCCAATAGATGCGCTTGTTTTCCTAAATAATGACCTGGCGCTTCACCCTTCTGTTGAAAAAGATTGGGTACGGGGACATTATTAATTATTATGTGCGGATAACTTGTAAGATTAGTACCAGACGATTTATAAAATCGTTGAACAAGTTCATTGTAAAGATCCACAGATGCTTCCGGACCCATTCCACCAAGAATACCAAGAACCTTCATCGTTACCAGTTACTCCTTTCTTGTGGCAACACGGGGCAAAAATTTCGCATAACCAGGTTCTATAATGGATTTTCCATTCTGAATAACAATTTTGCCTCGAATCATTGTCATGTCCACGGCACCGGTTAATTCCCAACCTTCATAACAGGAAAAATCAGAAATGTGGTAGAGGTTTTGAGCTTTTACAATATGCTTTTTAGTAAGGTCGACTAGGATAAGATCTGCATCAGAGCCAATTTCTATCAGACCTTTTTGTGGCAGTAAACCAAATGTTTTAGCGACATTGAAGCTGCAAATTTCAGCAACTTTATTAATGGTGATACGTCCTTTGTTTACACCTTCGCTAAGGAGTACTGGTAGCAAAGTTTGAATGCCAGCCATGCCTACTGTTGCAGACCAGAAATCTTGTTTATGTTTGCTCCCACAAGGGGCGTGGTCAGAACCGATGGTGTCGACATTGCCATTGTTTATGCCTTCCCAGAGGGCATCAAGGTGCTTTTTTCCATACGCAACGGCGGATTTACCTTGCCTAAGGTTCGGTCGTAGTCGGTTGCCAGTAATGTCAAGTATTGTACACAGGTTTCAGTCTGCACATCAATGCCCTTGGTTTTAGCATGCGCCATTTCCGCAAGAGCCTCTTGTGTGCTGGTATGTACAACATATACAGGGCAGCCTGTGTCTTTTGAAAAAGCAAGAATGCGACGGACACCGTCAATTTCACAAATAGGGGGGCGAACATCATCCCATTGCAATTCCGGAGGTTCGTTTGCCATGTATTCTTCTTTGAGCTTAAAAACGATTTCAACATTTTCACAATGTACGAGTGCACGGGCTGGGGGCTTAAGTTTGGCAATCTCTTTGAAACCCATGAAGATGGTTCCATCATCAATGCCTGTGAGTGGTGCAACAACTTCAGACCCGCGATAGGGTAGAAAAAACTTAAAAGAAGAAACACCCAGCTCAGCCATTCGGGGAATTTCTTTGATTTGTTCATCCGTAAAGATAGCCATGTGAAAGGCCATATCCGTATAGGAATTTTTTTCAAAGCATATTTTGGAATTGATAAAATTTTCTTCCAAGGTATCAGTGCCATTCAAAAAATTAATAACCGTGGTAAAACCGCCAGTTGCAGCAGCTTTTGTGGATGATTTTGTGGCCTTTATATATTCCCAGTCTGGCCAATCCACATGCATGTGGGGGTCAATGCAGCCTGGCAAAAGGTGTTTCCCTTTGGCATCAACTATGGTTTTTGCATTGATATCTATTGCAGGGGCAGTTGATTCGTCATAGATCATAACAATCTTCCCATCTTTAATAGCAATAGCTCCAGGAAAAGTTCCGGCAGGTTTGACGATTTGACAATTCGTAATAATGCAATCAACTTTCATTTTTTTTCCTCACCACGAACCAGAATAATCCGGCAGAAAAAAATGGCGCCTGACAGGGAAATTTTTCCCTGTCAGGGTGCGCTCATCGTTTATATGAGACAAAAAGTTCATTATCAATCAACTTTAGGCATCCAAATTTCTTCAACTTTAAAGTTGGCATTCTGTACAGACATGATGGCAACTGGTTTGACAGGCACACGACTCGGGCGTGTGTAAGAAATGCTTCCTGTGACGCCAGGATAGCCATCGGTAGCAGTAAGCGCATTTTTTAGAGCAACCTTGTCGGTAGAACCTGCTTTTTTAAATCCTTCAACAAGCAGGCCCATGGCATCATATCCCAATGCGGCAAATGCGTTTTCAGGTGGCACTCCATACTCTTTGGTATATGCTTCAATAAAAGAAATCACTTCCGGACGAGTGTCTTCCCGGTATGTGTGGGTTGAAATATAGATATCGCTTGCATCCTTTTGGACGGAACAGTAGTCAACAATTCAGTGTCTGAACCATCAGCGCCAACAATTGGAAGCTCGATACCAGATTCCCGGATTTGCTTCACTGTGATGCCGGCTTCGTTGGGAATGCAGGAAATGAATACCGCATCTGCATTGGCTTTCTTTAGACGGGCAATCTGGGAAGAAAAATCTCGATCTCCTGTTTTGAAGAAATCTTCTAATAAAAGCGTTGCACCGAGTTCCTCGATTCGTTGTTTGTAAAAACGTGAAACGGTTCGGGTAAAATCCATGGAATCGTCTGTCCAAACAACAATTTTTTTAGCTTTCAATTTTTTTACAGTGTATTCAGCAATTGCAAATGATTGGTCATCATCACCAAAAGCAACCATGAACAGGCAGTCTCCAACCATGGCAGGCATGGTTGGCAATGTTGCACCCGGGGGTCACATAAGGGATGCCTTTTGCTTGAAAAAGGGCAGCCGCTGGCAGAACAAAGGCAGGATCGTCATGTCCGATACCTGCAACAACATCCTCGCTCAATATTTTTTTGCACCAATTGCGGAAGCTTTTTTGATCCGTTTTAGTGTCTTGGATTATTAATTCTAATTTTCGTCCATTTAAAATACCACCGGCGTCATTGATTTGCTTGGCATACAGCTGCGCCCCATGTAGCGCCGGAACATCAATGGAAGACATGCCTCCGACAAGATTAAAAAGCGCACCCACCTTAATGGGATCTTTTTCAGCTGCGGTTGCAGTGACAGCCATTGTCATAAATAATGTGACTAAAATTGCAATGAAACGTTTCATAATTCCTCCGTTAATTGTGGTTTATAAAGGAACCGCCATAAGACGTTTGCCTTAAGTTACGAACGTGAAGGGTCGATGCATTCAGGTTCGGAAGTGCCAAAAAGTCCTTCGGGTCTATATACAAGAATGATGACTAACAAAAGAGCCATGAGAACTTCTGCAATACCATACAACTCCATACTTTCTTCAATGGGGCGGAAAAATTCGGTGGTGACAGTAAAAATGACGGCACCGGCAATGGCACCCGTTATACTTCCGCTCCCACCAACGACCACCATGACCACAAGTCCAAACGCCATGATCAGAGAGAAGGTGTTCGGGGTTAGTGCCGTGATAAGATGTGCCCATAGCCCACCTGCAACCCCGGCAAAAAATGCACCGACCGCAAATGCTATGATGCGCATAAAAGCCAGGTTGATACCACAGCATTGAGCGGCCATTTCATTTTCCCGGATGGAAATCATAGCGCGGCCATAGGATGAAAATTTAATGCGCCAGTTCACATAGCAAACGATGATTACCCATAAAAATATCCACCATATGTTGGTAAAAGAAGATAATCCATTCAAACCCAAAGGCCCCCTTGTTATGGTATCCATATTGGTCAGAAGAACGGTAACAATAATTAGAAAAGCTATGGTTCCCACTGCCAGATAATGACCTTTTAACCTTAAAAGCGGTACACCGATTATGAAAGCGATGGCTGTGGCAATCAGACCGCCAGCGATCAATGCAGGGAAAAACCCCATTTCTATTCCCATGAGCCATTTAGGCAGTTCTGGTAAAAAAAGTGGGACTTTACTTGCAGGAAAGGTAAGCAAGGCAGTTGTATATCCACCAATTGCCATGAAGGCCGGATGACCTACAGAAAAAAGGCCTGTAAATCCATTGGTAAAATTCAGGCTGGTTGCAAGGATAATATTGATACCGGCGAACTGGATAATAGTCAAAATATAATCATTAACATTTCCTTCAAGAAACCACAGCAAAATTGCCGCAATAGCTGTCAGACTTATAAGAATATTGTGAGGCTTAATATATTTCATCAAGCACGCTCCTCCATGTTTTTTCCAAGTAAACCATTAGGCAGGATAAGAAGTCCAATAATAAGAAGTCCAAAAACGAAGGCATCTCTATACGATGAATAGACGGGGGAAGAAAGCCTACAAACAGACTTCTGCCATACCCAGTAGATATCCGCCAAGGATAGCGCCAGGAATGGATCCAACTCCGCCGATCACTGCTGCCACAAAAGCTTTAACCCGGGGATAAACCCCATCAGTGGATCAATCTGTCCAAATTTTCCTCCCCACATGAGTCCGGCAAATCCGGCAAATCCGGCACCAAGAGCAAAAGTTAAGGAAATTGTCCGGTTGATGTTGACCCCCATAAGTCTTGCTACATCTGGATTCTCTGCCGTCGCACGCATACCCCTTCCTAAACGGGTTTTGTTCACGATGAGGAGAAGAATGATCATAAAGAGCGGTACAGTGATGATGATACCAATATCAATCAACTGACAGGTTACTTCAAAAAAATGAAAGCGTTTTTTGCAGATATTCCGGCATGGAAAAGTTTCGGGGCTGGGCACTGAGAATTAGTATCCCAAGATTTTGGAGCATGATGGAAATTCCCAGCGATGCAATAAATCCAGTCACTTGTGGAGCACCGCGCATGGGATAAAATGCTACCCGCTCGATCAGCATACCTAAGAATGCACTCACGATAACAACGGCAATAACTGTCAGCCACAATGGAAGACCAAGTCCTGACAAAAGTCCAAGGGTGCTGAATGCGCCGATCATAACAATATCACCATGGGCAAAATTAATGAGGCGAATAATTCCGTAAATCATTGAGAACCCAACAGCGACTAGTGCATAGAGTGAGCCTAAGGTTAGTCCATTCATCAACTGCTGTGCAATATATCCAAATCCATATCATTCCCTAAATATACTTTGCGGACATTTTCATTATGTACAAGTTTGCTGCTTTCTCCTTGAAGTACCACACTTCCGGTTTCAAACACATAGGCTCGATGTGACAACTCCAACGCCATAATGGCATTTTGTTCTACAAGGAGAATAGTGACCCCTTCTTTGTTGATTTTTTTGATTAATTGAAAAATTTTTTCCGCAGCAAGAGGTGCTAGACCTAAAGATGGCTCATCAAGCATTAGCAAGGCAGGTCGTCCCATTAATGCACGGCCAATGGCAAGCATCATTTGTTCCCCACCTGAAAGATTTCCAGCTACTTGGTTCGCGCGCTCTTCTAAGATGGGAAACATCTCATAAATGGATTTTATATCATCGTTTATACCTTTATCTGAACGAAGAAATGCGCCAATGAGTAGATTTTCTTTTACCGAAAGTTGAGAAAAGATACCTCGTCCTTCAGGGCATTGGCAAAGACCTGAAGCAACAATCTGCTCAGGTTCCATGGAAGAAATATCGATGCTTTTTTGTGTTTTTCTGGGTGCATAAAAAATTTTCCCCTCTGCAGGGTGCAAGAGGCCTGAAATCGTTTTCAAGATTGTTGTTTTTCCTGCCCCGTTCGCACCAATCAGCGCAACAATTTCACCTTGGGAAACGTTGAGACTCACTTGGTGCAAAACATGAGTTTTGCCTCTATAAACATCAATATTGTCAACTTTCAGCATTGATTTTATCCTTCGGAGTACCCAGATAGGTGCTAATAACCTCAGGGGATTTCTGAATCTCTTCAGGAGTCCCTTGAGCAAGCAATGTTCCCTGATTTAACACCAGAACTCGCTGGCAAAGGTTCATTACCAGTCGCATATCGTGTTCCACAACAAGAATGGTTATATCATAGTCGCTGTGGATTTTTTTATTGTGGTCATCAGGTCGATGGTTTCATGAGAATTCATTCCTGCAGCAGGCTCATCAAGAAGGAGAAGCCTTGGATTCGTGGCCAGCGCTCTTGCGATTTCTATTCTACGCTGATCACCATAAGAAAGTTTTATTGCAGGTTCATTTATAAGGTCCTTAAGGTTCATTATCTCAGCGAATTCCATGGCTTTTTGGGTGATTTTTTTTTCACTGCTGTGAAAACTAGGCAAATTGCATATGGTTGCCAAAAAACCTTTGCCAAGGCGCATATGAAGCGCAACCTTTATATTATCCAAAACAGAAAGATTATCAAAAAGCCTTATGTTTTGAAAAGTCCTGGCAATTCCGGTTTTAGCTATCTTGGAAGGTGAAAAATTCGTAATATTTTTAAGGTTAAAAAATATTTTTCCTGAGCTGGGCTTCACAACACCGGAAAGAAGATTAAATACAGTCGTTTTTCCTGCACCATTTGAACCGATCAAACCTGTTAGCTCACCATGCCGAATTTCCATTGAATAATTGGAAAGGGCATGGATTCCTCCAAATCTTTTTCCAAGTTTGTGAGTGCTTAAGATGACTGCTTTGTTGCTGCTCATTTTTGCCTTTTAAAGTATTAATGTTTTTTATTCAGACATTACATTTTCTCAAATGTTTCTTTCAACGAACTTATAGTTCATATATTGAACCAATTTTTATTTGTCAAGTCTTTTGTCAACATTCAGGTTGACCCATCTTTTCGAAAAAATGACAACCAGTTTAAGTTTTATTGCACTATAAATTTTTAATCATATTTCCAAAAAGATTTCGGTTCCTGATCTTCAAAACAAATTGTCGGAATTTTGTGGAATATTGCAAGAATTTGTGTTTTACTGGATTTTACTTGAGGCGGTCTCCTGAATATGGTTGTTTTTTTTGTTTCCAAAAATAGTTATAGTCTTTATTCATAGGGGTTTTAAGTTTTTTTTCTAAATAGTTTCTTTGTTTTTGCATTGCCAGGGTTCCGTCTAAATTTTTATTTCGGGCGACCCGTCAAAGGCATGGCTTTTTCAGATTGGGCGAAATAGAGTTAGGTCCACTTCTGGAGTGGATCACGGGGCCAAATTATTTAGCGGATAGTGGTGAAGGGGGGATGTTGGCAAAAAATGCTTACAGAATGCCATACAAAAATTGAAAACAAAAAAAAAGACCTTGCAACCGAAGCTGTAACCCCTTGATATTTTTGGCTGGGTGACTAGGATTCGAACCTAGATTGACGGAGTCAGAGTCCGTAGTCCTGCCATTGGACGATCACCCATCTGTATGGAAT
>LQAH01000221.1_pt1 | contig 15727 bp, 19 predicted proteins | sample 1535791 | NCBI WGS metagenome assembly LQAH01 (sample SAMN04331585, study PRJNA305678) | bioreactor metagenome | isolation source: bioreactor_4 inoculated with Wadden Sea sediment 2nd replicate of a... | place: Germany:Bremen
AAAGGGAGGATAATAAAAGGCTGTTCGTTTATAGTATAAACCATAAAGCCGGACAGCCTTTATTCAGTATTTATATGAGAAACAGAAAAATTATTTATCAACAGAAGGAAGTACTATTGAAAATTCGCACATTCTGTCTTTAGATGAATTTATCCGGATCTTTCCTTTATGTTTTTCAAGCCTTTCCTTAATCATGCTGAGCCCTATTCCCCGGCCGGCAGTCTGTGTAGCATCACTCAAGGTTGAAAAACCCGGAGAAAAAATATGCCGGGCAATATCTACCGGTTTGAGCGGTTCAGAATCACCTCCGGTCTGCTCTGCAAGTCTTGCCTGGATTTTCTTTATATCAAGGCCTCGTCCGTCATCTTTAAAACGGTATTCAATATTATTCCCTTTAGTATCTGAAGAAATAGTTATTACACCATGCTCATCTTTGTTCTTTTTAAGACGCTCTTCCGGTGTTTCAATACCATGAACTATTGAATTTCTTGTCATCTGGATAAATACATCTTTAATAACCTTTTTATAGCTTTCCGGTATATCTGAACTGTTGAAATTACAGAACTTGAGCTGTACTTTTTTATTCTGGTTTTTTGACTCAAGCTGAAGAACTCTTTCTATCGATTTCTCAATAATTCCCTTATGAATTGATGCTGCAGAATCAACAAAATCAGTCCTGAATTCAATTATTTTTGCAATCAGCGATTTAATATCATTTATTTCAACCTGAATATCCCGAAGTGTTATGGTAAGATCAAGAATATTGTCCCAGAGGATTTCCTCCCGGTCAAGAACTTCTTTTATATCATCCTCAACAGAATGAAGCCGCTCTGAAAATTTCTTAATACCGAGGATAACTGCATTACTTTTCATGGAATGAATTGACTGATAAACCCTGACAAGAAGATCTCTGTAATTACTGTTCTTCTTTTTAAGAAGTTCATTAATTATTTCCATTTCCTCTTCACTGTCTTTAAGAAAATCAATCATCATTTTAGGATCGACATGAATAATATGAAAAAGATTTTCCATACTTCTTGCATTGCTTCGTGCTTCATCTTCAAGCTGCCTTGTAAGATTATGCTCATCTGTAATATCTTTAACTGAACCGAGAATATAAACAGAACCGTCATCTTCATAAATATGACTGAATTTAAAAGCGAGAAAATATTCGCTGAAACTCTGGTCATCAGAATCAAGGCTTACAGAAATACCTTCAAGAGGATTAATTTCCTGTAAAAGGTCAGGATTAACACTCCTGTTGAAAAACATTTCAAGATAGTCCTTTGTTGCAAGTAAATCTTTTTCCGGAATCCTGTTTTCCATAAGTTCTATAAAATTCATGGTATGGAGATCATGATTTGGAAAAGTGTTCTTAAATAATCTGAATACTGGATTCAATATTTAATTTACTGTCAAGAAGAAATATTCCCTCATCTACATTGTGCATAATACTGTCTGTCTGTTTTTTCTCACGCCCCAGTTCATGTGTCGCATCTTCAAGTGATTTCTGGGTTGTATTCTGAATAATTACAAAAGTCAGACAGAAAATGTAAATAAAGAAATATATACCAAGTGTTCTCAGTATAAAGTCAAAAGAATACGGGGTATAACCGCCGAAACCTGTCAGATATGCAAGTGAAGCATAAAGAAAGAGGACTCCGGCAAAAATAGAACCTGCAACAGAACCGCCAAGGAAAAGAGCAATGATCGGAAACGAGAGAAACCATAAGATACCGGCGCCGTTAATATCAACATTATAAATAAGATAGATATTAAGAGCAAACATAAGAACAATTACAACATAACTTATCAAAGTAATATTCTGATTTTTTCTTAAAATAAAAAATGATATGATAATTGCTCCGATCATTCCGCCCAGAGCAATGGATACTCCGAATTCTGCAAGATATAAATCCCTTGCAGCAAACAGGGAAAGAAGCATAGATCCGATAAGCATAATAAGATTAAGAAAAATAAGCCGGCTTCTCCTTGCAATGGTAAGATCATTATAAGTCCCTGATGTAATAATATTTGTTAAAATTTTCTGTTAAACATTATATCTCCCGTTTATAGAATACTTTCATTTGTAATAATATTTTCAAGACCTACGGCAAGAATAAATTCCCCTTCATTAATTTTAAAAGGAATACCTATTATAGGAACATCTTTTCCAGGCCATGCTATGCTATGCGCATTTCCTTTAACAATAGAAGGAAGAGAAATCATCAGCCTGTAGTTTTCAAAACCCTTTTTAGCATTTCCGGCAATAATATTAACAACTTCTCCTATAGTATCTACTACATCATCATCAATCTCACTTACAGGATTATTTATCAGCTTCGATGTAAGGCTGCATGCCATTGAATCACTGAAACTGATTACAACAACCCCTCTTGTCTCTCCCGCAATACCAATTACTCCGGAAATATCCCAGTCCAGAGTTTCTGTCTTCTTAATAAGATAAGGATTAAGAAGTTCAGGCTTTTCCCCGAAAAAATCAACAAAAACAGCTTCCGCTGCTTCTACAAAAGGCATTATATATTCTTTATCCATTACTTGACCTCGGCATACAGCAGTCTTTCAATTTTCTGCAGCAGTTTTTTCTCAGGCACCGGTTTAACTACATAATCACTTACTCCGGCCTTAAGAGCTTCTATAACATTATATTTTGCAGCTTCAGATGTAATCATTATTATTGGAAGTGTTTCAAATGCTTCAATTTTTCTAAGTTTCCTTACAAGATCGAGACCGTTAAGCCGGGGCATATTCCAGTCAAGAAGAAGCAGATCAATATTGTTATCAGTAATTTCTCTGAATGCAGTAATACCGTCCTGAGCTTCAAAAAATCTTATTTTCCCGTACTTCCCGCTGTTATCAAGTGTATTCTTGATAATATTTCTCATAATTCTTGAATCATCTACAACAAGTATATTCATAATATCCTCTCCGTATTTTCTGAAGACTATTCAGTAAATGAACGGCCGATTCTAAACCCTATCAGGCATTTTTATTATCTGCGCCCTGAAACGAACGGCTGAAAACAGTTATATACTTTGAACTCAGACTCCAGTTTCCGCCTCTTAAAGCTCTGAAAGAGCTTTTTTCAGCACCTTTTGGATTTATTGACGGAGAATTTCTATAATAAACAGGAGAAAACCTGTCCCAGCACCATTCACTGATATTACCGCTCATATCATATATACCGAGCTCATTGCTTTTTTATCGCCGGAATTATGGCTGAGTCTTCTTGAAGTCCTTTTATACCAGCTTATTTCCTTAGGATTATCACCTCCGGAATACTGAAATCCTTCGGAAAAACTGCCGCCCCTGGCAGCATATTCCCATTCAGCCTCTGTCAGAAGTCTGTAGCCGTTGTTGTTGAAATTACAGACAACAACCCATTTCTTTTTATCATGAGAATTTGTATTGCTTTTATCTTTTTCTTTTTTATAAATAGTGTAGCAGGGTTCAAGATTATCAAGCTTGCTTAACGCATTGCAGAATTCAACCGCATCATACCATGTAACACTGTCAACAGGTCTTAAATTTCCCTTTATTTTGGAAGGGTTTTTTCTGTTAACCTTTTTCCATAATTTCTGAGTAACTTCTGTCGTCATAACCCAGAAACTTCCAAGCTCTACTGAATGTACCGGCTGCTCAATACTGTAGCCGTCTTCAGAGCCCATATCCATTACTCCCCCTTCAACAAGGACAAGTTCTGCAAGCCCGCCAAGCCGATTTTCTTTTTTTTAAATATTCATCATATACATTTTGAGATATTAAATAACTGACAGGAATCAATAATAACAAAAGCAGTAAACATTTCCTGAAACCAAACACAAATAATACTCCCCTTAAAAATAATAATTAAATAGTCATTTTAAAATTTTATTAGTATAACACATGATTTAAAATTCCGATAAAATTAAAAAACCTATTCTATTTTATTATTGCAATCCTGGATTATACTTATTTTATTGATCTGTTTTAATAGAAAAATACAGTTACAGCATCGGCAAAGTCATTTATAATATTTAATTGCACAGTAAGTGATGACATGATAGAATTTTAAAACAGCAGTTCCTGTAAATAATGGAGAAAAAAATAAAAATACTTAAAGAAATAATCAGAATTATATCAATTTTATTAGTCTCATTTCTTTCTTATTATGCTTTTATTTTTCTCCGGGGAGAGAAAGTTTCACAGCCTTTCTGTTTCCGAATGTACCTGAAATAATAATTATGTCATCAGTAATTTATACTTTTCTTGTCTTCAGCCGTAAAAGAAATAAAGTTCTGATTAAATCCATATCAATCTTTGTTATTATTGTTCCGCTTATTTTTATTTCTCTGCATCTTAAGATTTTCAGCAGCACAAATTCTCAAAAAGCACATTCTGAAAAAACTGTTATATTTCCGGATAAAAATATTTTTTATGAAAATACGGATTATTCATTGTTTATTACAGAAAATAACGGCAATACTATTGAAAAACGCTGTATTAATTTCAAAAAACTCCGGAGGAAATCCGTTCAAAACAATAACAGATTCTGATATCAGAATATCAGGGAAAAACGATTTTTTATAAAAGAAAAGGATGAAGAACTTTTATTTTCTGAAGGCGGCAATTATTCAGAAAATATCTACAGATTTTTCAGAGTTTTTGATGATTTCACAAATCAGTGGAAAGAAGAAGCTGAAGAAAACAGCATAAGCCTGCTTTTAAAAATATCGGCTTTTATTAGCTATATACTTGCACTTACAGCAGCTTTCAGCATCAGTCTGTACCCTGTTGTTAACTTTACATTTTACTTTATTTCAGTAATGCCTGTTGTTCTTTTTATCCCGGTATACAGGAGAATAATTCTGCCGGAAGAGCTGCTGAAAATGATTCCGCCTGATTTATATGATTTATGGGGATATTTATTAATAACCGGATATCAATAGTTTTTATTATAAAAAAAGTATTTTCATCAATAGAATTCCGGAAAATAAAGAAATGAAGCAAAATAATAAGCGTATTATAAAATATTTAATTTACTCAAATATTCTGATCCTTGGAATTATTACAGCAGGAGTTTTTCTCTTTAATGATAAAAAGCTTATTGATTCTCTGCTTATACCCCACAGCATCGTAAATATTTTTATCATATATATTTCTATATTTCTTCCTGTATCTGCGGGTTCTGTTTTTTTTTGTTTTTCAATCTTACAGAAGAAAGCAAATTCAAACCGGGAACTGTTAACTATTTTTATTTTCTTCACTTTAACTATATTATTCTTCCGCTGTTTGCATTATATTTCTTTTCTTATACTTTATCTGAATCCTCTTCTTATCGAAAAAAAAATCTGGATTGAGAATCTGTCTGAAACAGCAGGATATTATCAAAGTGAAATATTTAAAAACAAAAGTACAGATATTGAAAAAGCATATATTTTTTCAAGCCTTTATCTTTATATAGATCCGGACAGTAAAACAATCAACAAGATCCATGACGATATATATATTGAACTGCTCGCAAAAAGAAAACAATATAACAAAACCTGCTGAAAAAGATAAATCCGCTTTTACCCCTATGCTTCTTACAGGAGAAAAACTTATTGAAATTTCCAGTGATTTTCTTAAAAGAAATGACTACAGCTCAGCAATATACTACTCGGAAATGGCTTCAAAATTCAAAAGTTCCCGCAAAAGTTCAAAAGAAATTGTCGATAAAGCTGAAAAAAGTTTTAAAAGGAGTACATAAATATAGATCCTGATATTAATTTACTTTACAGAGGTAAACTGGAAATAGAAGACTTATACAGCAGTAATCAGTTTATAGAATCATATTACAGAACTATTGAGATTCAGGATAAATTTCCCTCTGATTCAGAACTTATAACGCATAAAAACAGGCTCCTTGATCAGCTTAAAAATATATCATTCTTTTATGAAGATATTGAAGAATTTATATTTGTTCCCGGTAAGGAAAATATCGTTTTCAGAGACAGTGCTGATAATCAGACAGTTTTAATATACTGCGGAAAAATTGTATTTGCTGATAACAATGTTTATCTTTTTAATATCAATTCATATTATCCGGAATCCGGCAAAAGATGGCATGCTCCATTTGGAAAAATCATAGATAACAGACTTAATATGAACTGCATAAGTAAAGAAAAAAGAAAATTTTTCAGACCTCAAACTGCAGACAGCAGGGAGGAACTTCTTTCTATACCTATAAGTTATGAAGGAGAAGATATAATTAATTTTACCGGAGAAAGCGGGAATATAAGAAAAATATCTCTTCTTGATCTTGTCACAAAACAGATATCCTTAAAAAGGGAAAATACAGTGAAACAGCACTGATTATCGAAGGCTCTGAAAGAATTATCAAATGTATTAATTTTATGATGATTCTGTTTATATCTGTTTATTCCGGTCTGTCATTTATGAAAAGAAGAAAAAGAAGAAGTTATATGTCGTTAATTCTTTTTCCGATTGTACTTATATCAGCAGCTGCTGCTGATTATCTTCTTTTCAATCTTAATGCTGAGATTTTTAAAAGCCTTATAATAGACTCGGGAAAAGTAGTAACATTTATCATATTCCCCCTTCTGATAATTTTTGAATTTATCACTTCCTTATATTTGACAATAAAACGAAGCGATGCAGACCCGGATTGATAATCCTGTAAATCGCCAATTATCTCCATAAAAAACCGGAACTTCATTCTTAAGACTAAGAAGACTGAAGAGCATATTATGAACTAAGACTGTTAACAGAAAACTGCTGAATATGAATTTAACAGCTAAGACAAAGATAACAAAACAATTTAAAAAAAAGGAGACTGCTTATTAACAATCTCCTTTATATCTGAATAAACTGAACATACTAAGGACAGTCTGAAGTTTTAATTCTTTCTATTTTAGCTCCGAGAGAAAGCAGACGGCCGACAAGGTCTTCATATCCTCTTTCAATCTGATAAACATTCTTTATCTCGCTTTTCCCTTCAGCACAAAGAGCTGCTATTACCATTGCCATACCTGCTCTTATATCAGGGGAAACAAGCTCAGAACCTTTAAGTCTTGAAGGACCGGACACAACAGCTCTGTGCGGATCACAGAGAACAATTTTGGCACCCATCCCTATCAGCTTATCAACAAAAACATTCTCGATTCAAACATCTTTTCATGCATGAGAACTGTTCCTTCAACCTGAGTTGCAACAACAGTCATTATACTTGTTAAATCAGGAGGGAAACCGGGCCAGGGGGCATCATCTATAGTAGGAATCTGCCCTCCAAGGTCAGGTACAACTTTTAAAGGCTGACCTGAGTTGATTTTTATATTTTTTCCGTCGCTTTCCCAGTGAATTCCAAGTTTATTAAAACCGTTTCTTGTCATTCTAAGATTTTCAGGATCGGCATCTATAATTTCCAGTTCACCTCTTGTTACTGCTGCAAGACCGATATATGAACCGACCTCAATAAAGTCAGAGCCTATTCGAAACTCTGTTCCGGAAAGCTTTTTAACGCCCTGAATATTAAGAATATTTGAACCTATCCCGCTGATTTTAGCTCCCATACTGTTCAGCATTCTGCAAAGGTCCTGAACATGAGGTTCTGATGCAGCATTCTGAATAATAGTAGCACCTTCTGCGAGAACCGATGCCATTACAGCATTTTCAGTAGCTGTTACAGATGCTTCGTCCAAAAAGAGATCAGATCCTGCAAGCTTGTTTGCAGATACTCTGAATATTCCGTCAACATCAACACGGGCTCCGAGTTCTGAAAATGCAAGAAAATGCGTATCCAGTCTTCTCCGGCCGATTACATCACCGCCCGGAGGAGGAAATATAACCTTACCGGTTCTTGCAAGAACTGAACCTGCAAAAAGAATTGATGCTCTTACAGCTTTAGCCTCTTCGACAGGAAGTTCAGAGCTTATATCTGATGTCTTTACTTCATATACACCGCTTTTAATTTTTTTAACAGATGATCCGATTTTCTTAAGTATATCAAACATTACAGCTACATCCTGAATCTCAGGAACATTCTTAAGAATAACAGTCTCATCTGTAAGAAGAGTAGCTGCTATACATGGAAGAGCTGCATTTTTATTACCGCTGGCTTTTATCTTTCCTTTTACAGGGAAAGAGCCCTCTATTATGTATTTGCACATAGGTGAAATCTACATTGTACAGGTGCTGTTGTCAATGACAGTTTTAGAAGAAAGAGACACATATTCTGATGTGATTTTTATTTAACAGCCTGCTGAACAATACGTTTGAATTACTGTACTTTGCTAAATAATTATCAGATAAAAGCTGATTTCAGCAGCTATAATTCAGATTATTTAAGTTTTCTGAAAATAAATATGGACTTAATACAGCGGGAATAAAACTTGTTGTTAAAATGAAAAATAATCAGACATTTAAAAATTTCAAACATCGACTTATATAGATACAATTACTATCAGTTTACATGAAAAGAAAATAAGGGGGCTTTAAACGGATTGGAATTCATATAAATTTTCACCAGGTATATAGCTTCATCCCGGCTTTCGCTGCTGACCCTCACATAAGTTGTAAAGTTGTAAATATTAGCCCTGTCGAATCTGAACGGATTTTCAACAATCTCAGGAAAGACAAAATCAATCTTACTTCCGTTTTTCATAAAAACATTTGATATCGGGGAAAAGTTCATTTTCCTTTTTCACAGGATAAAATATTTTTCTGATTATATTTTTATTATCAAGCCCCCGGTTTTTAAGTGCTGAAAGCTTCAAAGCAGGGACTGATTTATTTAGAAACAAGGAAATATTCTTTCTTTCAAGAGTGTTTTCTGTTTTTTCCAGAAAAGCCTTAAGACTTCTTACAACACTTACAGAACCGGAAGAGGTAAAACCTGTATCTTTATATTCATATAGTGTTATAAATGTCTCATATCCTAAACCCTCTTCAAAAAGGTTTTCATAGACCAGGATCTCAAGAATACCGTCGTTATCAATATCCTCTATTCTGTTGTATTCGGTGAGAGTACTGTTCAGATTAAAGACAGAATATTTTCCGGAAGAAGAGGAAGTAATATAATTATCAGAAAGCCCGTCTTCACCGGAAAAAGAAAGTTTTACAGCTTTGACAGCAGTATCTTTTGAAAGATTAGCAACTGAAAAATCTTTAAGAACTGAGCGGTGTTTAAGCGGAAGCACAGTCTTTTTTACAAGCCTGTCGGAATGCGGAGTATAGATAACAGCAAGATATTTTTCCGTAAGGGATTCCTCTTCAAAATTCCTTTTATCAGAAAGATATGACTGCTCTGTTTCTGAAGAGGAAAGTCCAAATGCATAGAGAATAAAAAACTCTGAAGATCCTGATTTATCCAGATTTTCCTCAATAAATTTGATCTTTCCTCTCCTATGAACAGGATAAAAGGATGAATCATTATATTTTATTCCAGATTTAAGAAGACGGTCCATTTTTAATGATGTAAAAACAAATTTATTATCTTTCAGCTCCGAATCCTGCTCAGCTGCATCCTGTGCCAGACTGCTGTCTGTTTCTGCTGCAGGTAAATTCTCCCCGGATGCAGATCCGCCGACACTCTCAGAGCTGAGGCTTGTTCTGCAGGATAATACTGCTGAACACAGCATAATAATGAGAAAAACTGATAGTTTTTTTATTTTAAAAGTTTTCAACATACGACCCTGATATACGAAGAATATACATGATACAGAAGAAATTGACCATGCTTCCAGATATAAGCGGAAACCAATAATTAGCTGTCTTATATTAAATTATTCTCTTAGAAGGATTATACAGTAATGAAAGTATTTTTCCAGAACTTTTTTAATGCCTGAAAAAAAATCATTATATTTCAGGTAAAGAATCAACAAACCCTCCTAAAGCTGTTCCGGCAGGTACAGCCGATGTTATCTCGGCGTGGTATATAGTTCCGGAGCTCATTATAAGCTCCGGCTGCTGCCTGCTGAAGAGCCGCAGCACCGAGGAACAGCATCGAGGAACGCACTCGAATACTCCAGGGGTAGAATTGGATTGTATGCCGGGGCTAAGACGATCAGGACCAATATAAAATTATAAACTGCCGGAATATCATATTACTCTGTAAACAGCGGCAGATTAGAACCACCTGTAAATAAACCATAGAAAAAAAAATTGATAAAATGCTACAAATTACAGATAAATCATACACAGAGGACACAAAATGAAAGTTATGAAATTCGGCGGAAGTTCAGTTCAGGATGCACAGCATATCAAAAATGTATGTTCTATAGTACTTGAAGAGGCCGGAAAGGGAAAAACTGCAGTTGTTTTTTCCGCAATGAAGGGGATTACTAATCTATTACTCGAATCAGCAGATATTGCTTCAACAGGAAGCACGGAATATAAAGAATCAATTGAAACGCTCTATAAAAGACAGGTTGAAGCAGTTAACAGTCTCATGGACGGCTCAGATGCTGAAAAATGTCTTTCTGATATTGACGAAATGGTTGAAGAACTAAAAAATATTCTCCATGGAGTGGAACTTGTAAAAGAATGTTCTCCAAGAAGCAAGGACCTTATTGTAAGCTTCGGAGAAAGACTCAACAACTTTCTCATTACTTCATATCTGAACTCAAGCGGAGCAAAAGCTGAATTTATCGATTCAAGAGATATTATAAAAACAAACAGCCAGTACGGACGAGCTCAGGTTAAATATGATATTACCTATAAAAACATAAAAAAAAAGAGTTTCAAAAGTTAAGGGAATCGCTGTTATCACAGGTTTTATTGCTTCATCAGAGGATGGAGCAACAACAACACTTGGCAGAAACGGTTCAGACTTTACTGCATCAATTATTGCAGCAGGTACAGGATCTGATCTTATTGAAATCTGGACAGATGTTGACGGAGTATTAAGCGCTGATCCGAGAGTTGTAAAAAATGCATTTGTAGTCCCTGAAATCAGTATTGAAGAAGCTATGGAACTTTCATACTTCGGAGCAGAAGTTATCCACCCCTATACAATGATACCGGCGGTAGAAAAAAATATACCAATCTGCATTAAGAATACACTTAACACTAAAGCACCCGGTACATATATTGTAAAAAAACCAAAACCGCATAATAATCCGATTACAGGAATTGCAAGTATAAACAATGTATCACTTATTAATATTGAAGGCGGCGGAATGATGGGAATACCCGGTTTCGCTTCCAGAGTATTTGAAGTTCTTGCAAAAGCAGAAGTAAATGTAATTATGATTTCACAGGCTTCAAGCGAACATACAATCTGCATAGTATGCAGAAAAGATGATGCACTTAAAGCTCTTGATGCAATGAAAACTGAATTACAGGATGAAATTGCAGCAAGAAAAATCCAGAATTTTGAACTTGTTAAAAACCTGGAAATCGTTGCAATTATCGGGGAAAACATGAGAGGAACTCCGGGAATGGCTGGAAAACTTTTCAGCACACTGGGTGAAAATGAGATAAATATTCTTGCAATTGCTCAAGGGTCATCAGAGAGAAATGTATCATTTGTTATTAAAAAAGATGAAACAGAAAAAGCTCTTAATGTTATACATAAATCTTTTCTAGGTAAATAATTTTAATCAGACTGTGTTATAATTAATACAGTCTGAATTTTTTATCCGGTCAGATTTACGGCTTTTATATAATTAGTCCGGATTAGTACTGATTATATAAACAGGATTAGTAAAGGAAATTAATAAGTATACAGCCGGGATTGTTACAGTTATAAAATTAACATCCGGTAAATCAGAAAATCAATTGAATTTTCTGATAATACAGCGGGATATTACAATATTTTTACTTAAATCAAACAGTTTAATATAAGGAGCATGCAGTGAAATTTGCAAGTACAAGAAATAAAAATCATATAGTAAGTTTTAAAGAGGCAGTTTTTCAGGGACTGTCCCCTGAAGGAGGACTTTACAATCCGATTGCAAGACCTGACCTTTCATTAATCTTTAAGGGAATGGATAAAAACACATCATTTACAGAAGCAGCTTCCCGTCTTGCAGCAGAAATCCTTAAAGAGGACCTCAGCGAGGAAAGCGCAAGAAATGTATGTAAAAGAGCATTTCCCTTCAAACCTGCCCTTACAGATACCGGTAATGATATAAAGATAATGGAGCTTTATCACGGCCCGTCCTGCGCATTCAAGGATTTCGGAGCATCATTTCTTGCAACTTCCATGGAGGAGTTCCTTAAAGGCGAAAAAAGAAAGGCAATTATCCTTACTGCTACATCAGGAGATACAGGAAGCGCAGTTGCCCAGGCCTTCTATAAAAAAGAAAACATCGAAGTTGTAATTCTTTATCCTTCAGGAAGGGTCAGCCCGCTTCAGGAAAAGCAGCTTACAACCCTTGGAGAGAACATTACTGCGCTTGAGGTAAAAGGCTCATTCGATGACTGTCAGAGAATGGTAAAGGAAGCATTTGTAAGTGATGATCTTAAACACCTTCCTCTTACATCAGCAAACTCAATAAACCTCGGCAGGCTCTTTCCTCAGTCATTCTACTATGTAGATGCTGTTAACAAGCTTAAAGATGATTATGAAAATATTGTATTCTGCGTACCAAGCGGAAACTTCGGAAACCTTACAGCAGGAGTACTTGCAAACCAGTGGGGACTTCCTGTAAAAGAGTTTATTGCTGCGACAAACCTCAACAAGGTAGTACCAGAATATCTTGAATCAGGAATCTATAATGCAAGACCGTCAGAACTCACCTATTCTAACGCAATGGATGTAGGTAATCCAAGCAACTTTGAAAGATTAAAAGATATTTTTGAAGGCGACTGCAAAAAGATGGGTGAAAGGATTAAAGGCGACTGGTTGATGATGAGACAACACTCAAAGTTATTAAAGACTATTTTAATGAAAGAGACTCATTTCTGGATCCTCATACAGCAGTAGCATATGAAGTATCAAAAAGATACAAGTCGGCTAATCCTGATAAAAATACAGCAGTTGTTGCTCTATCAACTGCACATCCGGGGAAATTCCTTGAAGTAGTTGAAGATGCTACAGGAGTAAGACCTGAGCTCCCTTCACAGCTTAAGAAGATCCTCAAACTTGAAAAGAACTCAGTTGTTATTGATAATACAACAGAGGATTTAAAGACATTTTTAATGAAGGCATATTAGGATTGTATAAGACATAAACAAGTCTTACAGAAAATTATTAAATTGCTGCCGATCGACAAACTTTCAGCAGCAGTGTAAATACATAAGCAGATTTAAATGCAAAAAGCCCCGGTAAGCAGAATTATTTTCCGCTTACCGGGGCTTTTATTATTATTTGATTACCAGGAGCTAGTCGCAAGCTTTATTGGACTCGCTCCTCGCTGTGGTGTGGGGATACTAATCTCGCCAACGAGTCGTACCGCAGATGCTCAGCATCGAGGAACGAACTCGAATACATCCAGGAATTGAAGGCTATATTAACCTGACTGTTTATTTTCCGGTAAAACAGCAGATAAATCAATAGTAAGCCGGGAAGTATTTTATTTCCACTTTATCCTCTGCCCCGAAAGCACCTGCCCTTTTATACTTTCCTGATTCATCAAGAATGTATATCTCAAGAACAGCTTCATCAGGATCAACAATCCAGTACTCCCTTACTCCGTAATATTCATATAATTCATATTTAGTTTTTCTGTCATGAAGCCCGCTTGAAGGTGATATAACCTCAGCAATAAAATCCGGAGCTCCTGCGATACCTTCATCTTTTAACTTTTCTTTGTCACAGACAACTACAATATCGGGCTGCAGAACTACAGGCGCATTATCCTCATCATCTGAAGAAAATTTCACATCAATGGGCGAAACATAAACTTCACAGCTTTTATCGTTTAAATAATCCTGAATCCTGTAATACAAGTTACCGCAAAGTTTCTGGTGGTACCTTGAAGGAGCAGGGCTCATAGCATATGCAATACCTTCAATCAATTCCCACCTTTCACCCTCAGGCCAGGATAAATAATCGTCATAAGAATATTTCTCATGTTCTTTAGGAAGCGGCATGAATCCTCCTTTATTTAATAATTAGAACTATTTTATTCGTCAAAAGTAATACCAACTCTGATATACTTACCTTTTTGTGCTGTTGCAACTGCTTCGTTAATCTTATCAAGAGGAAAAGTTATTTTTACAATCTCATTAAAAGGATATTTTTCATGATTCTTTTCAAGAAATTCCAGCGCCTTTCTCAAATGATCAGGTCTGTAATTATGTATACCCTTAATAGTAAGATATTTTCTGATAATATCATTAGCATCTATTGTTATATCATTACCCGGAGCAACCATGCCGACTGTCATAAACTTGCCGCCGATTGTAAGGTTGTCTATTGCAAAATTAACAATTGTATGATCCCCGCATACTTCAATAGCCACATCAGCCCCGAAGCCGTCTGTAAGATCATTGACAGCTTTTTTAAACTCACCGGGCGCCATTTGTGAACATTAAATATTTTTGTTGCCCCGAATTCCAGTGCAGTTTCAAGTCTTGAATCAATTTTATCGAGAACTATTATTTCCTTAACACCCAGCTCTTTTAAATAGGCGCATGTATTAAGCCCCAGGAAGCCTGCTCCCAGAACAATTACATTGTCTCCCTTGTTTACACCGATTGTTTCAACCGCATTAACGACAGAGGCAACACCGCAGTTTGCAGGAGCCGCAACAGCATCAGAGAGGTTATCAGGAACTTTAAAAACAGCAGTACCGGGCATTACGTAGATATATTCACCGTAGCCGCCTAAGAGACCTGTTTCATCTTTTTGTCAAATGCAGCATGACCGTATTTTCTTAAAGAAAGGCATTTCTGCGGAAGATTTTTATTACAGTAATGGCAGTTCCCGCAGGAGGCCATAATTGTCCAGGTTATTCTGTCGCCTATTTGAGTTCATTGCCGAGCCGTCTTTTTTATGTTTTACCAAGTTTTATAATTTCACCGACCATTTCATGACCGAGAATAAGCGGGACAGGCTCTTTTCTTCTTCCCGTTATTGTATGTATATCTGATCCGCAGATAGTACTGAATTTTGTTTTACAGAAAATTGCATCATCTTCTATTTCAACAGGCATTGAAAATTCAGTTACTTCAATATCCTTTCCTACTGTTTCAAAAACAGCAGCTTTACAAACTGTTTTACTTTCATTCATATTATATATCTCCATATGTATTATTTAATTACTATATAAAATTCAAAACGCTGTATCAGATAAATATACTAAAATTACAGCGCAAGATTAAGTTTTATTATTTATAAATATTATAGTTAATGTATTTGATTTCTGTTAGATACAGGTTAATTATTTATATATGATGAGATTATTATTTATGAAATATCTAATTCCTATGTTTTTCTGTATAAATTTTTTTATTTGTTTTTTCAGATTATGATTTTGGGAAGGAATATTGAATAATTATTTTTAATCAATGTTGATTAAGATTTCATAAATAATAATCAGTTAGATTTAACTGCAAATTATAATATTGCCTAAACCATTTAACAAAGTTTCCAAGCCCTTCATCAAGATCAACGACCGGTTTATAATTAAAATCTTTTTCCAATCCTGAGACATCGGAAAAAGTCTCTTCTACATCTCCGATCTGAAAGGGTAGATATTTCTTCTCTGCTGTTTTATCAAGCTTTCTTTCAAGAATCTCGACAAATGATAGAAGGTTTTCCGGATTTCCCCGTCCTATA
>LQAH01000222.1_pt1 | contig 15707 bp, 21 predicted proteins | sample 1535791 | NCBI WGS metagenome assembly LQAH01 (sample SAMN04331585, study PRJNA305678) | bioreactor metagenome | isolation source: bioreactor_4 inoculated with Wadden Sea sediment 2nd replicate of a... | place: Germany:Bremen
GACCCCGGTCAAGGTGAAAGGAACCGGCACCTGCACGTCCTGCGCCAGCGAAGCCGATACCTGGGTGGATCTGTAGGACGGCTTCATGGACGATCGCCGGATCCTGGAAAACAAACATATTCTGGTGGTGGATGACGAACCGGATATCCTGGAAACCATGGAAGAACTGCTATACATGTGCCGGGTGGATACGGCCGGTTCATTTGAAACGGCGGCAAAAAGCTGAAAACCCATACCTATGATGCTGCGATTCTGGATATTATGGGGTTCGGGGGTATGAACTGCTGGAAATCACCCGGGGGCGTAATCTTCCCACCCTGATGCTCACGGCCCATGCCCTGTCACCGGAAAATTTAAAACCGCCCTGGAAAAAGGAGCTGATGCCTATATCCCCAAAGAAAAACTGGTGGACATCTCCGTATTTCTGGCAGATGTTCTGACTGCCCGACAACAGGGCCGGCAGGCCAATGCTCAATGGTTTTCTTTTGTCAGGCCCGTGTTTGACAAACTGTTTGGAGCAGACTGGCAGAAAAAATGACCAATCAGTGACAGGTGATTGATCAGGGTATCCCCTGTCACTTGAGGGGAATGCATACCTTGAATTCCGCCCCATGGCCGGTTTCTGACGTCAGTGCCATTTCTCCGCCCATGTCCCTGAGTAACACCATCACACCGGCCAGACCCAGACCGTGGCTCTGGATCGCATCTTCAATGGCCCCCCCGGTGGTGAAATAGGTTTCGAAAATCCGCTGGTGATCGGCCCGGGGAATCCCCCGGCCGTCATCTTTCACCCACATCGTCAAGCCATTATCCCGGATTAGGCCGCGGATATCCACCCGGGCGGTCCGGTGTTTGAACGCATTGGTCACCAGGTTCCGCAGGATCTGTCTGACCTTTGCCGCATCCAGGCATACACTGGCCTCCCAGGTCTGTTTTCAAAATAAAGGACCACCCCGGCATCGGCAATGACCTTCTGCAGTTCTGAATAAGTAGCCACTTTTCTGACCGCATCCGCCACATTGGGGTCAGCCAGATCAAACACTTCCACCAGAACGCCCACCACCAGTGATGCCATGGTAAAATGGGAACAGATCATAACGCCTTCTCTGGAACGTCCCAGTTCCAAGACGTCGTTCACCAACCGCTGAGTTGCCAGTGTGTTGCGGACAATCCGATTGAGCACCTTGATCTGCTTTTCCGTGAGGGGGCCATAAGTGTCCTGGCGCTCCAGAAGGGATCGTGCCCCGGCATTGATAACAGATATCGGCACTTTAAGATCATGGATCAGAATCTCGGTTTTGATGTTGGCGTCAGGTATCTTGTTCATCACCCTTTAAAATCCTTGCAATTTGATTCAATGATTTTATATAGTGGCCATATCGCTTTACCCAAATTGTTATACGAATATACGTGAATCTTGTAAAGCCCTTTGGAGTTTTTATGGCGGACCGTGAAGCTGAGATGGAGGTACTCAAAAAAAGGATCCGGGCACTGGAAGCGGAAAACGAGCTTCTGGGCAATATTATATACAAAGCTCCCATCCCAATTTTCGTGGTGGATCGCCAACACAAAATCAGCCATTTTAACCAGGCACTGGAAGAATTAAGTGGATTCAGCGCCCGGGACATGATCGGCACCGATCTTCAATGGAAAGCGTTTTACGCCCGAAAACGCCCGGTCATGGCGGATTTGATCGTTGACAATTCCCCTGCTGACGAAATCCTCGCCCTTTACGGCCCCAAATATAAGCAAGCCCTGGCCAACAAACAGCTGTTTGCGGCCGCCGATTTTTTCCCGGATCTGCCCCCGGCCGGCAAATGGCTATTTTTTGCCGCTGCTGCAGTGGTTGACAACAGCGGGAATATCGCCGGGGCCGTGGAAACCCTTCAGGACGTGACCGCAGAAAAAGCCAGAGAACAGGAGGTGTTCGACCTTTACCAGACCTATCGCCAGGTACTGGAGTTTATTCCCTACCCCATTATCCTCTACGATGAAAACGGTTATGTCACCTATGTGAATCCTGCCTTTTCAAACGTTTTCGGCTGGACCCTTGAGGAGATTAAGGGCCGGGCTCTGGATTTTGTCCCGGAAAATCTGAAAAAAGAAACCATCGAAATGCTGGACCGGTTCAGACAAAACCAGCGACTCTCCCGCTACGAAACCCGGCGGTTCACCAAAGACGGCCGAATGCTGGATGTCGTGATCTGGGCCGCCTCCTACACCTGGTCACAAGATCGATCCGGAGAACATTTCGTAATTTTAAGAGATATCACGGAAGAAAACGGCTGGCCGCCAATAACCAAACCATCATGCGCATCAGCGCGGCATTGCCCGAATATCCGGAACTCGAAGATCTCATGGACTACATTACCCGGGAAATAAAAGGGCTGTTGAAAACCGAAGGGGCTGTCGTTCTCCTGTATGACGAAATCAAAAACGACCTTTTTTTTCTGGGAGCATCTTATGATGACTCGGATACGGAACAGCGGGCCAGAAAAATCCGGTTTGCCCTGGATGAAGTGCTGGCAGGCAAGGTACTTGAAACCGGAAAACCGGCTCTGGACAACAACGCAGACCGGTCAGCAAACCCCTATCCGGAACGGGACCGTAAGATGGGGTACAAAACCCGCAGCATCCTGTGCGTTCCCGTTCGAAGCGACAGCCGTATCACCGGCATTTTATGCGCGATCAACAAAAAACAGAACCAGTTTGATGACCATGACATGGAATTAATGACCATGATCGCCAGTACTGTGGGAATCTCCATTGAAAATGCCCGGTTTGCGAAAGCTTTGAAAGAGGCTTACTTGGATGTGGCCTCCATGAACCGGGCCAAGGACAAGGCCATCAATCATCTGTCTCACGAATTAAAGACCCCGGTAGCCGTGCTCACCGGATCTTTGCAGATTCTCAAGAAAAAATTGTCGGAACTGCCCCAGGTCAAAACCGCTTCCACGCTGGAACGAATTCAGCGAAATCTGAACCGCATCGTGGAAATCCAGGAAGAAACCACAGATATCATGGACAAAAAAATCTACGCGGCAAGGGATATGCTTCAGGTCATGATCCAGACCTGCAGAGACGAACTGGCCACGCTGATTGAGCAGCATCTGGATGAAGAAAATCCCATGGAAGTGGTCATGGCGGTAATCGAACGGGAGTTCAGCTCACCCGCTTTAAACAACCGGGATATCGACCTGAACCGTTCGCTTAAAGATCTGTTTGAAAGCATGAAACCCGCATTTTCATTCAGAGACCTGGACATCTCTCTGAATCTGGAAAAAAATTTGCCTAAAATCCGTCTGCCCAAAGATGTGTTTGAAAAAACCCTGACCGGACTGATCAAAAACAGCATTGAAAACACCCCGGACCACGGCCGCATTGACATCTCCACCCGGCGCAAAGACAGCAGTGTTGTCTTTACGGTGCATGATTTCGGCGTGGGCATTGAAACGGAAGACCAAAAACGGATTTTTGAAGGATTTTTTTCGGTCCAGAAAACAGCGGACTACTCCACTAAAACCCCGTATGATTTCAATGCTGGCGGCAAAGGGGTTGATCTCCTGCGCATCAAGCTGTTTGCCGACCGCCTGGGATTTTCCATTCAAATGGAATCTTGCCGGTGCCGCTTTCTGCATGACCATCCGGGGGAAACCTGTCCGGGGAATATTGAACAATGCCGGTTCTGCAACCATACATCGGACTGCCTGTATTCAGGATATTCTATATTTTCAATCAGTTTTCCCGGTGAAAAAAAAATATAAAAAAATTCTTTGACAAACTGGAATTAATTGAATTACAACTAAAGTTGTACCGAGACTGAGCGCTCGTTCTGCCTTGAGCCCGGACATTTAAAACGATTTTTTAGCCCTGTATCACACAGAAAACCCATAGATTTGGCAAACTCTTTTTCCAAGGGGGATTCATGAATCGGTTGCACCAGTTGAGCTTTTTCGACATTTATGAAAAAAAACGCCCGGCTATTCAAAGACAAAACGGCCCTTCACTGGTGTGATCAGGAAACCAGTTTTTCAGACCTGTATGACCAAACCCAGAGCCTCGCGGTCGGACTTTCATCGCTGGAGACCGGGACGCGCGTGGCGGTTTTGTGCAAAAACCATCCGATTTTTTTCCATCTTTTTGGCGCCGCATCCGCTCTGAACCTGACGCTGGTGCTGATCAACCGGCGCCTGTCTGACAATGAAATCGGCCATATTGTCGAAGACACGACACCCCGGATCATTGTCAGCGACAATGACATGGCGACCCGGGCATCCCGCCTGGTATCCAAATATCCGTTTCTGGATCAGCTCCTGGTGGTGGACGGACCCGATGAAACCCTTTCACCATGGTACCGGAAACCGGAAGGGTTTACGCCGTCTGCCTGTCAAACCAATGTGCCGTTTTGATCATTCATACGGCAGCGGTTCAGGGTAAGCCAGGGGGCTGTTTTGAGCCAGGAAAACATTCTGCTGTCCAATCTTCAAATGATCCGGTATTACGATCTGGGACCCTCCGCTTGTGCGGCAGACATCCTGCCGCTGTTTCACATCATGGGCGTGAACCTGGCCCTGGCCACCCTCCAGGCAGGCGGAAAAAACGCCATCCTTGAAAAATTCGATCCCGTCCTGACCCTCACCACTGTCCAGGATCAGGACGTAACCCATCTGGGGTCTTTTCCCCCCATATTAGCTCACCTTTTAGATGAAATTGACACACATTCATATGATCTGACCAGCCTGAAACTTGCTGCCGGTTTGGATGCCCCGGACACGGTCAAACGATGGGAATCCACCACCGGCACCCCCTTCTGGACCATGTACGGCCAGACGGAAACCTCCGGCCTGATCACTTTTCCCCGTATTTTAACGCCCGGGATCCGCCGGAGCGATCTCGCCGCTGGTGGACATCCGAATCGCCGATGACTTTGACCGGGTCCTGACCGCCGGAGAAACCGGTGAGATCCTTGTCAAGGGTCCGCTGGTCTTTCAGGGATACTGGAACGCACCAGAACTGAATGCTCACACATTCCGGCACGGATGGCATCATACCGGAGATCTGGGCATGATGGATCCGGACGGATTCCTATTTTTCAAAGGAAGAAAAGCGGAAAAGGAACTGATCAAGCCGGGCGGTGAAAATGTATTTCCAGCGGAAGTGGAACAAGCCATTATGAAGCATGATGCCGTCAAAGAGGTGTGTGTATTCGGTGTGCCGGACCCCAAATTCGGCGAAGGCATTAAAGCGGTATGCAGTCTGCACCCGGACAGAAATTTGACGGCAGACGAGTTGATCCGGTTTACCGGATCCATCATCGCCGGTTATAAAAAACCCCGGTCCGTGGAATTCGTAATGGATCTTCCCAAGACGGCGGACGGCACCATTGACCGGGAAAAAATAAAACAGCAGTATTCGTGAACCCAAACCCGTTATGTATTTGAAAAACCTGTTTTTTGGGCGGCAAAAGTAAAGATTTTTTCCAATAACCTAAAGCATTTGGATTCTTTATGGCGCAATTAAACATTTCCGACGTAACCCTTTCCTTTGGCGGTCTCAAGGCGTTGTCCCATGTGGACATGGCCATTGAGCCGGGATTGATCACCTCCATCATCGGACCCAACGGGGCGGGAAAAACCAGCATGCTCAACTGCATCTCCGGATTTTACCATCCCACTGCAGGAAAGATCACTTATGAGGACAAGGATCTGACCCATGCCTCCCCGCACCAGATCTCCAACATGGGCATTGCCCGGGCTTTCCAGAACCTGGAACTGTTTTCCGGGCTGTCGGTGCTGGACAACCTGATGCTTGCCCGTCACCAGAACCTGACCTACTCTTTTTTTCATGCCGCGATTTTTTTTGGGAAAACGTCCCGGGTGGAAGCGGAAAACAGAACTTACGTAGAAGACATCATCGACTTCATGGAACTGGAGGCTTATCGGAAAAGCCTGGTGGGCAATCTGAGCTACGGTATCCAAAAAAAAGTGGAAGTAGCCAGGGCCCTGACGCTGGGTCCGGAAATTCTGCTTCTGGATGAACCCATGGCCGGCATGAATATCCAGGAAAAGGAAGACATCGTCCGATTCATCATGGACATTCAAAAGGAACGCAATATCACCGTGGTGCTGGTGGAACACGATCTAGGGGTGGTGATGGACATCTCCGACCGGATCTATGTTCTGGATTTCGGGGAGATCATCGGATCCGGCACACCGGATGAGGTCTCCAACAATCCCAAAGTGATCGAAGCCTATATCGGGGAGGAGTAATCAATATGAGTCACAATGAACACCTGCTGAAATTTTCCATCCCCCAACTGCTCAGGTGGCGGGTTACTGAAACCCCCAAACTCACGGCCCTGCGGGAAAAGGACTACGGCATCTGGAACACCTATACCTGGGAAGAATATTATGGTTTTGTCCGGAAAACCGGCATGGGCCTGAAAGCCATCGGCATTGAAAAGGGGGATACCATTGCCATTATTTCCGACAATATTCCTGAACTGCTGTTTGTTGCCATCGGCGGCCATGCCATCGGCGCCATCTCCGCCGGTATCTATCAGACTACCATGCCGGCGGAGATCGCCCAGATCATCCAGTATCTCAAGGTATCCATCGTGTTCTGCGACAACCAGGAGCAGGTGGACAAGGTGCGGGAGGTGAGAGAACAGATTCCCAATGTCCGGAAGGTCATTTTCGAAGATCCCAGGGGTATGCGGGACTATATGAAAGACGACTGGTACATTGATATTCAGGACCTTTACAAAATGGGAGAAGATGCCCATGCCAGAGACCCGGATCTGTTTGAATCACTGGTGGACCAGGGCAAACCCGGGGATGTCTGCCACCTGTGCCTGACCTCGGGCACCACAGGGCTCCCCAAAGGCACCATGATGACGCATCGCAATTACATCAACATGGGGGTCCGCATCACCCAGGTGGATCCGCTGGAAAAAACCGATGAATATGTGTCGTTTCTGCCGTTCGCCTGGATCGGAGAACAGATGAACTCCTTTGGTGTGGCCATGGCCACGGGAATCACCATCAACTTCCCTGAATCCGTTGAAACCGCCATGTCCGACCTAAAGGAGATCGGGCCCCATTTCATGTTTGGTGCCCCCAGGATCTATGAAGGCATCCGATCGGAAATCTGGTTGAAGATCGACCAGTCCTACTGGCTTAACAAGCTGCTGTACAACTATTTCATCAAAGTGGGCATTGAGGCGGCCGGATACCGCATGACCGGCAGGCCGATGACATTCTGGCTGCAGTTCAGGGCCTGGCTGGGAAAACAGCTGATTTTCCGGCCCCTGGTGAACCAGATCGGGCTGTTGAGGCTGCGCCGGGCCTATACCGGCGGGGCTGCCCTGGGACCGGAGCTGTTCACATTTTACCAGGCCATCGGAGTCAACCTCAAACAGATCTACGGCCAGACCGAGATCACAGGGATCGCTTACATGCACAGAGACGGAGACATCCGGCCTGAAACCGGTGGGCAAACCCCTGCCCGGCACGGAATGCAAAATCTCCGATGACGGAGAAATCCTGTCTAAGTCCCTATCTGTCTCTCCGGGGTACTTTGAACTGCCTGAAAAACCGAAGAGCTGCTGGAAGGCGGGTGGCTGCATTCCGGTGATGCCGGTTTCATTGATGACAACGGTCACCTGGTGGTCATTGACCGGGTATCGGATGTGATGCACACCCGGGCCGGGGAGATGTTTTCACCCATGTTTCTGGAAAACGCCCTCAAATTCAGCCCTTATATCAAAGAGGCGGTGATTTTCGGCAACCAGAAGGATTACGTGGCGGCGCTCATCAACATCGATCCCATTGTCGTGGGAAAATGGGCCGAAGACAGAGGCTTGTCCTATACCACATACATGGATCTGTCAAAAAAAGAAAAAGTGGCCGACCTGATCATGGAACAGGTGATTGATGTCAATTCCCGGGCGGAGAAGGAACATTTTAAAATCAAGCGCTTCGCCCTGCTGTACAAGCTGCTGGACGTGGATGACGGCGAACTGACCAAAACCGGCAAGATCCGCCGCAAATTTGTTCAGGAACGGTACCAGGAACTTTATGAAGCCCTGTATGATGAGAACATCACTGAAAAAGAGGTGGAAGCGTCTTTCCAGTATCAGGACGGACAAACCACTTCCGTGAAAACCCGGATCGCATTTTACACGGTGAAAGGAGTCTGATGAGTTATTTTTTCAAATTGTAGTCAGTGGGATTGTGGTGGGGTCCATCTATGCCCTGGCCGCCCTGGGACTGGTGCTTGTCTACAAATCCAGCCGGGTTGCCAATTTCGCCCATGGCCAGATCATTGCCGCAGGTGCGTTTATCACATTTTTTCTCACCGTCCGGCTGGGAGTGCCGATCTTTTTTTCATTCCTGGCATCCATGCTCATCACCTTTTTTCTGGCCATGAGCGTGGAACGAATCTTTCTGCGCCGCCTGATCGGTGAGCCCATCATCTCGGTCATCATGGTGACCATCGGGCTGGCCTCCATTTTTGACGGTCTGATCTACCTGACTCCGTTCGGATCGGAAAACTTTTCATTTCCAGTATTTCTGCCCACCGAATCCATTGTAGTGGGCGGGGTGTCCATTTCCTGGACCCAGCTGGTGGGGGTGATCATCACCTTTGTGCTCATCGGGGGCTTTTCCTGGTTCTTTAAAAAATCTACGGTGGGCATCTCCATGCGAGCCGTGTCCGACGACCAGTTCGGGTCCATGTCCGTGGGCATATCCGTTCCACGGGTATTCGGGCTGGCTTGGGCCACGGCCGGACTGTCCGCTGCGGCTGCCGGATGCATCATCGGCAACATCACGGGCCTGAATTTCGAGACCCTCCACGCCTTCGGCATCGTGGTGTTTCCCGTGGTCATTCTGGGGGGCCTGGGATTCCATACTGGGGGCCGTAGGTGGCGGGAATCATCATGGGGCTGATCCAGCAGTTTGCCTCCGGGTATCTGGACGGCAATTTCGGTCTCAACGGTACCGGTGATGTCATGCCGTATATCATTTTGTTGATCATCCTTCTATTTAAACCACATGGATTGTTCGGCATCCATGAAATTGAGCGGGTGTAGCCTATGTCACAGAATCGGTGGTTAGCGACGGGAAATTTTTTCACCTCTTACAAAGAAGAACAGAGAACCTTTTTCACTCACCTGGACCGGACCATCTTCACCTGTTTTCTGGTCATTTTGTTCGGGTGGCCCCTGTTGTTTGAAATCAGCAACAAGTACATGCTGGTGCTGGACAATATCCTGATCGCCATCGTGGCGGTCATGGGCCTGAACCTGCTGCTGGGGTTCGCCGGTCTCATCTCCATCGGGCATGCCGCATTCGTGGGCATCGGGGCCTATACCGTGGCTTCCTTCAGCCAGATGATCGGGGACAACCACATGTTTATCACCCATTTCTGGCCGGTACTCATCGTGTGTGCCGGTATCATGGGAGCGGCCTTCGGGGCGTTTGTCGGCCTGCCGGCCCTGCGGCTTAAGCATCTGTACCTGGCCATTGCCACGCTGTCGTTCCAGATGATATTTGAATGGTTCATTCAGTTCATGAGCTTTTTCAACCAGGGCCAGACCATCTACGTCGGGCGGGTTCACTGGTTCACCGGCCAGGTGGGGAGAAATGAGCATTACGTGTTCTGGTATTATGTCATCCTGACCCTGGTGGTGATCCTCGGATTTGGGGTCAGAAACCTGCTGAAAACCAAATACGGGCGTTGCCTGGTGGCGGTGCGTGACAATGACCGGGCCGCCGATGCCATGGGCATGAACCCCGGACTCACCAAGGTGTATGCCTTTGCCCTGGCCGGATTTTTCGCCGGTGTGGCCGGAGCCCTGCATGCCTACCTTTACCGGGGCGTGGGGTTTGAATCCTTTACCCTGCACGCATCGGTCGGGTACCTGGCCATGGCCATTGTCGGAGGCTTAGGTACGCTGAACGGCATCTTCTGGGGACCGGTGGCCATCAAGTTTCTGGACCTGCAGGTGGAGCAGTTCTCTGAAATTGTGGGTCATTATCTGACATCCGCCCCGAACGTGGCCACGGCGTTGAAGCCTTTAAGCTTTGGTCTGGTGATCGTCTTGTTTCTGATGTATGAACCCCGGGGGATTGCCAACTGGTGGCGCATTGCCAAATCCTATACCAAGCTGTGGCCGTTCCGCTACTGACCGTGCGGCACCCGCTCCGGCTTTAAACATATTGCAGGTCATAACCCCAAACTTAGGAGGCAGGTATCATGAAGAACAAAACCACATTAATTTTCAACGTATTTTTGGTTATTGTGTTCGTATTTGCATTCACCCTGCCGGCAAGTGCCGGCAAAACATACAAACTGGGGATGTCTCTGGCCATCACCGGCCCCACATCCGATGCGGGGAACCCCTATGCCAAAGGGGCGGAAGATTGGTTCAAATTCGTCAATGAGACCGACTATCTGGGAGACGGAGACAAAATCGACTGCCCTATCCGGGATGACCAGTATAAAAATGATACCACCAAACGGTTTTTTGAAGAATTTCTGGATGATGATATCCTGATTTTCCTCAGTTATGCCACCGGTGCCAACCTGGCATTGAAACGGGATTTCGAGGAAGTGAAGATTCCTGTCATCCCCGCGTCTTATCATGAAGGCCTGATTGTGGATGCCAACTATACCTTCATGCCTGTGGCCACCTACTCGGAAAATGCCGTGGGGCTGGCCGAGTATGTGGTAGAAAAACATCAGGGAACCGATACCCCGAAAGTCGCGTTTTTTATTCATCCCTCCGCATTCGGCCGGGGACCCCTGGAAGACACCCAGAAAGCCATTTCCGAAGGATTGAAAATCGACATCATTGAAGTGGTGGAACACGGCACGGACCTGGACAACACCGCCATGCTCCAGCGGCTTCAGAGCAAGGGAGTTCAGTACGTGATCTGTCATACGGTACAGACCCCGGTGGCCACCATGCTCACCGATGCTCAACGGCTGGGGGTCTCAGCCACCACTTTTGGAGAAGAAGGCAAACTCACTTTCTTAGGTGCCCACTACACCGGTGGCTCTGACCTGATCGCCCTGGCCGGCACGGCTGCAGAAGGCTACATCTGGGCCGATTCGTACAACCTGACTTCGGAAACAACGAAGGGGCCAAAAAACAGCTGGAACTGGCCCAACGATACGGCCGGGATGACAAGGCTGCCAACTCCCACAATTACGGTGCCGGCATCCTGGCAGCCCAAATCGCCACCGAAGCCATTAAAATGGCCAAAACGGACAGGCTGGAAGTCACCCGGGAAAACCTGTACATCGTGATGCAGAAAATGAACTTCAACTCCTTTGTCGCCGCCGGACCGGTGACTTATTCCCCCACCGACCGAATTGGTGTGGATGTCCAAAACATCTATGTGGCACAAGACGGGGTGTTCAAAAAAATCCAGTCCTTTGAATCCCAGTACATTCGAAAAGTCCGGGCCGGCCGGTAACCCAAGTCGGGATATTCCCGGAAAAAATCAGACCGTATGACAGATAACTGACAATCTTCAGATAATAAAACAACCCTGCTGAAGCGAATTCTTTGTTTCAGCAGGGTCAACCCCAAACCAGAGAAACTATACATGGAAACAAATCTGCTGGAAGTTAACAATATTGAAGTGGTCTACAATGACATCATTCAGGTATTGCGGGGTGTGAGTCTTTCTGTTCCCAAAGGCAGTATCGTGGCATTGCTGGGCACGAACGGGGCCGGAAAAACCACCACCCTGCGGGCCATCTCTGGACTGCTGAAGCCGGAAAACGGGGCTATCCGGGAGGGGCATATCACCTTTGACGAGACAGACACGACCCAGATGCTGGGGACTGAAGTGGTCAAACTCGGTGCCGTAATGGTGCCCGAAGGTCGCCGGGTGTTCAAACATCTGACCGTGAACGAGAACATCATTGTCGGTTCCATCACCCGGAAAGACGGGGCATCAGCCATCAAAAAAGACAATGACCTAATGTATAAGCACTTTCCCCGATTGTCCAATGTTACCAACCGTATGGCAGGATACAGCTCCGGCGGAGAACAGCAGATGATCGCCATTGCCAGGGCCCTGATGGCAGCCCCCAAAATGCTGATGCTGGATGAACCTTCCCTGGGCCTGGCCCCGCTCCTGGTGAAGGAGATATTCAACAATATACAGCGCATCAACAAAGAGCTTGAGACCACCATTCTTGTGGTGGAGCAGAATGCCAAGGTGGCCCTGGCGGTTTCCGACTATGCCTATATCATGGAATCCGGAAAAATCGTTCTGGAAGGCCCTTCCAAGGAACTGCAGAACAATCCGGATGTCAAGGAATTCTACATGGGCATTACCAAGGGGGGTGGACGGAAATCATTCAAGGAAGTAAAATCCTATAAGCGTCGCAAACGCTGGATGTAGACTTTAACAGTTAGGAGCACAACATGAAAATTCTGGTGGGATATGACGGTGGAGAAGAAGGACGGCTGGCGCTTTCCCTGGCCCGGGATACCGCAGTTTTTCACAATGCCTTTGTCCATGTGATCACCTCCATGGAAGGAGGGAGTTCGGAAAGACAGGCTGATATTCTGACAGCGGAAAAAATCTGAATTTCGCCAAAAGCCTTCTGGCGCATGCCCATATTGACTGTGATTGCCAGCAAAGCGTCCGGGGCATGTCCGCCGGAGAGGACCTGGTAAAATTTGCCGAGGAAAATGAAATCAACCGTATTTTCTAGGCATCCGGAAGAAATCCCGGGCACAGAAAGCCATTTTAGGATCCACGGCCCGGTATGTGATTCTCAAAGCGCCCTGCCCGGTCACGACCGTGAAATTCGACCTGGACAACATATCCACCCAGGACCTCATCAAAGACCGCCGAATTCTGGTGGTGGATGATGAACCGGATATACTGGAGACCATTGAAGAACTCATGGACATGTGCATTCTGGATTCGGCGGCATCGTTTGATGCCGCCCGGAAAAAACTGGATGAATCCACCTATGACCTGGCCATCCTGGATATCATGGGAGTCCGTGGGTATGATATACTGGCCCTTGCCAAGGATAAGGAGATCCCGGCACTGATGCTGACCGCCCATGCCCTGACCCCGGAAAATCTGAAAGAATCCATCAAAAAAGGGGCGGATGCCTATATTCCCAAAGATGAGCTGGCCAACCTGCCCACCCATGTGGCCGACGTCATCCGGAACCGGATTCACGGAAACCGGGGATATGGTGCATGGTTTTCCAAACTCAAGCCCTTTTTTGACAAATCCTTTGGGTCCGGATGGCAGGAGAAAGATAGCAATTTCTGGAATTCGTTCAACGACAAATACGGCAGATAAACAGTTGTCTTTTTTTTAATTTGTGCTAAAAATGGTGATATGAAAACGAATTCTGTCAAAAACGGCCTGGTGATGGTCTGTCTTTTTTTTCTATTCTGTGGGTGTTCATCAGAGGCGGAAAAAAAGGCACAGTTCCTTTCTGAGGGAAAAAAATTTATTGAAAACGGAGACAACAGCAACGCAGTCATTCAGCTGAAAAATGCGGTCGAAATCGATCCAGATTCCGTTCAGCCTGGGAACTTCTGGCCCAGGCTTATTTGAAGATGGGAGATACCCAGCGGGGGTTCAACAGCCTGTTGCGGCTGGAGCAGCTCGATCCCAACGATCCGGATACAGTCATTCAGGTGGCTTCTTTTTATCTGCTGGCACAACAGATAGAGGAAGCTGAAACCCGGGTTACCCGGGTTTTAGAAATACAGCCGGACCATATTCCGGCCCTGTACCTTCAGGCAGGACTGTTAAGCCGAAGCCCGGAAAATCTGGATCAACTCGCCGGCATTTACGAAAAAATCCGAACCATTGACCCTCGCCAGCCCAAGGCCTATCTGGCACTGGCCAGAATTTATGCGGCCAGGGCCAGGTACGCAGATGCTGAATCCAGCCTGAAAAAAGCCCTGGAACTGGAACCTGATTCTGAACGGGTTTACAAGACCCTGTTTGACTTCTACATTTCCCGCAATAATATGGCAGCCGCAGAAGCATTGATTGAAAATCGCATCACGCAGGCGCCTTCGGACCCGGATCCCCATATATTTTTAGGAAGCTTTTACCTGACACGCAAAGATTTTGATAAAGCGGCGCATCAATTTTCTTCGGCCCTGGAAAAAGCCCCAAAAAACCTCAATGCCCACATGTTAACCGCTGACCTGCATTCCCGACAGCAGATTCAACGATGCAGAGTCTTATATCCGCAAAGCCGTGAACCTGGCCTCGGACAACCACGGGATACTGACCGCCTGTGCAGACTTTTATTTTTCCCGGAAAATGATCTCTCAATCACAAGAGATAGTGGATAATATCTTGAATCAGCGGCCCGGTTTCTTCCCAGCCAGAATCCTTAAAGGCAAAATTCTGGCTGAAACCAATGATCTGGATGCCGCAGAGGCGTTATTTCGAAAATTGATCCAGGAAGATCCGGAATCCGGCCAGGCATACTACCTGCTGGGATCGGTTTTGGAAAAAAGAATGATACGGCACAGGCCAAATCGCTGCTGGCCACTGCGCTTGAAAAACACCAAACCTGTATCAGGCCCGCCTACTGCTGGGAAAAATCCATCTCCGGGAGGGGGATATGGCACTGGCGGAAACCCATGCCAGACAGATCCTTAAACAAGTGCCGGATCACTACCAGGCAGGGATTCTCCTGGGGAACACCCTGATGGAGACCCAGCAGACTTTGGAGGCCCGATCGATTTTTGAAACGCTGGCACAAGCCGCCCCTGGAAATCCAATAGCGTTTTATCGCCTGGGAATCCTTGAGCAGACAGAAAATAATGCTGACCGGGCAATCATTCATCTGAATCAGGCCCTGCAGATCGATCCGGATCTGATGGATGTATTTTCCAGCCTGATCGCTTTGTATGCCACGCAACAAAAATTTGATCAGGCAATGGCGCGCTGTGACGAACATTTTGCCGCCAGGGGGGAAGACCCTGAGATAGCGGCTGTGATTCTCAACCTTAAAGGCAATATTCTTCTGGCGGACAATCAGCTGGAAAGTGCTTTAAACACCTATAAACAGGCTATTGCCCAGAACCCTTCCTTTATCACACCGTATCTGAGTCTGGGAAAAATTTTCACGGCCCAGAACCGCATTGCGGATGCGATTCAGATATACACGGCTCTCCTTGAAAAACACCCGGAACAAGCGTCTGCCCATACCCTGGCAGGTACGCTTTACGAGCGGCAGGAACAGGTCGAGCTGGCGCAGACCCACTACAAAAAAGCGCTGGAAATCGATCCTGATCTTATTCCGGCTCTCAACAACCTGGCTTACCTCTACGCGGATCAGGGAATCCATCTGGACCAGGCTCTGGATCTGGCCAGACAGGCCAGACGACAGACCCGGCAGGTGCCTGCGGTCATGGACACGCTGGGGTGGGTTTACTTCAAAAAGCCCTTTATGACAGTGCTGTCATGGAATTTGAAGCGGCCATTGACATTGACGGGTCCAACCCCATTTTCTTCTATCATTTAGGTCTGGCCTACCATGAACTGGGGCGGTCCGGGGATGCCAGAACCGCGCTGGAGAATGCTTTACGGATTCAATCCGATTTCAAGGGGGCGGAAAAGGCCCGAATAATTCTGGAAGAGCTCTGATCCTCCTCCCGGTTGGTTCCCGTCGGCTCAGGCTAACAC
>LQAH01000223.1_pt1 | contig 15684 bp, 24 predicted proteins | sample 1535791 | NCBI WGS metagenome assembly LQAH01 (sample SAMN04331585, study PRJNA305678) | bioreactor metagenome | isolation source: bioreactor_4 inoculated with Wadden Sea sediment 2nd replicate of a... | place: Germany:Bremen
TATCGCATGTTCTACAAGAGTCTTTGCTTTTGAAGATCCTCTTCTGTTACAGCATCATATGTTCTTATAATACTACCGTCTTTCTCAAGCTTAACATTGCCGCCGTCGTCATACTGCCATCTCCACAGGCCGTCTATTACAACACCTACTGTGATTTCTTTCTATGCTCCAGGGACTTTTTTCCTCATATATATTCTTTGTATTTACAACTTCATTCTGTGTAACATTGTTTCTTGAATATTCACCTACCATACCTTCAAGATCTTTGTAGGCAGGGGGAGTCTGCCCTTCCTGTCCGGGAGGTCCTTCAGGATTAAAACCTGTTCCCTGAATTGCTCATCAACTGTATTTTTGAAAGAGTTATTGAAGGAATTACTTCTGTTTCATCAAACGGAGTACCCGGATTATCTGATTTCATTGTGATAGGGAAATGCTCCTCTGTTTCAACAGTTTTCTTTCCCATAATCAAGATCAATATCAAGATTTATTATTTCAACCCTGTCTTTACCGAAAATCTGCCTGAGAGAGGAAATTATAGCAGTTTTGAGCCTTTTTTCCTGTTCTGCCTTGATTTTCATTTCTCTTTTTGCAAGTTCAAGTCTGTCGAATTTTTCAAGTCCCGCAAAATCATTTAGAAGATTCCCCTGATGATCTGTAATTGTTATAAATTCATCATCCAGACCTTCAACTGCAAATTTAACAAGCTTAACAACACCTTCAATTTTCTTACGGTTTTCACGTATATCTGAACCGGGTTTTGCAGTAAGTATAATTGAAGCGGAAACTTGTTCTGATCCTCCTGAAACAGCTCATCTTCAGGAAGTACAAGTGAAACCTGAGCAGAATCAATATCGTCGAGTGCTTCAAGATGATTCTTGAGGCTCTCGGTTACTGCTCTTCTCAAGTTTACATTCCTTTCAAAATCAGTAACTGTCCATCTGTCCATTTTAAAAATATCCCAGGGTGATGCTTCTGAAGGGATCAAATCCTCTCTTGCAAGAAGAGATACAATTCTCTGAGCTGTTCTTTCATCATCTACATAGATAATTCCTTCCGGAGTTATCTGATGCGATATACCCTCTTCATCAATTCTTAGAGATATTTTGTTGAGTAAATTTTCATCAGTGACAGGATTTGTCAGTACACGGACAAGTCCGGGCGATGAACTGTATACAGACAGAAGCACTACACCGGTAAGCACAACAAGTATAACTGCTATACCGATAATCTTCTGCAGAACTGACAGCTTTCCCCAAACGGCAGCTGCATTACCTAATATTTTTTTAAATTGTTCCTTCATTTCCCCTCCCCAGTGAAAAGAACCTAACATTTATCAAGAGTGTACAGATTTCCAATACCCTTAATTCAAATTAAACTGTTAATCATTTTAAACTCAAAAGTTTAATTTATTAAGCACTCTTTAATATCATTATCTGATACTTATAATCTCCTTATATGCTCTCAGGCCCTTATCAACAACTGCCTTGGAAAGAGCAAGCGCTGTATTGGCTTTAGCCATTGCTATTGTAACATCATGCGGATCAACGCTTTCCGGATCTATAATCATTTTCTTACTCACATCTGCACTTTCATTCTGAAGTTTATTTACACCCTCAAGTGCTTCAAACATCATTTCTGAAAACCTTCAGCTCCTGTATCATTATCAGCTGAATATCCTGCCTGACCGTTAACATTAAAATGTCTGGGATCAGTTCTCAATAATGATACTCTGTGTCCTGATACCTGATCAAATTCAGATAATTCATTTACCTACCTCCCGATTTCAAGAGCTTTAAGAAACATGCTCTTGGATCCGTTAACCATTGCAACATTGGCCTCATAAGATCTTGTGGCTGATATCATATCAACCATTTCATTTACTACATTAAGATTCGGAAATTCAACATAACCCTTACGGGGGCCTGTTTTTATTGAATCAGGATGTGTAGGATCAAAACAAGCTTCGGTTTGCATCCATATCCTTTTCAACTTTAGCTACCCGAACACCTTTGCCGATTCCGTTATCAAGAAATTTAGGAAGAAAGGGGCTTCTCCAGTAGGGCTGTGAAACTTTTGGACGAAAAACAGTCCTGCTCCGCCTGAAAGGTCCCCCTTCTGCAGTTCTTGTAGTATTTGAGTTGGCAATATTATTTGAAATAACATCAAGCCTGAGCCGCTGAGCGGAAAGACCGGATGCTGCTGTATTTATACTTGAATAAAGTCCCATAATCTATCCTCCTTAAACCTATCTCAACACCATGTTGATCTGCTGAAACTGGTTAGAAACAGACCGTGTTAAAAGCTGATAATTAAGCTGATTCTGCATTGAAAGCATCATTTCCTCTTCAATATCAACATTATTGCCGTTATTTTTGATGCAGTAAGATAATCAAGCACCCTTTTTGGCCCGACACTTCTGTAATCAACAGGTTTATAGAAAGGCATATGCCTTGAATCTGTCATCCTTGCAGGAATTGTTTCTCTTTTCTGTGAATCAAATGCTCTTTTAAGCTGTGATTCAAAATTTATTACACTTCTCTTAAAATTCGGTGTATCAGCATTTGCAATATTATCAGATATTGCAGATCTTCTTAAAAGAGAAACATCCATTGTTCTGTGCAGAATATCAACTGTTCTTCCGAAATTATTATTTTCAAACATAAACCCCTCCCAAAAGGTTCAGAAATAAATCTCTAATTCTGATTATCGGATTTTTTAAACCCTCCATTAGATTTTTATACTCCTCCCCTTTCTGATTCATTCAGCCCTTAAGAAGTAAATCCGTTTTTTACAGAATGTACCGGCTGAGATCCTGATCCTCAATAACATTATTAAGCCTTTCATTTATATAATCAGGAGTGATTGTTATTGTCTGTCCTGCAAGTTCAGTTGCTTCAAAGGAAATCTCCTCCAGAAGCAGCTCCAGCATAGTATGAAGACGTCTTGCCCCGATATTTTCAGTTCTGGAATTAACTTCCTCGGCAAGCTGTGAAAGTTTAACAACAGCATCGTCTGTAAAACAAGAGTAACATCCTCTGTTTTCATAAGTTCAACATACTGTTTGATAAGTGCATTTTCCGGCTGAGTAAGTATTTTTTCAAACTCGGATGCTCCGAGTGATTCAAGTTCAACTCTTATAGGAAAACGTCCCTGAAGTTCAGGTATAAGATCAGAGGGCTTACTCATATGGAATGCCCCTGCTGCAATAAACAGTATGTGTGAAGTATCAATTATTCCGTATTTTGTATTTATTTTTGAGCCTTCAACAATAGAAGAATATCCCTCTGAACACCTTCTCGTGATACATCTGCACCGCTTCTTGATTCCTTTCCTGCAACTTTATCAATCTCATCGATAAAAATGATTCCCATTTCTTCAACTCTCTGCTTTGCTATTTCCGAAGCTTTATCAGTATCAATCATCTTGTCTATTTCATCGTTAAGAATCACTTCACGTGCATTTTTAACAGTCATTTTTTCTTTTTTTTCTTTTTTTCCGCCGCCTAGGAGTCCTGCAAATCCGCCCAGATTAAGATCCATATCTTCAAGATTTGTGCCTGAGAATATTTCAATAGAAGGATTATTCTTTTTTGAAACCATTACATCAATTTTCTTTTATTTTCAAGTTTTCCCTCTTTAAGCATTTTTTCGAAAAGTTTCTCTTGTTGATTGATTTTTCATCAGCTTCTGGTTCAGAAACAACTGAAACATCAGGAAGCTGAATAACAGATGGATCTGAAGGAGATGAATCCTGCTGTTCAGGCTTCTTTTTATTAAGGCCGGGTAGAAGAAGGTCAAGTATTACCTCTTCAGCTCTTGCCTCTGCTGCAGCTGCAACCTCCTCCTGAAGTTCAGCCTTCACCATATTGATTGCTACATTCATAAGATCACGGACCATTGATTCAACATCTCTTCCAACATATCCGACTTCTGTATATTTTGTAGCTTCAACCTTTACAAAAGGAGCTCCGCAGAGTTTAGAAAGACGTCTGGCTATTTCTGTTTTGCCGACACCTGTAGGACCGATCATTATTATATTTTTCGGCGCAACTTCCTCTCTTAATGCCTCGTCAAGTTTCTGCCTTCTTACCCTGTTTCTAAGAGCTACAGCAACAGCTTTCTTAGCCTTATTCTGGCCGATAATATACTTATCAAGTTCTGTTACTGTCTGTTTTGGTGTAAGTTTATCTAGTTCAAGCATTTAATTCCTCCAGAACAAAATTATCATTAGTGTATATGCATATTTTGATGCAATTTTAAGGATTTAAGTGCAACATCCCTGCTTTCATATTATCATTTTCAAGATAGGCAAGTGCTGCTGAATATGCAAGCTGCCTCCGCTTCCTATTCCGATAACTCCTTCATCAGGTTCAACAACATCTCCGGTACCTGAAATAAGAAGTATTTTGCTTATATCTGCAACAAGAAGCATTGCTTCAAGCTTTCGAAGAGCTCTGTCTGTTCTCCATTCCTTGGCAAGTTCCACAGCTGATCGTGTAATATCCCGTTATACTGATTCACCTTTGCCTTCAATCTTTCAAGAGGTAATGCATCTGCTGTTGCTCTGCAAACCGACAATAACCTTACCGTCATATATTTTTCTAACCTTTCTTGCAGATCCTTTCATAACTGTATTTCCGAGTGTTACCTGGCCGTCTGCTGCCATTGCCACTGAATTATCTTTTTTCACAGCAAGTACTGTTGTTCCTCTGAAACCTGATCTGTTATTTTCCATATTGTTCGCTAACTCCTTACTTTCCTCTTACAATGCGGATGGGCGTTTCTGTAGACATCCTTAAGTCTTGATATTCCTACATGAGTGTAGACTTGAGTAGTCGAAAGACTTGAATGCCCCAGCATTTCCTGCACCATCCTTATATCAGCACCCTGATCAACTAAGTGTGTTGCAAAAGTATGCCTTAGTGTATGGGGCGATACTTTTTTCTGTATTCCGGCCCCTGTAATTATCTTATCTATTATATAGAATGCCCCTCTTACAGAAAGACGTTCTCCTCTGATGTTTACAAAAAGCGGATTATCTCTGCCGCTTATATAGCGGCCCTTTGTTAATGCTGCCGATCCATACTCCCGTACCGATTCAGCTGCTCTGCCGCTTACAAATACAATCCTTTCCTTGCTCCCCTTTCCTTTTACTTTAACAGTACCGTCACGAAAACTGATATCATTATAATTCAGCGAAACTGCTTCTGAGATTCTGCATCCTGTGGAAAATATAAAATCTACAAGAGCTTTATTCCTCAGTTTTGAAAATTCATCACGGTTTCAGAAATTATAAAATCTCTGATTTTCTCAACTTCATCAAGTTCAAGATATTCGGGAAGTCTTTTTTCACCTTTCAGATTGCTTAAAGCAGAAAAAGGATTATATTCAGCCTTACCTTCCTTAATCAGATAGTCATAAAACTTTCTAAGCGCTGATATTTTTCTGTTTACAGAAGAATATTTAAGACCGGAATATGAAAGATATGCTGCAAATCCCCGGCCTGTATTCTTATCCGGATTTTTATAATCAGCATCCATATCATTGAGATACTCATAATACTGCTCAATATCTGCTTTATAGCTTTTTACTGTTGCAGGTGAGAGATTAAGTACTGTCTCAAGATATTCCAGAAACTTATCCATTATTCTTTATCAGCCTCCATCGAATTCTTGCATTCTGTATTGCTGCAGGAATAATATGTGCCTCTTTTCTTGTCATATTTTTCAACCATAAAATATCCGCATTCAGGGCAGATTTTGATGATGGTTTGCTGTGGCTTATAAAGTCGCATTCCGGATAGTTAGTACATCCGTAAAATTCCTTTCCTCTGCCGCCCTGTTTTTTTCTTGCAACTATCTGCCCGCCGCATCCCGGACGGGGACAGTCTGCAAGAGGAACAGATTTTGTATTCATGCATTCCGGAAAACCTGAGCATGCAAGAAAATACCCGAACCGGCCGAGCTTTTTAACCATTTTTCTGCCGCATTTATCACATTCATAATCAGTCTCTTCGTCCATAACACCTTTTACAGATTCAAGAGTTTCCATTACATGATCAACCTTGCTCTTAAACGGAGAATAGAATTCAGAAATCATTCCAGACCAGTCGCTTTTATCAATTTCAACATTATCAAGCTTCTTTTCCATATCAGCTGTAAAATTAACATTAAGAATATCCGGAAAAGATGAAATAAGAATATCATTTATCATTTTTCCCAGAACTGTCGGAACAAGCTGTCTGTTCTTTCGGACAACATAATAGCGGTCAATTAGAAGTGAAATAATCGGAGCATAAGTTGACGGACGGCCGATTCCTTTTTCCTCGAGAACTTTTACTATACTTGCATCTGTATATCTTGCAGGCCCCTGTGTAAAATGCTGTTCCGGAAAAAATTCCTCTGCTTTAAGAATATCACCGATTTTAAGTTTGGGAACTTTTGCGCTTTTTTCCTTGCTTGCAAGAAGCTTCAAGACCTGCTGAAAACCTTTTTCCTTAACTTTTGTTCCGCTTACTCTGAAAATACCTTCGCTGCATTCAATATCAGCAGTTGTAGTTGCTGTAACAGCGCCTTTCATCTGTGAAGAAACAAAGCGCTCCCAGATAATTGTATAAAGTTTCAGCTGATCTCTTGTAAGATATTCCTTTATATACTCAGGTGTATATTCTGCAAATGTAGGTCTGATTGCCTCATGAGCATCCTGAGCTCTTTTCCCCATACTGTAGTTGACAGCATTTTCAGGAAGATCATCAGGATATTTATCACTGATATATTTCCTTACCTCTCCAAGAGCCATTTCAGATATTCTTGTAGAGTCTGTTCTCATGTATGTAATAAGACCGACTCTGCTTGATCCGATATTAATACCTTCATAAAGCTGCTGAGCAATCTGCATTGTTTTTCTGGAAGTAAAACCAAGCCGGTTTGCAGCATCCTGCTGAAGCTTTGAAGTAATATACGGAGCTCTGGGCTGAAGTTTTTTCTCTGTTGTTTTAATATCTTTTACTGTAAAATCATTTCCTTCAAAAACAGAAACAAGCTTATCAACACTTTCCCTGTCCTTAAGATCTGTTTTTCACCTTTATATGAGACAAGCTGAACTTTAACTTTGCTCCTGTCTTTTTTAAGTTCCGCATCAAGTGTCCAGTATTCCTTCGGAGTAAAGTCTTCAACCTCTTTTTCCCTTTCAGAAATTAGTCTTAATGCAACTGACTGAACTCTTCCTGCAGAAAGACCGTTTTTCACTTTTTTCCACAAGAGAGGAGAAAGATTATATCCCACAATACGGTCAAGAACTCTTCTTGCCTTCTGTGCATAAACCTTGCCCATATCTATTTCAAGGGGATCGTCAACTGCAGATTTAATTGCAGTAGGTGTGATCTCATTAAAAATAATTCTTTCAATCTTTACATCTTTGACCTTTTTTTTCAAGAGCACTCTTGAGATGGAAGGAGATTGCCTCTCCCTCCCGGTCGTTATCAGAAGCAAGCAGAATATGAGTTGATTTGGCAGCTTTTGAATTTCAGATCTTTAAGAATTTTTAGCCTTACCCCGAACTGTTATATACTCAGGCTCGAAATTACCATCCACATCCACACCCATTCTGGATTTCGGAAGATCAATCAGATGTCCCATAGATGCCGATACGGTATATCCCTTTCCAAGATACCTTTCTATAGTTTTAGCTTTAGCCGGTGACTCAACAATTAAGAAGAGTTTGTTTTGCTTTCTTTTTTACAGTAGTTTTAGGCATACATTTTTCTCCTGTTATACAACCCATTATTATACGGTTCTGTATTTCTGTAATTATTTTCTCTTACATTATATTTATAATTATTCAGCCGGTATTTAATTTCCGGCTTATTATGAATTATTCCCCATTCATCAAGTATTTCCGATCCGTTTGAAACAGCGGATGCTCCGTTTTCATACAGCTCAAGACCGCCTTTTCCGCTTTCACATTCAAGCCTTCGGTATGAACAAATACATCTCTTCCCTGCTCAAGTGCAAAGACAGCTGTTATCAGCGATCCTGATTTTTCAGGAGCATGTACAATAAGACTTCCTCTGGACAAACCGCTTATTATCCTGTTGCGTTCAGGAAAATGATGTTTCCGTGCCCCGGTCCCCGGTCTGTATTCACTTATCAGAGCACCGCCTGATTCAAGTATCTTCTGAGCAAGATATATATTGGAGGCAGGGTAAATTATATCAGTACCTGTTCCCAGAACAGCAGCTGTAATACCGCCTGCATCAAGAGCTCCCATGTGAGCTTTGGAATCTATACCTGCGGCAAGACCTGAAATAATATTTATTTTTCTTTCTGCAAGATAATACGCTGTATTATAAGAAGCATTAAGAGTTTTTCTCATTGCTTCCCGTGTTCCGACAACAGAGACTGACGGTTTTTCTGCATCCGGAAGAATTCCTTTTACAAAAAGAACAGCAGGAGGTGAATATATTTCCCTTAAAAGAGGAGGATATTCAGGATTTAAAAATGAAACAATCCTTATTCCCGCTTTACCGCAATCCTCTATTGTTTTTTCCGCTTTATCAGCTGCCTGATTTATTATGTTTTCAGATAAACAGAAAAGCTGTCCTGCTGTTTTTACCGCATCATCCCTGCATGAAACAGCAGTTTTTGAATTTTCAAATAGAAAGCTTAAGATATCTGCTTTGGCTTTTTTCTTCGGGCCGTATAAACTGTTTATCAAAAGAGCAAGAAAATCAGTTCCAGTCATAAACATTTTCCTCCAGCTCTTTTTGTTGCGGGCAGCCTGCTCCTTGTAGGTTTTACTATCCGCGCTTTTCTCAATTGACTCATACACTTCTATTGCTGCATCTATCTTTCCCAGCTGAATATATGCATTTGCAAGCAGAAACAGGGCTTCGTAATTCTTTCTCTCATACTCGATTAGAGTATTGAGAATTAATGCAGCCTCTTCAGGATTTTCCAGTTCATAAAGATATAAAACAGAAAGTGCTGTTACAGCTTTTGAATATTTTTCATCAAGCTCAACTGCTTTTCTGTAATACTTTTCAGCTTCAGCCATATACTCAAAACGCACTGCTTCATCAACAGAAGCTTTTGAATATCTGGCAGAACACAGTCCGGAATAATAGAAAAGAATCGGATTTTCCGGATATATTTTGAGAGCCTCTTTAAACTGTTCGAGTGAAAGCAGATACATTTTCATTTTCCAGATAAAGTTTCCCAAGCATTTTATAACTGCTTCCAAGACCTATTGCCGCTTCGATTTTTTCCTCTAAAACAGCCTTATTAACTCTTATATCCTCTTTAAGTTCCGCTTCCCTGTCGCCTGACACCTGACCGTATTCAGTTGATCTAAGTCTTGCAAGAAGATCCTTATTCTCACTGCTGCAGGAGAAGAGAAATATAATTGTTAATAATATCAACCATTTTTCATCATTTTCCTTCAAATCACCGGTCAGGGTGATATTTTTATGATATTCACGCAGGGAAGATGTATCCAGATGCGTATAAATCTGTGTTGTTGCAATATCTGAATGTCCTAAGAGCTCCTGAACTGAACGAAGATCAGCACCGCCTTTTAATAGATGGGTAGCAAATGAATGCCGTAATGCATGAACTTTTGATGATACTTTTATATCCTTATGCTCAGCTGATACTTTTACTGTAAGTTCTCTATATCTTTTCCAGATACCTTTTCTGGAAAGTTTTTCACCGCGGCTGTTGAGGAAAAGATATTCACATTTTTTATTTTTAAGAAGAAAGGGTCTTGATTCAGTGAGATATTTTTAAGCCATTTTTCAGCTTCATCACCGAGGGGGACAAAACGTTCTTTTCTTCCTTTTCCGAATATCCTGATTACTGCCTCATTAAAATAAATACTGCTGTATTTAAGATCTGAAGCTTCCGAAATTCTAAGCCCTGATGAATAAATAAGCTCAAACAGTGCTCTGTCGCGTATACCGTTTGTTTTATCTATATCAATTGCATCCAGAACAGCATCAATTTCATAAACATCAAATACTTCCGGCAGGCTTCTTCCGCGTCCCCCGGACTGTATGAGCTCCGAAGGATTGTCTTTTCTAATATCTTCTTTCTGAAGAAAACAGCAGAAGGATCTGACAGCGCTTTTACTTTTATTTACAGTTGCGCCTTTAAGTCCTTCTTCGCTGCTGTTAAGTGTTTTCTTTCTTATTGTTAAAAATTTTTCAATATCGCTTAAAGTAAAGGATTCTTCTGTAAGATTAACCTTTTCCGAGTATTTATAAAAATAAAGGATTTCCCGCTCATAAACCTCTACTGTTGATAAGGTGAGATTTTTTTCTGCGATGAGATATTCCTTATATTTTTTTATAAATACGCTGTTCATACAGAATTTCTCCTATTCTGCAGAATTACCGTATCCGGAACTGCTGCTGCCGGATGAAATATCAGCTGCATATTCATTTTCACGGCCTCTGTAAAATGCCGGTACATCAAGATCAGACTCTGCACTGTTTCTTCCGCTCAGATAAAAGTCATCTCTTTTTCCGATAATACCTTTTCTCATTTTACTCCATTCCTGATTACTCATAAACTCGCCTGAACCGTTTGCAGTTGTATTTACAGGCTCTTCTCTTTTAACCTCTGACGGGGCAAAACCTGTTGCAACTACAGTTACTTTTATTTCATCTTCAAGTGTGTCATCAATAACACTTCCTGTAATTGTAAGAACATTCCGATCCGCACTTGAAGTAATAATCTGCAGAACTTCCTGAAACTCTGAAAGTGAAAAATCCGATCCTGCAGTAACATTAACAAGTATTCCCTTGGCGCCTTCGATGCTTTCATCCTGAAGCAGAGGATTGTTAATCGCATTTGTTGCAGCATCTATTGCCCTGTTTTCACCTCTTCCGGAACCTATACCCATTAAGGCATCACCGTTTCCGCTCATAATTGTCTTAACATCTGCAAAGTCGATATTCATCAGCCCTTCTTTCGTAATAAGGTCTGATATTCCCTGAACTCCCTGTCTTAAGACATCATCTGCAATAAGAAGTGCTTCTCTGAAAGGAGTTTTTCTGTCAATTATTTTCATGAGATTTTCATTAGGAATAATGATAAGAGTGTCTACCGATTCTCTGAGTTTTGTAATCCCGTCTTCTGCAAGGTTCATTTTTCTTTCACCTTCCAGAACAAAAGGACGTGTTACTACAGCAACAGTCAGGATTCCCATTTCCCTGGCAACAGTCGCAATAACAGGTGCAGCGCCGGTACCTGTTCCGCCTCCCATTCCTGCAGTAATAAAACCATATCCGAGTTTTTAAGTGTACCCTTAAGAACTTCCTTATCCTCAACAGCAGCTTTTTCGCCTACCTCAGGAACACCGCCTGCCCCGAGTCCGTTTGTAAGTTTTGTTCCGATTGGTAGTCTTGTCTCAGCTTTGCTTTTGTTTAGATCCTGAACATCAGTATTAACCGCAATAAAGTCAACATTGCTCAGTCCGCTGTCGATCATTCTGTTGACAGCGTTGTTCCCGCCGCCGCCTACTCCTACTACTTTTGATTTTCGTAGGATTGGTATAATTTACATCATCTACTACTGTAACCTGCATTCTCCCCCCCCCAGTTTAAAATGCTTAAGTTTTTATGATTGCATCGTTTGATGCTTGTTTAATACTTTGACAGCGGCACATATCCGCTGTTGAAAACTTTTATAATTATAAAAAGAGAGTTCAAGACTCTCCAGTCGTAATAATGAATATACATTAACTAAAAGAAATGATGCATATTCATATAGTTAAACTGAATAAATTCAACTAAACATTTCATAAGAATATTCAGATACCGGAATTCTGTCTACTACAATTTTATTATTGGCAGTAATTTTTATCCCGGATACAGCCCTCATTCATAAAGATTAACTAAAAGAACTCCTTCAGCCAGCTTTTAAATCTCCCGTGAAGCCCGCTTTCGCGTGTCAATGTCACATTTCTTTCACTGCTTCCTGAAATATCATCAGCATAAAGAACAAGGCCGACAGCTGTTGAATACACCGGACTCTTATATTCTCCCACAAGTCCGCCGCATTTCAGAGGATATCCCACTCTTGCCGGTCTGTCAAAAATTTCCCCTGCAAGCTGAGTAATCCCTGGCATTAAGGCTCCCCCTCCGGTAAGCACAATACCGCCGTTCAGCTTTTCAAGATAATTTTTTTCATCAAGTTTTATTTTTAACCATCTGGAATACTTTCAATCATCCTCGGTTCAATTATTTCACACACTTTTTTCCGCGGTTATTGGTTCAGAAGGCCATCCTCCTACACCGGGAAGAATAACATCTTCATCATCTTCTACAAGCGGCATATAACAGCAGCCTGATTCAACTTTCAGATTCTCAGCCATATCGGCAGGAATAGTAAGAACAATAGACAAATCATTCGTTACCTGCTTACCTCCCAGAGGTACAACATCGGTATGATAGGGTGATCCGTCTATATTAACAATTACATCTGTAGTCCCGCCGCCTAAATCTATCATGAGAACGCCCATTTCCTTCTCATCATCTTTAAGAACAGCCCGGGATGATGCAAGAGACTGAAGGACAACTTCATCAACTTTAAATCCGGCACGGTTAACACATTTTATAAGATTCTGAGCAGATGTAATGGATCCTGTTACAATATGAACTTCAGATTCAAGTCTGATTCCGATCATATCAAGAGGATTTCTTATTCCGCCCTGATCATCTACAATAAATTCCTGAGGTATTACATGGAGAACTTCTCTATCCATAGGTATAACTATTGCTTTTGCAGCATCTATTACACGGGAAACATCTTCCGAAGTAATTTCCCGTCCCTTTCCTGCAACAGCTACAACGCCTCTGGAATTAATACCTTCTATATGGGCTCCTGCTATACCTGTGACAACAGATGTAACTTCTCTGCCAGACATCATTTCAGCTGCTTCAATTGCATCAGTAACAGACTTCATAGTAGCTTCAATATTAATAACTACACCCTGTCTTAGGCCTGATGACGGAGCTGTCCCTATACCGGTAATTTCAAGTTCACCATTCTCGTTATATTCACCTATAACCGCGCAAATTTTAGTTGTTCCTATGTCCAGCCCGACAATTACATTATCAGAAGGCAATGCTCACCCCTCCTTAACCCTGTAGACAACCTGACCAGATCTGAAATCAAGTTCTTCCATACCTGAATCTATCCCTTTTTTTCTATTATATCAAGTACTACAAAATCTGTTTAAGTAAACCCTCATTTATATCAGCTCCTGTTCTGATTCGTATATTCCCTGAAGCGGATAAAGAAGCACTTCATAATCCGAACTTTTTCTTTCACAAACTTCAGCTCTGAAATCTGATTAAAAGGAGTGGAGAAGTATCCTGCAGAGTTTTCAGCTCACTGAAATATCTGCAAAGTTCAGCAGGAAGTTTAACTCCGAGTTTCAAATTTCTGAATTTAAGACCGGATATTACCGGCATTGTATAATCTGTAACGCTTTTTCCAATTTCAAAGACAACACCTTCGTTATCAATCATTACAGGAACACTCTTGTTCCCCATTTGCACAAGAGAAATCGCAAGAGGACTTCGTTCAGTAATATATATTTTTAAAAGTTCCGGGAAACAGTTTTTCAATTTTTGCATCTTTTACAAGAGCATTTGCAGCCAGCTTACGTTCAGCTGCGTCTGTATTAATTGAGAAAAAATATTCTTTTTCCTTTATTCCGGAAATTCTTACAATATCAGCATTTGACAGCTGAAAATCTTTTGAGCAGTAGACCTGAACTTTGTTATAAGCATTTCCGGAGCAATAAAAAGGTGGAAAACCATCTCAAGAGCAGCAAGAAATACAAGAGCTGCAAATAAATATATAAAAAGATTCTTTTTAGCAGGGGATGACTTTCCTACATCTTTTTCATCTGTAACATAACCTGTTGTATAAACAGTACTACTCATCAAACACATCCTTTTGTCATGATAATTTTTGAAATATTTAAGAGCATACCGCACATAAGAAGAGTTACAAGCATTGAAGATCCTCCATGTGAAAAAAACGGAAGTGGAATACCTGTTGCAGGAACAACACCTGAAACAACAGCCATATTCATCAAAGCCTGGTAAAGTATGCTTGTAGTAATACCGAATCCGAGAAAAGAGGCAAAATGGTCCCCTTTTCGTCCCCGTTCCATACTTACAGAATACCCTCTTACTGCAAATACAGTAAAAAGAATAATAATTATAAAAACACCGATAAATCCGGTTTCCTCTGCAACTACAGCGAAAATAAAATCAGAATGAGCTTCAGGAAGGGTTCCGAATTTTCTTTAATCCGTTACCGATTCCGCTTCCCCATAGTCCGCCTGAAATAAGAGCAGCTTTAGCTTTTATTATCTGATATCCGACCCCTGCAGGATCTTTTTCAGGATTTATAAACGCAATTAAACGCTGTACTCTGTGCTGCTTGCTCATAATAAGAATAAGCATAAACGGAACTACTGCTGTTAATGCAGAAATAAAATAACGTATTTTAACACCTGCTATAAAAAACATGGAGCTGCTTACAAGAATAAGAAACATTGCCGTGGAAAAGTCATTCTGAGCAAAATCATCAGTGCAAAACAGCAACAACAACTGCCGGATGGGAAACTGTGTAGAGTTCATCTATTTTATTGTATTTTTTAGCAAAAACTGAAGAAATATATAAAACTACAGAAATTTTCACCAGTTCAGAAGGCTGGAAAGAATGCCCGGCAAGCACTATCCATCTTCTTGCGCCCTGTATTTCTCTGCCTGCTGTAAGAACAGCAAGAGATAGAATAAAAGAAAGAAATAAGAAAAAACGGAACGCTTTTTTTGAGCTTTTCGATAGGAACAGCAGCAAATACTGCAGCACCGATTATACCTGCACCTACCATTACCAGCTGCCTCTTAAGGAAGTATTCAGGAGCTTTATCAAGTCTCAGTGCATTCGGATAGGAGGAGGAAAATAAAAATGTAAGACCTGTGCCCAGAAGCAGCATCATTATGTAAAAAAGTACCGGGTCTATTTTTTTCCTGTTTTCTTTCTCAATCTGAAAGCCTGAGAGCATTTCCATTATACTACTTTTTCTCCTTTATCATTTTTATATCACTATTACTTAGCTATTATTACGCTATCAATCCCTACTGAATTTTCAGAGTGGAAAGACTTAAAATTACAAACAATCCTCCGAGTATCCAGAAACGGGTAACAACTTTTGTCTCATTCCACCCGCTGAGTTCATAATGATGATGCAGAGGAGCCATCTTAAAAACCCTCTTGCCCCGTGTCTTGTAGGAAAAAACCTGAATTATTACAGAGAGAGCTTCAAGAACAAAACCCCTCCTACAAAAACCAATAGTATTTCCTTCTTTATTAAAAGAGCAAGAACACCTATAAGTCCTCCCAGAGAAAGACTTCCGGTATCTCCCATCATTATTTCAGCCGGGTGACAGTTAAACCATAGAAAACCGACAGCCGATCCTACTATTGCGAGACTGAGTATTGTAAGTTCTCCAGCCCCTCTATATAGGGAATCTGAAGATATTCAGCATAATCCGCTCTTCCGGAAAGATATGTAAGAATTGCAAATGCTATTCCTGCCATAAGAACAAGCCCTATTGCAAGTCCGTCAAGACCGTCTGTAAGGTTAACAGCATTTGAAGTAC
>LQAH01000224.1_pt1 | contig 15551 bp, 23 predicted proteins | sample 1535791 | NCBI WGS metagenome assembly LQAH01 (sample SAMN04331585, study PRJNA305678) | bioreactor metagenome | isolation source: bioreactor_4 inoculated with Wadden Sea sediment 2nd replicate of a... | place: Germany:Bremen
CTTACCGGGGCAAAGTTTGTTCTTGAGTTCGGAACAGGCATAGGTAATTCCTCTATTTGGTTTGGAGAGGCGCTTAAACAAAGGGGCGGGCATTTAATAACTGTTGACAACCATCCCAGAACAAGAAGTGAGGCCGAGGCTAATATTAAAAGGGCAGGGCTGGCGGATACAGTTGAGATGAGGTTCGGCGATGCTGAGAAAGAGGCTGAAATACTTCTTGAAGAGTACAAAGGTAAGTTGATATTGTGTTTCAGGACTGCGGAAAGTATCTTTACCCGCTTATGATAGATCGTATTTATGATCTGACGAGGGACGGAGGCTTAATTGTAGCAGATGATACGCTTTTCAAGTCAAAATCCAAATGTCCGGAAAAACCTTGGTCGATATACAGATAAATATAATAAAATGATTCTTGAAAGAGAGGACCTTTATACTTCTCTGCTTCCTGTGGGACACGGACTGACTCTCAGTATTAAAAAATAAGTCAGATTGTATCTGCTTAAAATCTGAATTTATTTATACTTTTAATATGTTCTTTAAAATTATTGTCTGATACTGCCGGATTCCGTATTAAGTAATCGTTTTTTATCTGCTTTACGAAAAAATAATAGTCTGTAGAATAACAGTATGCAGATAATTAAAGCAGAAAGCATGGGATTCTGTATGGGTGTAAGACGCGCGATGCAGATAGTCCATGATATAATAGATACAAAGCCGTCCTGCCCCGTTCATACATTCGGCCCTCTTATTCATAACAGACTTGTTCTTGAGGATCTTGAAAAACACGGAGTAACTGTAATTGAAAAGCCTGAGGATGCTGAAGGAATAGTAATTATAAGGGCACACGGTGTTCAGCCTGAAGTTAAAAAAATACTTGAAAAGCACTGTGAGGACCTGGTTGATGCAACATGCCCCAGAGTGCTTCATTCACAGAAAAAGGTGCGCGAGGCTTCTGAAAAAGGATTCCATACTGTTCTTGCAGGCGATAAGGACCACGGAGAGGTGAAAGGTATTGCAGGCTATGCCTCATCAGTGGATATTGTTCAAAGCGCAGAAGATGCTGCAGCACTTGATATACCTGATAATACGCTTGTAATAAGTCAGACAACATTCAGCGAAGATGAATATGATAAAATATGCAGTATCTTAAAAGAGAAGGCAGATAATGTTCAGATTCTTAAATCGATATGTCCTGCAACTGAGAAAAGACAGAAAGCTCTTTCTGCTATGCTTGATCAGGTTGATGCTGTAATAGTTATAGGAGGGAAGAACAGCGCTAATACCAGACGTTTGTATAAAACAGCGCTTAATTCCAATAAAAATTCATGGCATATTGAAAAGCTGATGAAATTCCGGAGAAAATAAGGGAATTCAGTATTATAGGTATAACTGCCGGGGCTTCCACTCCTGACTGGATAATAAAAGAAGTGGAAGATAAACTTAAAACATATTAGAATATAGTAGTATTATGAATGAAGTAATTGAAAAGATAATAAAAGCTCTCATAGTTAAAAGAAGGAATCCATCAATAAACTACACGTTTTTTATGGATCAGCTTACATCATATTATGAATCCAATAAGGACAGTATTGATGCAAGAAATCTTGAGGATTTCAGACTTGCCGCTATTCCCATGCTCAAGAAAATGGAACATGAGGGGAGCTGTACAATAAATTATGATGCATCCCGTATATCATCATTTCAGGTGCATAAGTACTACAGACAGCTTCTTCTTCCCTCCTATAAGGACTTGGAAGACAGACCTGATCTTCCTTTCCCTGATCTTAAATCTTTTAAATTTCTGATTGATAATAACTGGATACTTGTTTTTGATATAAAAACTGATTTTCTTTAATACTATGAAAATTCCGGATGATGAAAAAGGGAAAGTTGTTCTTATTCAGTTTCCTGAAGGAATTGCAGATATTGTTCTTCCCCCGGAAATTGTTAAAAACATTCTTTTTGATGTAGTTCTTAAAAAACTTCATCTTTATGTCAGAAATCAGAATAATTATGCTTATATCGGAAGGTATTTGAGAAAAGCTATACCAGGCAAGGATCTTGCTGTTAAAAAAAATGATGGAATCCATTCTTGCAGGACCGGGTAATTTTAAAAAAACAGATACTTAAACCTAATGATTTTTTCTTTTTAAATTTTTTCTCATTTATGTGTAATAAAGTTATCAAGGATGTACTTGAGAAAAAATGATAAAACAGCATCTGATATTTATACCTGTCAGTCTTTTATATATGCTTAGAGCTTTTATTACCCATTTTCGCGGCTTGATGCAGAAGGAAAATCAAGAAAAAAGCAGATTACAAAGAGCTTTCAGATACAGTTAAAAAAACCGCCGCACCTTCATTCAATTACTGATATGTATGACCTGAAAGACAAGAGCGGCAGATCCTACAGTTCTAAATACAGCAGGGATTTTGTCAACAGTTTTATAAAAAACGAAAACAGTTGTTAAAGAAGGAGAGGAGCTTCCTTATCTGGTTAGAATAGTTCCTGAAAAAAGAAAAGGAATATTATATACAGCGGGATATGGTTCCAAAGGTTTTTCTTAAAAAACTTATAGATTCAGGTAAAGAAGTTCATGATCAGTTTTTTATTAAATGGACTGAAAACATGAAAAACTTTGAAAAGACTAAAGAGATGCAGAGAGATGATCTTTTATAGCAGCTTTGGAAGAATGTGTTAAGAATGATTATAGCTTCTTAATGCGCTTCTTAATCCGGGCTGATTTATTTGTCTGCACAGTCAGGTACTATGAATGAAAATATCAAGAATTCTGTTTTAGGCTGTTTTGAAGCAGGCGGTAAATTTAAAACTCTTGATAATCTGCTTGGTATTGACAGAAATGAGCTTTTGAAAGAGGTGAGGGTAAATCTTCCTTTGACATACAGTCTTCCTGTAATAGGTAAAATCCTTGTAATGCTTGGACGTCTTTTTACCGGGAAATCCAGAAAAAAAGGTGTTATATCTGATGGTCCGGAAGCAGGAAACGGCTCAGCATACCAGGAATTGCGGCCCCCTGAAGCAATGAATCAGCCTTCCATGTATAAACCTTCTGCCTCAGACAGGGCTAAAAATGCCGCAGGTTATACAGCTGCAGTCAGGAATCTTAAGAAACAGTTCCTGGGTTCTGAAAGCGGTAATCTTAATCAGTCTCTTGAAGAGCTTTCTGAAAAATGGAACCCTCTTTATGATGAACAGGCCAGAGCAAACCTTGTAGAGGATGTTAATTCGCTTATAAGGGATTTTATCAGATCGAAAAAGAAGCTTTTTATGAAGTATCCGCCTGATGCCAAAAGGATTTCTGCGTTATCAGAAGATCTTGTTAATAAAACATCAAATGTGGGTATTAAAAAGCAGGAACCTTATAAACAGTATGTAGAACTTTATATAATCAAGCTGCTTGAGAATATAAAGAAATAGGGACAGGGATATTATCCCCGCAGAAAAGAAGGGATTCCCCGTTTTTCAAGTATTTCCAGAAATCTTTCATATTCTACATCTGTGTAGGTAATATGCTTTTCCCACTCTCGGTCCAGAGTGCAGTCTGTTCTGAAGCGGTTAAGAGTATATTTCATGCAGCCTTCAGCAAGGTCTGCCATTACTTCCATATCATCAAAATCAACTATACCCGGAGCAAGTGTTGTTCTAAACTCGTGATCTATTCCGGAATTTTTAATCCAGTTTACAGACTCAATAATTTTTGAACTTAAATTTTTATCGATTATACTTCCTGCAACAAGGCTGTATTTTCGGGATCTGTTTTTATATCCATTGCAATATAGTCAACATCACAGTCGGGAAGTTTTTCAGGAAAAGAGCCGTTGGTATCAAGTTTAACTTTAAGTCCTGTTTTCTTTAATTCTTTTTATCAGGTCAGCGAGGTCTTTCTGTATTAACGGTTCTCCTCCTGTAATACATACTCCTTCCAGTACATTATTTTTTGATTCAATGTGTCTGATGATATCATCTATGGGGGTGAGTGTATTATCGGAATTAAGAACCAGATCCCTGTTATGACAGTAGGGACACCTGAAATTACATCCCGGAAGGAATACAGTGGATGCAACCTTTCCGGGATAATCAAGCAGGGTGGTCTTAAGAAATCCTGCTTTAGTTATAGCCATTTTAAACAGCGAATGCTATTTCTGAATTAATATTTTCTTTAAGATCTTTCAGATTATGAGCTCTGAAGATTTCATTATCATTGTTGTCATAGAAAACAACTGTAGGAACACCGAAAACCTGTGAATCAGAAGCTGATTCAAGACCGTCTTCTGTATCTACATCTATGTGTTCTCCGTTAAGATCGAGAGTTTCTACATAACCTTTAACAGAAGGACAGTTAGGACATGTTTTCTGAAGAAGTAACTGTATTTAGCTGCATCTGTAAAGTTAATGCTGCTGTCCATTTCAGTTTCTACTGCAGTATCTTCAGCTGAAACTGTATTTCCGTCATAGCTTAATTCTGAAAGCATACTCTATGATTATATTCTTCTCTTTTACCCTTGTTCCAGTTTTTACAGCTCTGTAGTAGCCTACAATTCTTGTATAAACTTCTGCTTCTGTTCCCTTAACTTCTTTAAGATCATTTTCAAGTTCAATAATTTTTGAATCAATTTTTTCTACTGCTGTCATTTTTCCCCGATAATTTTACTTTTCTTTTTTCAATTCAGCAATTTGTTTTTTTATTTTCGTTTTCTTTTTCCTCTTTGCATTTAGGGCAGTTAAAATGCTCTCCTGAAAGATATCCGTGTATCGGACATACTGAAAAAAGTCGGTGAAATTGTAAAAAACGGTATTTTATAATTATTTGCCATTGCTTTTACAAGGTTTTTGCATGATTCCCAGTCATCAAGCGCTTCCCCGATAAAGCCGTGGAACATTGTTCCCCCTGTGTATTTTGTCTGAAGAGCTTCCTGATGGTCGAGCGCTTCAAAAATATCAGCAGTGTAGTCAACAGGCAGCTGTGAAGAGTTTGTGTAATAAGGATCTGCATCGCCGGATGAAATAATATCCGGATAATGTGTTCTGTCATGCTTTGCAAGGCGATAGCTTGTGCTTTCTGCAGGAGTTGCTTCAAGGTTGAAAAGATCACCTGTTTTTTCCTGGTATTCAGAAAGTCTGTCTCTCATGAATTCGAGAACTTCTTCAGCAAATTTTTTGCCTTCGGCAGTTGTAATGTTTTTTCCCATAAAGTTGAGAAGTGCTTCGTTCATTCCTGAAATACCTATTGTTGAAAAATGGTTATTCAGGTGCTGCAGGTATCTTCTTGTATATGGAAAAAGACCTGCTTCCATTAGTCTGTTAATTACTTTTCTTTTAATTGAAAGTGATTTAGCTGCTATATCCATAAGGTTTGAAAGTCTGTTGTAGAAATCAACCTTTGAATCAGCAAGATAGCCTATACGCGGCAGGTTTATTGTTACAACGCCGATAGATCCTGTGAACTCATCAGATCCGAACAGTCCGCCGCCTCTTTTCTGAGCTCTCTTTTATCGAGCTGAAGACGGCAGCACATTGACCTTACATCTTCCGGATTAAGATCACTGTTTACAAAATTCTGAAAATTCGGAGTACCGTATTTTGCAGTCATTCAAAAGCAGTTTTGAATTATCACTGTCCCAGTCAAATTTCTTGTAATATTATATGTAGGAATAGGATACTGAAACCTCTGCCGTTGGCATCTCCGTCAAGCATGAGCTCTATAAAAGCCTTGTTAATAATATCCATTTCCTTCTGACAGTCGCCGTAGGTGAAATCCATTTCTTTTCCGCCTACAACAGCCGGTTTGTCCTTAAGATCCTCCGGTACTATCCAGTCAAGAGTGATATTGGTAAAAGGCGCCTGGCTTCCCCATCTCGATGGTGTGTTTACTCCGAATACAAAACTCTGAAGATACTGTTTAGTACTTTTGTGATTGAGATTGTCATTTTTTATAAACGGGGCAAGATAGGTATCAAAGCTTGAAAGAGCCTGAGCTCCTGCCCATTCGTTCTGCATAATTCCGAGGAAATTTACAATCTGCTGAACCAGTGTAGAAAGATGTTTTGCCGGCTTTGATGTGATTTTATCAGGAACTCCTCCAAGACCTTCTTTAATAAGCTGTCTTAAAGACCATCCCGCACAGTAGCCTGAAAACATGGACAGATCATGGATATGGAAGTCTGCATTTTTATGAGCATTTGCTATATCTTCTGAATAAATATTTTTCAGCCAGTAATTCGCAGTAATAGTACCTGAATTGTGGAGAATCAGCCCTCCCAGCGAGAAATTAACATTTGCATTCTCGTTGACTCTCCAGTCTGACTGCGACAGATATCCGTCCATTGTATTGTTAATATCAAGCATGAGTTTTTTTGCATCACGCATAGCCTCATGTTTGACTCTGTAAATAATGTATGCCTTTGCTATTGCAGGTCTGTTCTCTTCAATAAGAACAGTCTCAACTATATTCTGAACCTCTTCGATTGCAGGAATAGAATTCGGATGTCTTGTAAGCTTAAACTCTTTCAGTTTAGCTTCTGTTCTTGATGTAAGCTTGTCTGTAAGATCTTTATCATCCTTACCTGTAACAGCAATAATTGCCCTGCTTATTGCACTTGCAATTTTCCACCGGTCATACTGTTCAATTTTTCCGTCTCTTTTTACAATCTGCTGAATTACACTTTTACTTTTTCTGTTCGTCCAGATCTAAAAAAGCTTTCCAGTCATTGCTGGCATTTGAACTCACAACCCCTCCCTGATTGTCCCTGAAATGTGAACCTCAGATCCGGACAAAGCTGTCTGTATCTGTGAATTTAAACCCTTTCACTTCTTCAGGTATTTTTTCAATTTTCTTTAATAAATTCATTAACATTGCTGAACATCTTATAGACTGATGCAAACCGGACATAAGCTACCTTATCAATCCTGAAGAGCTGTCTGAGAACAATTTCCCCTACATCTTCTGTTGATATCTCATGTCCTTTTTTACCTTCGCTGTATGCTTCATCTTCGATGGAATGAAGAAGTGATTCGATTTGTTCTACTGTAACAGGTCTTTTCCCCAGAGATTTACTAAGATTCCTCTGAATCTTCTGGATGTCAAATACTTCTCTGCTGCCGTCTCTTTTTACAACCATGAGCTGTTTTTCTTCAATATGCTCGTAGGAAGTAAAGCGGTATTTACAGGAAAGACACTCCCGTCTTCTTCTTATTACTGTTGCGCTGGCGTTTTGTCTTGATTCTATAACCCTGTCTTCAGGATTGCCGCAATGAGGGCATTTTCATTTTTTAATTACCCTTAATAAACAACCCTATATATGGGTGTTTTTTCTTAATAAAAAGATGTTATCACACTATATATCGGGTTGCAAGCCTTTTTTTTATAAGTTATTTTTGAAAAAATGTTTTAAAGATTGTTATCCAACAGAGTTGAAAGATGCAAGTTAATTAGTTAGTATTAACTGCAATGAAAAAAAATACTGAATCAGACTATTCTGATTATAATATTATTCCTTATCTGGCTGATTCTCTCTGAATCAGGTTCAGCTAACAGCTTTCTCGTTCCCTCGCCTGTAAAGGTTTTTAAAAGCGGTGTTGTGCTTTTTCTCAACGGAAAACTGTTGTCACATATAGGTATATCATTTTTAAGAGTAATATACGGTTTCTCGCTTACAGTACTCATCGCAGTACCGCTTTCATTTGCCTTTTACTTTATACCCCGATTATATACTTTTTTTCAAAGGTTTTTTTTCACTTTTTAAAAAGTATTCCTCCGCTTGCAACAGTTCCTCTTCTTATTCTCTGGTTCGGAATAGGAGAGGGTTCAAAACTTGCCATTATTTTTCTTGCAAGCTTTTTTCCCATATTTCTTGATACATTCTCAGGGCTTTCCCAGGTGGACAGAAAAATCCTTGAAATGGGAGATACTCTTGAACTTTCATACAGGGAAAAGATCTTTCATATTCTTATTCCCGAAGCACTTCCTTCTATAATAACGGGATTACGGCTTGGCTTTGCATACTGCTGGAGAGCTCTAATCGGGGCTGAAATGATTGCCGCATCTTCAGGTCTTGGATACATGATTCTTGATGCAGAGGAAATGGCAAGAACTGATATTGTTTATCTTGGAATAATTATGATAGGAGTGCTGGGTCTGATAATTGAGTTTGCAGCGCTTAAAACAGTTGAGATACTTTTCCCATGGATGAACGGCGTAAGAGGTGTTAAATAGATGGCTCTTGTAAAACTTAAAAACATTTCAAAGATCTATAATATAGAGGGAAAAGAGATAAGAGCTCTTGATAATGTCTCTTTTTCCATTGAAAGAGGTTCATTTATTTCTGTTGTAGGCAGGAGCGGAGCAGGTAAGACTACTCTTTTACGTGTTATAAACTCGCTTGAAAAAGAAGACAGCGGAACTATTAGTTTTGAAAAAACCGAAAGAACAGGTACTGTTTTTCAGGAATCCAGGCTTATAAGAACAAAGACTGTTAAGAACAATATTATGCTGGCGTTAAAGCATGAGAAAGATATCAATGTTAAGCATAAGCGGGTGGATAATGTCCTCAAAATGCTTGATCTTTATCCTTTTAAGCATGCATATCCGTATCAGCTTTCTGGAGGTATGGCACAGAGGGTCTCACTGGGCAGGGCATTATGCAGAGAGCCTGAACTTCTGCTGATGGATGAACCGTTCGGAGCTCTTGATGCAATTACAAGAGAGACTCTGCAGAATGAACTTCTGGATATCTACAAAAAGAAAGGTATTACAATTATTTTTATAACTCATGATGTTAATGAGGCTATATATTTAAGTAGCCGGATCCTTGTTATGGGTGACGGCAAAATAGCAGATGATGTTTCTGTTAAAGATATAAAGGATGAAAACGGGGAAATAAACGCATCTGATTTTATTGAACTTAAGAAGTATCTATATAACTCAATCCGTATTCCGTCAGGCAGTTCTCATTTGCCTGAAGTATCATTAAGCGAAAACTGATTGAATGAAAATAGTTTTATTTCTGAGGAGTAATAAAAATAAAAAAATATCGATACAATAGTTTACTGTTGAGATAAATGCTGATAATATAAATCAGACTTAACCTGTATGATTTGTATGGTTAGTTTCAGCATTTGAGAAAAGTTTATAATCAGGAGTGATCCTGAAATAATAATTAAGCCGGAAACATATTTAATAAGATCTGTTATTCAGAAGTTTTTAAAATATTCCGGAATTATAATAATATAAAAAAGAGGTATATAAAATGAAAAAAATCCTGCTTGTACTGCTTATGAGCGCAGTTGTTTTCTCTGCTTTCGCAGGGGGGAAAAAAGAGGAAAAAGGAATTGCAAATCTTCAGGAAATAAATGTTTCCTATGTAAAGTCTCCTTTTAACCTTCCTTCAATAGTTGCTAAAAACACAGGAATGCTTGAGGATGCTTTTGCTGCAAAAGGGGTAAAAGTTAATTTTTTTGAAATTAATTCAGGTGCCAAGCAGTCTGAAGCTATGGCTGCAGGCTCACTTGATATCGGGGGAGTTGTTAATACAACATCTGTAATTCTTGCAAATGCAAACGGAAATAATGTTGAAATAGTATCAGGATACAGCCGTCCGGTAGAGGTTTTTGCCCTTGTTGTAGATAAGGATATAAAAACTATTAAAGATCTCAAAGGTAAAAAAATAGCAGGACCTAAGGGAACTGTTCTTCATCAGATGCTTGCATCAGCTCTTGAATCTGAAGGAATGAGCATGGATGATGTTGATCTGATCCAGATGGGACTTTCAAAAGGAGCAGCAGCTCTTCAGGCAGGATCAATTGACGGAGCTCTCCTGGCAGCTGGTCTTTTAATTCACTCTGTTAAGTCCGGCGGACATGTTCTTTTTACAGCAGATGGATATGTAAAACCTATTCTTGTTACAGCGGCAAGAGACAACTTTAAAAAAGACTATCCTGAAGCTGTAAAAATCTATGCCGATGTTCATAAAGAAGCATATAAATGGATTAAGGATAATTACAAGGAAGCAATTCAGATGGGTGCTGATGAGCAGGGAATCAGTTTTGAAGATGCTGAGAAACTTTATAACTGGACTGAATTTGATTTCGGTATTTCAAAAGATGATATTGAGTTTATGAAAAAAGATATTGAATTTCTCAAATCCGCAGGAATGCTTGAAGCAGATGTTTCTCTTGAACCTGAAAGTTTTATTGAAGTTGAGTGATTTTTAATGATGATTTAAGTCATTATAAATGCTGACAGTTTTTTTGAAGGTATCAGAGTTTTGTCAGATTCTATTGATATAATAAAGACTCCTTTGACAACAGTTGAAGGAGTCTTTTTAGTATTCAACACAATCAGTTTAGAGATCTTAAATTTAAAGTTTTTCTTATGATAATAATCCGAAAAGCTGATGCGGAATTTAAAGTTTGATTTGTGTCTATTGGAATTAATACAGGATAATTATAATATGCTGTTTATTTCTCAGAAAACTTAAGCACCTCTCTTTTACCTGTATAAACCCTGAATTTGTACCGCAGATAAAATTACACTAAACTGAATATATATGGAAAAACAAACGGATGAGAACAGTCATAAACTGAAAAAGGAATTAGGATTTCCTGAGGTTTTTCTATATCTGCAGGAGCAATGATAAGTTCGGGTTTATTTGTTCTTCCTGCTGTAACTTATCTAAAAGCCGGCCCTTCAATAATAGCTGCTTATTTTCTTTCTGCAGTTTTTGTTATTCCGGCCCTTTTTTCAAAGGCTGAGCTTGCAACTGCAATGCCTAAAGCCGGTGGTGTGTATTTTTTTATTAACAGAAGTTCGGTGCGCTTTTCGGTACTTTTGCAGGGTTTTCATCATGGTTTTCCCTTTCTCTCAAAAGCGCGTTTGCTCTTGTAGGTATCGGTATATTCCTTGAACCTCTTTTCCCCTTGTATTCTGCAGAAACTGTGAAAATTATAGCAGTAATATGTACTCTTCTTTTTACTGTACTTAATATTATCAGTGTAGGGGAAAGCGGAAGAGTTCAGGTTATTCTTGTCATCGGTCTTCTTCTGCTTATTATATATTACATTTTCTCAGGCCTTCCCCATGTTAATATTAAAAGGTTTGTCCCGTTTGCTCCTCCGGATGGAAATCTGTTTTCCAGTAACAGGACTGATTTTTATATCATACGGAGGGCTGACTAAAGCAGCCTCTGTAGCTGAAGAGGTTAAAAATCCAAAAAAAACAATTCCGGCAGGAATGATAAGTGCTTATGTTTTTGTTTCAATACTTTATATTCTTGTTATTTATGTTACTGTGGGGCTTCTGAGCAGAAACGAGTTTATGAATACTCTTACTCCTATATCACTCGGTGCATCAAAATTTGCCGGGAATACAGGATTTATGGTTCTTTCAGCAGCAGCTCTTTTAGCATTTATTACAACCGCTAATGCAGGAATAATGGCAGCTGCCCGTTCACCTCTGGCAATGGCTAAAGATGATCTGCTTCCTCATTTTTTTTCAAAAATAAGTATTAGGTTTAAAACACCTGTAGTCTCAATACTTCTTACATCCCTTTTTATGATAATCTGTATTACTCTTTTAGATCTTGAGAATCTTGTTAAAGTTGCCTCTACTATGAAGCTGCTTCTCTTTATGTCTGTAAATATGTCTGTAATAATTATGAGGGAAAGCCGTATAGTGTCATATAAGCCTTCTTTTAAGACTCCATTATATCCCTTTCCCCAGATTGCAGGAATTATTATTTATATAATCCTTATAATAGGGATGGGTAAAATACCGCTTCTTATTACACTTGGCTTTTTTATTATGTCGCTTCTCTGGTATTTCCTCTATTCAAAATCAAGAAACGAAAAGCAGTCTGCTATTGTGCATATAGTTGAGAGAGTTACATCCCGTGAACTCAAGACAAAAAACGCTTCCCAATGAACTGAGGGAAATTCTTATAAGCAGGGATGAAATTATTGAAGACAGATTTGATGAAATTATCAGAAATGCAGAGATAATTGATATAGAAGAGGAAACTGATATGAACGGGCTTTTCAACATACTCTCGGATCAGTTTTCATTAAGGCTGGGAATTGAAAAACACATATCTATGAGCTTCTTGAAGAGCGTGAAAAAGATTCAACAACTGTAATTCATGAAGGGCTTGCAATTCCTCATATAATTATTGAAGGGGAATCCAAATTTGATATTATAGCTGCAAGATCAGTTAAAGGGATATTATTCGGAGAGATGCCTCCGGTTCATATGATTTTGCGCTTGCAGGGACTAAGGATGAACGGAATTTTCATCTGCAGGCGCTTATGGCAATTGCTCAGATTGTTCAGAATCCTGATTTCACAGGGAATTGGATTAAGGCGGAAAACCGGAATGCGCTTAGAAATCTGATACTTCTTGCCGAGAGGGTGAGGAAGGGGGAAATTTAAAGTCATTTGAAAATTCTGCTTCTGTCATATAATATAAGACAAACTGAAAATCAGTTCTTGTTGACAATAGCTGCTTTTTAAGTAATTATTCCTTTAATTTACAAAAAAATCCGGATATGAAAAATTTTGATTTTTCTGATGAAGGAAATGTATAAACAGGGCAGCAGATATTTTCAGATTATATAATAATGGAATATTTGATATATAAAGATGTGTGAAAGGGGTGCAAAATGAATGATATCAGAAATCAGGAAACAGTCGATAAATCTATTCAGACAATACTGTCAGTACAGAATATACCGGCTCCGGGAAAGAAAAGGTTGTTTTCTTAATGCGGAAGAGGCACACATCTTGTTGAAATAGAAGCTTATTTAAAATCATCCGACCTTAAGATTCATCAATTATTCTGCTAAATGAAATTGATATTGGCATGGCCAGATCCGGGAACAGGAACAATGCAGAAGAACTTGGAAAAAGACTTGGTATGAACTGGTTTTTCGGAACAGAATTTCTTGAGCTAACCAAGGGAGATGAAAGAGAAAGGGCTTCGGGGGGTGAGAATAGGGAATCGCTCCACGGTAATGCAATTCTAAGCAGGTATCCAATGAAAAGCATGGAGATCCTCAGGCTTCCTGTGAAGTATGACTGGTATTATGATTTTCAAAAGCGTGAAGGGGGCCGGGTTGCTCTTTTTACTGTTGTTCAAATTTAACAGACAGGATGTTCTTCTTGTTTCTGTTCATCTTGAAAACCGAACAGATGAGAAGGGCAGATGTGAGCAGTTAAAGGCAGTTACTGATCTTGCAGATGAAAAATATAAAGACCTGCCTGTAATAATTGCAGGCGATATGAATACTTTTACTTATGAAGACGGCGATGATGAAGTTATTTCTTCAATTATTCTCAAAGACGGGGATAAGGGGCAGTACAGACGTGAGAATCCTGAAGAATGGGAATCTCTGTTCTCAATGATGGAAACTAAAGGGTATAATTATAAAAACTGTAATCAAAAGGGGAAGGTAAGCTGCCGTGATAATATTAAAGGGCTTGATTTCCTTCTTGAAATGAATCTTGACTGGTTTTTTATAAAAGGTCTTAAAGCATCGCAGCCGTCTACTGCTGCAACTATTTTTTGACAGATCTCAGCTTCCCGGTTTTACGGGACTTGAAGAAAGCGACGGGATTGAGATGACAGATCATAATATACTTTCTGTTTTATGTGATTTTTAGGCAGAACTGTTTTCAGCTGTCACTGATATTTTTGCGCTTCTCATAATATATACTGCAGGATTTTAATCCGTCTTTTATTTAATTATTTATGTCTGTGAAGGGATTATGAGCAGATTTTTTTGCTTGCAGATTCCAATGTACAGGCAGGATCTTCTCTATTTTAATTTAGTAATGATTATCCGGAAAAACTGTCAGCATACATCTTTCTGCAGATCTCTTTACCGGCAGATGTTTTAAATATATTTTTATAAGCTGCCTGATAGCCTCTTCAGACATCATATCTTCAAGCATATTTACAAGGAAATCCGCTTTTCTTATTCCAATGTCATGTACAAGAGCTGCTGCCTCAGTAATAAACTGAGTTTTCTTATCGATATTTTCCTTTTCACAGAGCAGTTTTTGAAAAATGAATGTACTTTTAATGAATGCTGTATTCTTTTCGGATCAGATTCATAATACTCAATCATATCCATCATAATGCTTTTTATTGTATGAGCATAAACCACTCCTGTCTTATTTCTATCAGTGAATATTAATAAATAAAGACAGAGTTAAATTGAATAGGACTTTCTGTAATTGTGGGGAGAGAGCGCAAACTTTTTTCTGAAACTGTTTGAAAAGTAAAGAGGATTATCAAAGCCGGTTTTATATGCGATTTCCTTTACCGGTAGAGACGTGTTTAAGAGAAGCTGTTCAGCCCATTGCAGCTTTTTATCAAGATAGAACCGGTAGGGGGGAGTACCTGTATATTTCTGAAATATTTTATTAAGATTTGATATACTTATATTATTTTCTGCAGCTATTGTTTCTATATCGAGGGTTCTACCCAGATTTTCTGTCATGTAATCAATAATATCTGAAACAAGGGGGGGGGAATTTGTTTTTTCATTGCGCATAATGTTTCAATCAGAAGCGAGTAGCCCAGAACACTCAGCTCTTTTTCATCAGGATCTGAGCCGTTTTCAAAAATTCCTGTGATTTTTCTGAATATAGAGGCTGTTTTTCTCTTATCAAGCGGTTTTATAACTGTCTCTTTTTCAAGGTGATTTACCGGAAGTATATTTAAAAGCTCTGTCCCTGAAAGAGCTGCAAATCTTTTGAATGCTTTTCCTTTTGATCCTGTTCTGTAAAATGTTCTTTGCCTGGAGGAAGAATATATAATTCATCTTTTTCCGCTCTAAACTTTTTCTTCGATGAATATTTCGATATTGCCTTCTGTTACATATTCAACTGTAAATTCCCTGTGCAGTCTGCTGCGTCTGAAGGAACATGATTTGTCCCATACTGCAAATCCTGCTTTTTCAATTCTTACAGGAAGAGGTGTGGATTTTTCTGACGGACGTCTTATCCATATTTTTGATTTTTTATGTTTATCTGATTCATTGAAACAATCGTAGCCCATACTTTTTATCCTGATTTCCATACCTGCATTTTCTGCTGATAGTTATCTTTGAGCAGACAGGATATATTAATAAACAATGTTTGTTAATAGCTTTGATTCTCTTAATTTATCTTTAATATTTAAATTGATTTTACCGCTCTTTCCTTTATTTATTAATTAAATATAAGCTTTTGTCTTTCCTGAAAGATTTTTTCCGTAAACATTATCATTATATCTGCTTGTATTTCAGTGCTCAGTTTTGAATAAAAATCCGGAAAAGTGCAAAAAATGGACTGCCATACCATTAGGCAGACAGCCCCTGTGTAAAGAATATAAGAAGGAGTTCCATCTTTTTCTGTTTCTGTCCTGCTGATACATAAGCAGGATTGCTTTTTTACAGATTTTTAATCAGGCTCTTCCTGATGCTCCAAGCTCCCGTATTTTTTCGACAGCTTTTTCATAAACAGCAGCCAGTGCTTTTTCTGTTAACTTACTCTG
>LQAH01000225.1_pt1 | contig 15512 bp, 26 predicted proteins | sample 1535791 | NCBI WGS metagenome assembly LQAH01 (sample SAMN04331585, study PRJNA305678) | bioreactor metagenome | isolation source: bioreactor_4 inoculated with Wadden Sea sediment 2nd replicate of a... | place: Germany:Bremen
CTGAAGGAGGAAGTAACTTGATAAAGTTCGGATCAAAATCAGAAATATATTCATTGTCATTTAAAAGTTCCTGTGCTTTTAATATTCCGATATCATTTTGATAAAGTTTAAAGAGCCTGCAAAAGGCTGTATTTGCGTATTTTAGAGTTCTGAATTCATCCAGTACAGCTATTGAAATACTGCTTTCTGAGAAATGCCGGGTTAATAAAGAAGTATTCATTATAAATAATTATAGTTCCTGATAAATTTTTAACAAATATTTTTTTTTATACTTTTATAATTAGACTAACATTGAAATTCTTATACAGGATCGGCTCTTGATAGATTGGAAGAAAAGTTATAATACCGGAATTGACTCTATAGATCTGCAGCATAAAAAGCTTTTTGATATTCTGAAACAGGCACTTGTTCTGATAAATGAAAACAGCAGCAGGGTAGTTAAAGATTATGAATATTTAACAATATTGGAAAAACTTGCTGCTTATTCAGAATATCATTTTAAACATGAAGAAAAGCTTATGAAAGAAACAAAATTCAGCGGATTTGATGCTCACAGGGAAATTCATCAGGAATTCAAGGAACAACTGCTTCTCTTTTCAGAAGGTCGTCATGATCCAGTAAGAATTGCAGTGTATCTTCAGGAATGGCTTATTAAACATATTTCAGGTGTAGACAGAGAATATGTTCAGCATTTTAAGAATAATTTAATAAACTAGCATATTATCCCGTATATATTATTAATTTACTTTTAATGAGTGCTCAATAAGTTATTACTTATTATGATAGTAAATAGTTTTATTAAGAAAGGCAGGCGATATATATAAATAAATATATTGAGCAAATATGATGTTGAATTTATATTATTCTGGGATTAATATAGAAAATGTTGAAAAAAATAGTCAATTTGTCATATTTCCATCTTATTGTTTTTGCTGTCTTAATGTGTTCAATACCGTTCTATCCAGTGCCCCATTTTTTTTGAAAAACTGATTATGCTTAAGAATGGAACTCTTATCAGAGCAATTGATATATTTGATCTGATTTATCACTCAATTCCTATTATTCTGATTTTATTAAAATTCACATTGTCACGAATCAGATAATTCCCTTAATAAATGAAAGAAGAACCTCTATCGCTCTTTCATTATTTCCGCCTTCAGGTATTATTATATCAGCTTTAGTTTTAAGCGGTTCTATAAATTCCTGATGTCCCGGTCTTACATATTCCATATACTGTTCAACAACAGAATCAAGTGTTCTGCCCCGATCTTCAATATCTCTTTTAAGTCTTCTTATAAATCTTATATCTGCAGGAGTATCGATAAACAGTTTTAAGTCAATAAGATCAAGAATTTTCTTTTCAGAAAATTATCATTATTCCTTCAAAAATAATCAGCTTTTTGGGTTCAATTCGAACTGTTTCTTCTGTTCTTCTGTGATGGACAAAATCATACTGAGGCATCTCAATGCTTTTAAATGCTTTAAGATCTCTTAAATGTTTTTTTATGAGATCTGAATCAAAAGCATCCGGATGGTCAAAGTTGAATGCAGTAATATTTGTGTTGTTCATATATTCTGCTGATTTGTAGTAATTATCCTGAGGGATAAATACAAAATCCTCTACAATATCCCTGATTCTGTTTACAATTGTTGTTTTTCCGGAGCCTGATCCGCCTGCTATTCCGATAACTACTGCTTTTTCCATGTGCCTATCTTATGACGGGAGACAGGGCGGTGTAAAGGTGCAGTCTAAGGCGGATTACAGAGAATATCCGATATTAATCAAAGTAATTTTTTCTGCTCTTATTTTTACAGTCTTTACATATCTTCTACTGTAATAAAAAGCGGACTGTCTTCAGAAGCTTTTCTGATAATCTCTTCAGGAACTGTCACTTTTATCATTTCCCCCGGCAGAAGTGTCTTCTTTTTTACAGAATAAATATCAAGTCCGTTTGATTTTACAGATAATATGCTGTCTTTAAAACTCTATTTACACGCATGAAATATTAACGCTTTTGTCCGTATCTTCAATTTTCTGCGGCACTGTATAGCTTATCCCGTTTCCGTTTATTATCTTTACACCTTTTCCGGTATTCTGTTTTTCCGCTGATCTCCTTATTGCTGCAGAAATCATCATTTTTTCACATCCAGACAGTTTAGAGTTATGAGTGCTGATTCCTGTCTGTCTTTCTGCAGATTCACAATCCCTGCTGCAGTCAGTTTTACTGCCCTTTTCTGCGAAGTCTTTTGCTATATCTTTAGAACAGACCATCCTGTATTCTTCCTCTGCCAATACTTTAACTGCTGCATTGAATCCTGCTCTTTTACTTTCCTCTGTCACAAAGTCTACAAGATCATGTACATGTACAACATTTCCGCATGCAAATATTCCGCTTACAGATGTCTCCATTCTTTCATTAACTACAAGACCGCCTGTTCTTTCATCCAGTTCTACTCCGGCTTCTTTTGAAAGTTCATTTTCAGGAATAAGTCCTACTGACAGAAGAAGGGTATCGCAGTCAAAATCTATTTCTGTTCCTTTTAACGGTTTTCTGTTTTATCAACCTTTGATACAGTTATTTTTCAATTTTCCTGCGTGGATATTTGTGACTGTATGTCCCAGATACAGCGGTATTCCGTAATGATCAAGGCACTGAACAATATTTCGTGAAAGGCCGTTGGAGTAGGGCATCAGTTCTACGACCCCTTTTACTTCAGCTCCTTCAAGGGTAAGGCGCCGGGCCATAATAAGCCCTATATCTCCTGACCCGAGTATAAGAACTTTTTTACCGACCATGTATCCTTCAATATTTATAAATCTCTGTGCTGTCCCTGCTGTAAAAATACCTGCAGGCCTTGCTCCCGGAATTGCAAGAGCTCCTCTTGTCCGCTCCCTGCATCCCATTGCAAGTATTACTGATTTTCCGTGAAGTGTCTGCATTCCGGTACTGCTGTTTTAAGACTACGACACTTTTAGTTTCAGTTATTTTAAGAACCATTGTATCTAACATGAATTCAATTCCTGTTTCTTCTGCTGTATTTATAAAACGCTGAGCATATTCAGGACCTGTGAGTTCCTCTTTAAAGACATGAAGACCGAAACCGTTGTGAATACACTGCTGCAGTATTCCGCCTGCTTCAATATCTCTTCAACAACAAGTACTCTTTACATCCTGTTTTTTGCCTCGATTGCTGCAGCAAGACCTGCCGGTCCTCCGCCGATTACTATTACGTCGTAAGTCATTTTTCTCCCCTGTTAATAAAAAAGCCGGAGGGTGCTCTCCTGTTAAAGAAGAAAAATCCCTCCGGCTCTCTACTCTCCGCCGGTTTTTTTCATATTAAAAACTGCAGGCTGTTAAGCCCTGTATGGAAATATTCCTGTGCTACATATTTCTTGTTATAACAACATTAACTCCAGTATCAAATACATTCTCAAGAACAACATCTCCCATTACAACAGGAGAATTGACTTCCACATTATTGATAAGTTTCATTACTTTAAATTTATATTTCTCAGGAATTGCCCTGTCTGTTTTAACAGGAACAACCTTGTGTATTCCACCTCTGATTTTTACAGTGGAGCAGATCATTCTTGTAGGATTTGTAAGCTCCTCTTTTGCATAAGCAATTCCTCTCTTGCATTTATTGCCGCTGATTTCAGGATCTTCAGGACTTCCTTCAATTTTAAGTCTGCATCCCATAGGGCAGACAATGCATATCAGTTCTTTTTTCATTTCAGCCTTCCTCTCCGCTCTCAAGATTGATGTTTATTATTCCTTCGGTGTTTTTCAGTATTTCTTTTTTTACAGTAATTTTTATCATTTCCCCGGGAGTAAGATGTCTTTCCTTAAACCTTGCAAGTTCCCTGCCTTTGTTTTTAATACTATAAACTGTCTGTATATACGCGGTCAACTCTCATGAATATGTCAAGTTTTCAGGCAGATTGGAATACCTGAACATGTGGGGAACAGCATAGCTAAGTCCTCCCGATGTTTCAAATTTTACAAAATCTCCTTCTCTTTTGAATTCGCCTTTTACATAGGAGGCAGCATTTCCTCCGGCTCTTCTGCTTTCTGCTGTTACAAAATCAACAAGATCATGCACATGAACTACATTGCCGCATGCAAAAATCCCTTCCACAGAAGTTTCCATGCTTTCGTTTACTACAGGACCGTTTGTTTTTCTATCAAGTTCTATTCCCGCCTGTTTTGAAAGTTCATTCTCAGGAATAAGCCCTACAGAAAGAAGCACTGTATCGCATTTATATTCTTTTTCTGTTCCCTTAATTACCTGTTTTTCATATCTGTTTCTGCAATTACAACGCTCTCGACTCTTTCCTTACCTTTTATCTCAACAATATTGTGACTCAATAAAAGGGGAATATCATAATGATCAAGGCACTGTACTACATTTCGTGTCAGTCCTTTAGGGAATGAACTTCTTGCAACTACTGCTTCAACTTCCCCTCCCTCGAGAACTATACGTCTTGCCATAATCATTCCGATATCTCCGGAGCCCAGGATTACTACTTTTTTTTCCGACCATGTATCCTTCGATGTTTATATATCTCTGGGCAGTCCCTGCAGTAAAAACTCCGGCAGGTCTTTCTCCCGGTATTGATATTGCGCCCCTGGTTCTTTCTCTGCATCCCATTGCAAGAACAATAGCTTTTGCTTTGATCTCCTTTTTTCCGCCGGGATTCATAACAGTGATTTCCCTGCTGCTGTTAATTGATGTCACGATAGTATCAAGCATTATTTCAATTTCATCGCTATTAGCCATATTGATGAATTTCTGAGCATATTCAGGTCCGGTTAATTCCTCTTTAAATTCAAAAAGTCCGAAGCCGTTATGTATGCACTGCTGGAGAATTCCCCCCGGCTCAATATCTCTTTCCAGTATAAGAACTTTATCAACTCCCCTTTCTTTCGCTTCAACAGCAGCTGCAAGTCCTGCAGGACCTCCGCCTATTACAACAACATCATATTTCATTATTTCCATTGACGACTGTCCTCCTTTATTTAGTTCTGCCGGTAAGGATATATGAATTTTTCTTTTCAAGAACAATATTCTCCCACGGAGTATTCAGTTCTCTTGCAAGAATTTCCTGCACCTTCGGTCCGCAGAATCCTCCCTGGCATCTTCCCATTCCCGGGCGGCATCTTCTTTTTACACCGTCAAGAGTTTTTGCTCCTACAGGGCGGTGAATAGCATCAATTATATCTCCTTCAGTGATGTTTTCACATCTGCATATTATTCTGCCGTATAGCGGATTCTTTTTAAGAAGTTTTTCCTGTTCCAACTCGCTTCTTTCAAGAAACATTTTTCTTTCTATTTCGGGAATGAAGTCTGATTTTTTTATTCAAAGTAATACCTGCTTTTTTAAGCAGTTCCACCATGTATAAAGCTATTGCCGGAGCTGCAGTTAATCCCGGGGATTTTATACCGGCAGCATCAAAGAATTTATTTATTCCCGGAGCTTCTCTTATTATAAAGTCACCTGCATCAGGTTCTGCCCTCATTCCTGCGAATGTTCTAATACTGTTTCTTGTTGTAATTGAAGGAATAAGTTTTTTTGCCCCTTTATCCGCCTTTTCAAGAAGTTCTGTTGTTGTTGAAAGATCTTCAGGATCTTCAAGGTCATCTGAGGAAGGTCCCAGTATTATATTTCCATGGACAGTCGGAGTTACAAGCGTTCCTTTCCCCATTTTATCAGGGCAGGGGAATATGACAGAATTAACCATACAGCCTTCACATTTATCAAGCAGAAAATACTGTCCTCTTCTTGGTTTGATTTTAAAGTCTGCTTCACTGCCTGATACCATGCTGTGAATTCTGTCGGCAAATACACCTGCAGCATTTATCAGATATTCAGCTTCCACCGTCTCTGAGCCGCTGTTTATAATAAATGATGATTTCTTTTTTTCTATCGATGAAACTCCGAAATTAAGTTTGAGTTCACAGCCGTTCATAAAAGCATTTTCCATTAAGGATATTGTAAGAAGCATCGGATCAATAATTCCTGCAGTTTCCGCAAGAAGGGCTCCTTTTGCATCAGGGTTTATGTTCGGTTCTCTTTTTCTAAGTTCCTGCTGAGACAGGATTTTCATTTTTTCTATTTTATTGTTTATGCCTCTGTCGCGGAGTTTTTTAATATGTGCAAGCTGTTCATCATTATAAGCAACAACCAGTGATCCGATTCTTTTAAAAGGAATATCCAGTTCACTGCATAATCTGTCAAACATGGGATTCCCTTCGGAATTGAATCTTGCCATAAGTGTGTTTTCTTCCGGATCATATCCGGCATGAATAATTGCAGAATTGGCTTTTGATGTACCGCAGCATACATCGTTTTCCTTATCCAGAACTATATTTTCAGATTGTACCGGGAAAGTTCTCTTGCAATGGCTGCCCCTGTTACTCCTGCGCCGATAATTGCGGCATCATACATACTATTATCCTCCAGTAATATCCGCCTTTTTCAGGCAGAATAAAATATACTAAATCAACTTATATAATAAAAAAAGCAAAAAAAAGCCGGACAAAAAGACACCTCTATCGGTATCATTTTATCCGGCTCTCCTGATCTCCAGCCATGATATTATTCATGATTTGATTTATTATATTACACCTGTTTATTCTTGTCAAATATATGTATAATATTTGACTGACTGATAATAAGAGCTGAGAAACGGATTTCAGCATGAAAATTATCTGCTTATTATTTTTCAGCAGCTGATTTGATATATTTATTTGGTTTGAATTACTGATAATTTTTCTGGAGATTTTATTTTACATGATATTGGATATACTTACCTGGACAGGCTTTATATATGCTCTACTGCTTCTTGCCAGTCATATTGTTGTACTTGCAGGGCTTGCTGCTGTTTTCGGAAAAGAGAGAAAAGATCTGAATCAAAAATCTGAACGAAGCAGCATCTCTGTTATTATTCCTGCAAAAAATGAAGCTGAGAATCTTCCTGCTCTATTTGAAACACTTGAAAAACAGACTTACAGTAATTTTGAAATCATTCTTGTTGATGACAGGTCGGATGATGATACAGCATCTGTTATGACAGATTTTATGACAAAATATCCTGACCGTGTAAAATAATCAGAAATGAAAAAACATTCTATGGAAAAAATCCTAAACAGATGGTTCTCGATATCGGCGCAAGAAATGCATCAGGGGAGATTCTTCTTTTTACCGATGCCGACTGCCGCGTGCCTGCGACATGGGTTGAATACATGTCTCTGCCTTATAATGATAAGAAGACAGGTCTTGTATTTGCAGCAGTTACTACCAGAGAGGGAAAGGGGCTTCTTGCAAATTTTCAGCGCTTTGATCATCTTTTAAGATATCATTATACAGCAGCATGCGCAGGTCTTAAGAATCCAACAGGAGGCTTCGGCAATAATCTGTCTATCAGATCTGAGGCTTTAAATGATATAGGCGGCTTTTCCAGCATAGAATTCAGCGTTACAGAGGATGCCCAGCTCATAGCCAGGGTTAGAGATACAGGTAAATGGTTTATTGAAGCAAAGTCCTCATGGAAACAACTGTTTTGACAAGTCCTGTAAATACATGGAAGGAGCTTGCGGTTCAGGAATTAAGGTGGAGTACAGGTGCAGTACACGCACCTGACTGGAAAGCATGCGCCGGATACGGTTTTGTCATGTATCAGCTTGCAACAGGTGTATTAACAATTATTCCTGCTTTTTTTAATCCGTTTTATTTTAATTTTCTTTTGTCAGGCATATTAAGTATGCTTGTAGTCTCTACTGCAGCAGGGCTTCATTTGGGAATAGGCCGAAAATACTGGTATTATCTTATTCCTTCGCTTTTAACTGCAGAATTTTTGTTTCCGGCAATTTGTTCTTGCTGCAACTTTTAAACCTGTCATTATCTGGAAGGGTGAAAGAGTTTTAAGTCTGCAAAGGGTAGAAAGTAAGAAGTATTATTTTATGTAGTGCAGTACCGGAATATAAACCGGCTTATCACATATGCAGCCGGTTTAAAGATACCATGTATCATACCTTGTAGTTGATACGCTGCATGCACCTGCATTAAGTGCTGCCATAATATCATCCCTGTCAGTAATAAGCCCCCCTGCAATAACAGGCGTCGATGTTGACTCTGAAAACTGTTTTATAACTTTGGGCATTAGTCCGGGGAGTATTTCAATTGCATCAGGTCTGTAGTCTTTAATTGCTTTGAATCCTGATTCAATTGAAAGAGAATCGAGGATAAAGAATCTCTGTACAACAAAATATCTCTTTCCCTTGCTGCTTTTACAAGGGTTTGTCTTTGTTGTAATAATTCCGTCTGTATTAGTAGCTCCTGCAAGATAATCCAGCGCATGAACAGATCTTGCAAGACCGTCTACCAGATCAAAGTGGATGAAAGCAAGCTTTCCTGCATCTTTGATTTTCTTCACCATATCAGGAATTGTTGTTATTGTAGATGTAAGAATAAAAATTATTTCGTTTATCTGTATTTACAGCTTCTTCTATATCCTTGTCTGTTTTGACAGCCGGTATTTATAGGATTATTCCTGAATGTATCGATAAATTTTCTGCTCATATTTTAATATGATTTTATTATGAAAATGATGTCAAACAAGGTTTACTGAAAAGGAAAAAAAGTTTTTAAAAAATGCTGTGAAATCCGGTTTTTTTTATCACAGCAGTATGAAAACAGCTGAATAGTTTTTTTTATATGAATTTTCAATTTCTGAGGTTTTTCATAAAAAAAGACTGATTCTATTTTGCTGATTCTCTAATTAAGAGACCTTATTTACTGATATTACTGCTGTAGTTCATTATTTTAAACCAAATAATAATATATTCAGTTTGTTCTGTCTTTTCAGAAGTATATAGTTTATTCGTCTAATTCTTTCATCTGGCAGTGAAAGTACAGATGAAAATTCTATTTACAGGAGGAAGATATGAAAAAAAGATTTTCAATGGTTTATTTGTTCTTTGTGTTCTGCTGATTTTCTCTGCATCAGCAGTTTTCGCAGGAGGATCAAGCGAAAAAGGTGAAGCAAAAGCTGAAAAAAAGGTGATTAAAATCAGTACAAAATTCGTTGATAACGAACAGACTGCGATTTCACTTAAAAAAGTTGTTGAGCAGGTAAATGAAAGAAGCGGAGGATCTCTTGAACTACAGCTTTTTTCAAGCGGTGTTCTGCCTATCGGTAAGGACGGGATGGAACAGGTTGTAGCAGGTTCTGACTGGATTCTTGTTGACGGTGTTAATTTTCTCGGTGATTATTTTCCAGATTACAATGCTATTACAGGTCCCTTCCTTTACAGTTCTTTTGATGAGTATTTTGCAATGACACAGACAGATCTGGTTAAAAGAAATGAATCGGGAAATAGAAAAGGAATACGGTGTTAAAATCATGTCGCTGGATTGGGTTTTCGGTTTCAGAAGCATGATGACTAACAAGCCGATTATAAATCCTTCAGATATGGACGGACTTAATATCAGAGTCCCTACCAGTCAGCTTTATACATATACAATCGAAGCTATGGGAGGAAATCCTGTTGCAATGCCTTATCCTGATACATACGCAGCTTTACAGCAGGGTGTTATCGACGGCGTTGAAGGCTCAATCATGACTTACTACGGAACAAAGCAGTATGAAAATGTAAAAGAATACTCACTTACAAATCACCTTCTTGGTGTTTCAGCTGTGACTATTTCAACTAAACTCTGGGATAAGCTGACAGAAGAGGAAAGAACAATACTTTCTGAAGCTTTTGAAATGGGAAGAAAAGATAATTTAAATGCAACACTTAAGGCAGAAGGCGAGTATATCGATCTGCTTAAAGCTGAAGGAGTTAAAGTAAATAAAGTCAACAGTGATGCTTTTCTTAAAGCTGCAGCTCCTGTTTATACAAAATTCCCTCAGTGGACACAAGGTATTTATGACAGAATTCTGGCTGAACTTGAAAAGATTAAAGCTGCTCAAAAGGGCTGATTTGATATTCGCGTTAGTTCACTTCTCCTCATTGCGGGGGAGTGAATTTTATGTGTTTAACTATAAGGAAAATTCTTATGAAAGAAAGCATTAGAAAGTTGGGCGTTTATTTTGAATTGTACATTGGTGCTGTTTTTCTGACTGTTACAACAGTAATTGTCATCATGAATGTAATAACAAGATATTTTCTGAATTTTACATTTAACTGGGCTGAAGAGATTGCTGTAGGCTGTTTTGTCTGGACAATTTTTTTAGGGCTTGCAAATGCATATAAGACCAGAGGGCTTATCGGTGTTGAACTTCTGACAACCTGGTTCCTGAAAACGGACGGCCGTTTATTGTATTTATTACATCATTAGTTGTGTCTGTTCTTGCAGGAACAATGTTTGTATTCAGTTTAAGTATGTTATGAACTCAACGAAAATAACAGCAGCTCTGGAAGTCTCCTACAAGTATATATACAGTTCCATAGTTTTTTCTTTTGCGCTGATTACAGTTTATTCTCTGTATTTTCTGGCGCAGAGTTTCAGAAAGATAGTTAAGGGAGGCGATGTGAAGTTTGAGATTGAAGATGATTTGGAGAAACAGCTTCTGGAAGATGAGCTTGAAATGATGAGTATCGGAAAGGAGGCTAAGTAATGGAAGTTCTTTTACCGGTAATAGTACTCTTTGCATTGTTCTTTTTGAATATTCCTATAGCCTTTGCTTTAATGGGTGCATCGCTGACTTATTTTATATTCATCAACACATCCATGCCTATGGAGATGATGATTCAGCAGTTTGTCACTGCAGTTGAATCTTTCCCTTATCTGGCAGTTCCGTTTTTTATTATGGTTGGTTCGGTTATGAACCATTCAGGTATAAGCAAGGCTCTGATGGATTTTTCAGATGTCCTCGTCGGGCATACAAAAGGAGGCCTTGCACAGGTCAATGTTCTTCTCAGCGCCATGATGGGGGGATATCCGGTTCAGCCAATGCAGATGCTGCAATGCAGTCAAAAATTCTTGTACCTGAGATGGAGAGGAAAGGTTTCTCAAGAGAATTTTCCGGGGCGATTACTGCAGCATCATCTGCAATCAGTCCTGTAATTCCTCCGGGAACAAATCTGATACTCTATGCCCTGATTGCTAATGTATCGGTTGGAAGCATGTTTCTTGCAGCATATATGCCTGGTATTTTAATGGCTCTTGCTCTGATGATAGCTGTGCATATCATTTCTGTGATGAGGAACTATCAGCCGAGCCGTGATTCCATGGCTTCCCCTTCTGTAATTTTTAAACAGTTTTCAAAATCCATATGGGCCCTGTTTATTCCTTTTGCCATTATAATGGGGATGCGTTTCGGTATTTTCACTCCCACTGAAGCCGGGGGGATTGCTGTTGCATTTGCTGCTGCTGTAGGATTCTTTGTCTACAAGGAGCTTAAACCTCACCATATCCCTTTAATTCTAATGGATACTGTAAAAGGAACAGGAGCTGTAATGGCTATCATAGCCAGTGCAAAAGTATTTGGTTACTATCTGACTCTGGAGAGAATTCCCCAGATGATTACAGAATTTCTTGTTAACATGACTGGCAGTCCTTTTATCCTGTTAATGGTAATCAATGTAATGCTGCTTTTTATAGGAATGTTTATCGAGGGAGGCGCTGCCCTGGTTATACTTGCACCTCTTCTGGTTCCTGCTGTGAAAATGTTCGGAATTGATCCGCTTCATTTCGGTATAATCTTTATTGTAAACATTATGATCGGAGGCCTTACTCCGCCTTTCGGATCGATGATGTTTACAGTGTGTTCAATTGTAGATATACAGCTGGAGAAATTTTTCAAAGAAGTGTGGCCTTTTATTGCGGCACTTTTATTAGTGCTGATACTGGTAACATATTCTGAGACAGTTGCCCTGTTTACGCTGAGATTGTTCAGCTGATTTTTTCCATGTATAATTGGTCCGAAACAGAACAGGATCAATAATTTGATTGTTTGATCATTGTGGAGGTTTTTTTTATCATAATGACCGGGAAAACAAAAAAAAAAACTTGCAGTTCTCTTTCTTCTGTTATTACTGATAATAGTTTCTTTATTATCAGTAAATTTACGGGGATGGAAGCTGCTGATGCAGGCAGAACCTGAAGATAATACATTGAAAATATACAGCCCCTGAATGAAAGGATTATTATCCCTATTATCAAAGAGTTTCAGGAAAGTACAGGAATTATGGTGGAATATACATCTGCCGGTACTCTGGACCTTTTGAATGCTCTTGAGGATAAAGGTGATAAATATCTGATGGATATTATGTGGGGAGGCAGTAAAGAGTATCTTAATATTTACAATAATTTATTTGATCCTGTTTCTCCCGGTGCTGAAAGAATACTTGGTTATAATCAGCTTCCTATTGTCCTGATTTATAACAGGAAACTTGTTTCAAAAGATGAAGTCTGCCGCAGCTGGTCAGATATCCTTAATCCTGAGTGGAAAGGACGTCTGGCTCTGGCGGATCCTGACGGTTCGGGATCCGCATATATTGCTCTGTCTTTTTCCTGGAACTAGGAAGGGAGGAGGATTATAACTGGGATAATGCTGCAAACTGCTTCGCAATATAGAGTGCAAAATGCTTGCAAAGTCTTCAGAGGTCTATGAAGGTGTTGCAGACGGGGATTATGCAATCGGCATAAGCATGGAGGAAGCTGCCATAAATTTAATCCATCAGGGTAAAGATATCGGAATTGTATACCTGAAAGAAGGAACTCCGGTAATCAATGATTCGATTGCAGTTATGAAAGACACTAAAAATAAAGAGCTTGCAAAGATCTTTATTGACTTTGTTCTAAGCCGGAAGGTCCAGACTTATATGGTTGACCGTTTCTATTTAAGATCAGTCAGAGATGATGTCAGAATTCCTGCAGGTCTTTCTTCTATGGATGATCTGAATATATTTGACTCTTCAAATCTGTCTACATTTAACAGCAAAGATATGATACTTGAGAAATGGCGGCAAATGGCTGCAGAAATTGAAAAAAGGGAATAATGGAATGAACCGTATCCGTATTCCTGTATTTCAGAAGCTGTTCACATCCTTTATTCTCTGCAGTATTCTTCCTCTGATAATAATCGGAGGTCTGATGTATGGATTCTCTCTTAAATTTCTTAATAAAACACTTCATGAACAGACAATGAACAGTATTAATACCTTTCATGAAAGGCTTAACAGCAGGATTTCCGCCTATGAAATCATGATTACGAAAATTCAGAACAGTCTGGAAATAAGAGATTCACTGAATTCAGATCAAAAACTGCAGTCTGACAGCAATAAAATTTATGAAATAATGTATGAAGCTGTGGTTGCTGAAGAAATAAAACGGAAATACAATATAACAAATCTGGATGGAAGTATTATTTTTCCACTTCTGTCTTTCCTGAAAGCTATAAACCCGGATTACTGGATAAATGGGGAGTTTTCAGGGAAATTGACAGTTTCTCCCGGAGGCCTGTGATTTATTCAGGGAGATAGAATATTCCAGGGAAGGGCGGTCGATTTTGTTGTCGGCGACAGAATATATGATGAGGAAGGATCACATGCCGGATATGTTCTTATAGAAATGCCCAGAAGGGTTGTCTTTGAAAAAGCCCGCGTATTTAATTCAGGACTGTCAATGCACATGGTTATGCTTAATGAAAAGGATATACACTGTTTGATTCTGTTAACAGTGATATGGAAGGTAAATTTCAGCAGGCAAAGTATATTGACAATGAAAAAGTCAGGAAGCACAAGCCGATAAAAAGCCTGACTGGAAATAATACATTTCTGCATCTTGAATACAGGGATAACAGGCTTAATACTTATACAATAGTCAATGTTTCCTCAAATATCTTTCATTCTTTTAAACAGATATTGTCTTTAACTGTAGTTATCGGTAGTATTTTCAGTCTGTTTACATCTGTTATACTTGCATTTGTTCAGGCAGGATCTATATCACGTCCGATAAAAAAGCTTATCAGTGTTATGAGTGAAGTTGAAAAAGGTTCTCTGGAAATACGGGCAGACCTCAGGAACAGGGATGAAATAGGTGACCTTGGTAAATATTTCAATCAAATGCTTGATCGTTTAAACATTTACATGGATCAGGTCCTTGAAAAGCAGAAACAGCTCCGTACTACTGAAATCAAAATGCTTCAGGCTCAGATTAAGCCTCACTTTATTTACAATACTCTGGATGTTATAAAATGGAGCGTGAAATTAGGACACAATGAGGAAACAATAAGTGTTGTAACCAATCTTGCACGGCTTCTCCGCTTTTCCATAGACAGTGCTGAAGAATTTTTAACAATACGAAGCAATATTGAATTTATCAACAGCTATCTGGCAATTCAGAGAATCAAGTACAATAACAGTTTTGAAGTTATAACAGAAATTGATCCTGAGCTTATGGACTGTATGATTCCCCGGCTGATTCTTCAGCCTTTTATTGAAAACTCTATCATCCACGGCTTTGGCAAGACTAATAAAAATGACGGTATAATAACTATCACCGGCCGATTCAGAGGCTGTGATTCTTCAGAAGGAAATAGCAGCTGCAGAGTTATAGAATTCAGAATTTCTGATAACGGAATCGGTATGACAGAGCAGGAAATAGGGGAGCTTTTTTAGAAAGACCTGAAAATCATATCGGGATCTACAATGTTGATAAGCGGATTAAAATGTATTTCGGTAAAGATTTCGGTGTAAACATTAACAGTAGATCTGCCGGTACAGAAGTTGTTATCAGAATGCCGGATGCTGTTGAAGGAGATCTCGTATGATCGGTGTTGTGATTGTTGAGGATGAATCATATATCCGGAAAGGGATGGTTGTAACAACTCCATGGGAAAAATTCTGCTGTAAGGTTGTGGGAGAAGCAGGTGACGGGCAGGAGGGATATGATCTGATTAAAAAACTTGATCCTGATATAGTTATTACTGATGTTAATATGCCTGTTATGGATGGTATAGAAATGATAAGAAAACTTGAGAATGATTCAAAGGCTGAATATATAATTATATCAGGATACAGTGATTTCAGTTATGCCCAGCAGGCTATAAAGCTGGGGGGTCAGGGATTATCTGCTTAAACCGATCGATGATGAAGATTTTTACAGAATTCTCACAAAAGTAATTTCAAGCATAGATAAAAAGCAAAGTATGGCCAGACAGCAGGAGAAAATCAACTGATACAGGAAGGAAAGGAAATCCTTGCCAATGAAGAGGGATTTGATACACATAATGACAGCAGGCAGAAATATGTAGCGAAAGCTGTTGAATGGATTGAAGTTCACTACAGTGAAAATATAGGTATCAGCGATGCAGCTCTTGAGCTGGAAATCAGTGAAAGTTATCTCAGCAGGCTGTTTAAAAGTTTTATGGGATATACTTTTGTTGAATATCTCACTGGCTGCCGTATCCGTGAGGCGGTAAAGCTTCTAAAAGATCACCGGATAAAGATTTATGAAGTCGCTGAAAAAGTAGGATATAATGATCCTAAATATTTCG
>LQAH01000226.1_pt1 | contig 15480 bp, 37 predicted proteins | sample 1535791 | NCBI WGS metagenome assembly LQAH01 (sample SAMN04331585, study PRJNA305678) | bioreactor metagenome | isolation source: bioreactor_4 inoculated with Wadden Sea sediment 2nd replicate of a... | place: Germany:Bremen
AAGCTCTTCGACTTCATCAAGCTCTTCTACCTCTTCAACTTCTACCGCTTCACCAAGCTCTTCTACTTCCTCTGCTTCATCAAGCTCTTCTACCTCTTCAACTTCTACCGCTTCACCAATCTCTTCTACTTCTACCGCTTCACCAAGTTCTTCTAGCTCTTCAACTTCTACCGCTTCACCAAGCTCTTCTACTTCTTCTACTTCTTCTAGCTCTTCTACTTCTTCGACTTCTACCGGCTCGCCCGGTTTAATGTTTTCCGCTTTCGGCAGAGCTGAAACTGTACCAGCCGGCTTTGTTGCAGAATTATACTGAAGCTCACTTTTAAGTATTTTCTTTACTATTTCATCAATATTTTAATTTCTAAATTTGCAGCATTTCGATCAGAAGCACCTTCAAATCTACCTGCAAGAAGGCCTATTATTTCATCCCAGCTTTTATCAATCAGGAGATTAATTTCATCTTCCTGGTTACTTTTAATTCCTTTTACACCTTTTTTAACTTTCCCGTTTAACTTCTTCTTTTCTGCTTTTAAGTTCTTTTTTCCAGCGTTTCCAGTCTATTTCATGCTTTTTCTCAAGATATTCTATTAAAAAATTAATCTGAAATCTTTTTACCCTTGTCAGATATAACTGAAACCCTGTCCTGTTTTAAAATTAAAAACAAGAAAAACTGCAATGTTGAGAATAAAAAAAGGTAAACAACCAAAAGTATGTATCTGTAAAATATATCGATCTGAAATATTTCACGTAATAAGACAATTCCACTGAATCTATCATTTCCTTTGAAAGTTAAAAGTGCATATTCCTTTCCTGTTTCATCTTCATAGATATATTTAATTTTTTCATATTCACTATTCTTCCAGTTATTTCTTATCAGCGTTGTTACTTCTTCGCTCTTGTCAAATAAATTTACAACAATTCCTGAATCCCCTATTAAAGCGATTGAATCGTTTTTATCAAGCAAATATTCTTTTTAAGAAACTGTTCAAGATCCTCATATTCAAACGCAATTTGAACAGAACCACGCTTAATTCCAAATTCATCATCCAGTTCTTTTTTCAGAAAGATTGTATTATTATTTTCAAGAAACAGCAGAGTACCGGGATTTGCTGTATCATATTTTTCCCGTATAAGCTCATCAATAGCTTTTTTTATAAGTTTTATAAATTACCCTGAAATCATCCTGAGAATTTATATCATTTTCATTTGTACTGAAGTGTATTTTACCTTCATCATCAATTACTCTGATATAATTTAAAATAAATATTTTTCTTTTTTGATTTTTTTTTATAAGATTATTACGCTGAAAGATATCTTCCTTACTCTGATTAGTAAGAAAAACTCTTTTTTATGGATTTATTAGCGCTGATAGATTCTGTAGTTTTCATTTTTTTAAAACTGTATATTCTTCAATACCGTCTAGAACCTTCTGAAGACGATTTTCATAATCATCTACAATTTTTTATTGTAGTATTTAGCTTCAATTACATCAAAGAGACTTGAGAAAGCCAGGAGAGTAAAACCTGAAAACAGTATCAGCGAAATAATAATGCTGAGCGCTGCTTTTTGTATAACTTTCATATATTCTAAAGATACCCCTTGATACAGTATTTCCGAACAATATAATGTTGTTTCATCCGGTTTAGATATTTATTATTTTAAATATCATATTTTTATATAATTTCACATGAATATACAGATATTCTTTATCATTATCGACAAAAAAAAAGGAGAGGTAAACACCTCTCCTTTTTATTTTTTTATTTTTTATTTACTCTGCTTCTTTTACTTCTTCTGTTTTTTCTTCAACAGCTTCAGTTTTAGCTTCTACTTTAGTTTCAACTTTTTCAGGAGCAGCAGCTTTTTTCTTTTTCTTGTCTTTTTTAGCAGCTTTTTCTTTGCTTTCGCCCTTCTCAACAAGTTCGAGAAATACGATTTCAGCAGCATCACCTGCTCTTCTTCCAAGTTTTAGGATACGGGTATATCCGCCTTCTCTTGTTTTAAACCTTGGAGCAATATCTGTAAAAAGTTTTGCAAGAATTTCCTTGTCTTTAATATCTTTAGCGATAACTCTTCTGTTATGAACAGAATCAACCTTAGCTCTGGTAATCATTTTTTCAGCTGTTCTTCTGATTTCAAGAGCTTTAGCTTTAGTTGTTTTAATTCTTTCATATCTAAAAATTGAAGTTACCATGTTTCTAGTCATAGCCTTTCTATGACTGCTTTTTCTACTAAGCTTGTTAAATCCCATTCTATTATTCATCTTCGTTTTCCTTCTGAATATTCTGGTTTACTGTGTGTCTCAGGTTACTATAATCAGTCATTCCAAGCTCGAGATCCCATTCTTTAAGTTTTTCCTTAATTTCAAGGAGGGATTTTTTACCAAAATTTTCTGGTTTTAGCAATATCATCTTCTGTTCTAGATGTTAACTCACCAATAGTTCTGATATTAGCATTTTTAAGGCAATTGCTTGATCTAACCGACAGCTCAAGTTCATCAACTGGTGTTTCGAGGATTTTTTGATTTTTTCTTCCTTCTTCATCAACATCATCTTCTACACCAATAGAATCTTCATCAAAATTAATAAAGATTGTGAAATGATCTTTTGCAATTTTAGCAGCTTCAGCTACAGCATCTTCAGGATTTATTGTTCCATCTGTCCATACTTCCAGGATAAGCTTGTCATAGTCATTTCGATATCCAACTCTGGTATTTTCTATGTTGTACTTAACCCTTTTAATTGGAGAAAAACAGCATCTATTGGTATAGTTCCAATAATTTCAATGTATTTTTCATTGATTTCAGACGGTACATAACCACGTCCAAGGTCAATCTGTATTTCTATATCTACATTTGCATCTTCCATCAAAGTTGCAATCTTCAGATCCTTGTTGATTATTGTTATTTCTTCGTCATTTTCAAAGCTTTTGCCTGTTATTTCCCCATTTGATGCATTCTCAAGCAGAATTACTTTCTGCTCTATTTCCTCATCGAGCTGTATCTGGAGCTGTTTAAGATTGTTTATTATTACAGGTGTATCTTCCATTACTCCGGGTATGGATTCAAATTCACTTGATATAATATGCGGATTTCCATCTGCATCATAACTAGTAAATTTTACAGCTGATACTGCATATCCCTGAATAGAAGATAAGAGAATTCTCCTTAAGGTATTTCCTATTGTAGTCCCTACACCTCTCTCAAATGGATATGCAATAAACTTTCCATAATTCTGAGAACTTTCACTCTGCTCAAAGAAATACCTTTAGGTCTTTTAAATCCCTTTAAAAGGTTTTTCTTGCCATTTAATTACCTCGAATAAAGTTCAACTATTAACTGTTCATTAATTTCAGAAAGGTCAAGGACCTCGCTTCTTAATGGATATGCCTTTAAGCTTCCTTTCATTTCGTCAGGATTTACTTCAAGCCAGGGCATTACACCTGATTTTGAGTATTCTTTAAGGCTTTCTTTAATAGCCACGATTTTTTTACTTTTTTCCTTAATTTCAATAACATCATTGACTTTTACTGAATATGACGGAATGTTTACCATTTTACCGTTTACATATACATGTCCATGACCGACAATCTGTCTTGCCTGATTTCTGGAAGAAGCAAATCTCATTCTGAAAACAATGTTATCAAGTCTTCTTTCAAGAAGTGTTATAAGGTTCTCACCTGTTTTTCCCTGCATCCTGTCTGCTTTATTAAAAGTCAGTTTAAACTGTTTTTCAAGCATACAGTAAGTTCTTTTAAGCTTCTGTTTTTCTCTTAACTGGAGACCGTAATCAGTCATTTTTCCAGCTCGAGCTTTCTGAGCTTTTCCAGGAATGTTTTTTTTCTGTGTAATCGGACATTTAGCAGTATTACATCTTTCCCCTTTAAGGAAAAGTTTTTTTCTTTCTGCTCTACATAATCTGCATTTTGGTCCTAAATATCTTGCCATTAATATCTACCTCGTTATTAAACTCTTCTGGTTTTCCTTGGTCTGCATCCGTTGTGCGGAATCGGAGTAATATCTTTAATAGTCATTACTTTAACACCAAGAGCTCCAATTGATCTGATGGCTGATTCTCGTCCTACACCAGGTCCTTTTACATATACATTTACTTCTCTAAGTCCGTAGTCCATTGCCTTTTTTACAGCAGTTTCTGCTGTAGTCTGTGCAGCATAAGGTGTTGATTTTTTGCACCTTTGAACGCCAGAGCTCCGGCACTTGCCCAAGAAAGAGCATTTCCCTTTAAATCTGTAATTGTAACTATAGTATTATTAAAAGTAGCCTGTATATAAACGTTTCCGCTGTATACATTCTTCTTTTCTCTTTTTTTCTTTATCTTAGCCAATTATAAACCTCCGACGTTACTTTTTCTTACCAGCAACGGTTTTCTTCTTACCCTTACGAGTTCTGGCATTATTTTTAGTATGCTGTCCTCTAACAGGAAGACCTCTTCTATGCCTTAGACCTCTATAACAGCCTATATCCATTAATCTTTTTTATATTTAAGGGATACTTCAGTTCTTAATCTACCTTCAACTTTATATTCATTTTTCAATCTCTTTTCTGAGATTTGTTGAGTGATTCTGAATCAATATCATTGATTTTAATATCAGGATCAATTCCAGTTTTTTTACAAATATCTATAGCTGAAGTTCTGCCGATTCCGTAAATATAGGTTAATGCAATTTTAATGCTTTTATTCGGCAGGTCAATACCTGCAATTCTTGCCATCTAGATATCCCCCTACTTCTGTCTCTGCTTATGCTTTGGATTCTGACAAATTATTCTTAAAACCCCGTTTCGTCTAATTACTTTGCATTTATCGCACATAGGTTTTACACTTACTCTTACTTTCATTATAAACCTCTCTTAAAGATTCCTTGATCTCAGCTTTCCTTTTCTAACAATACCGTCATGATGGTGCATTTTAAGATGCCCTTCAATCTGTGACATTGTATCAAGATCCACACCAACCATAATAAGAAGAGATGTTCCTCCCATCAGCATTGATACCTGTCGTGGAAAATTGAACAGTATCTGCACAATTGTTGGTATTATAGCAATAAAAGCTAAGAATATTGAACCGGGTAATATGATTCTATTCAATATTTTTGATAAATATGACTCAATTTTTTCAGTTCTGATACCCGGAATGGAACCGCCGTTTTCTCTTATCTGTTTTGCAATTTCAATAGGATTCAATGAAACCTGTGTATAGAAATATGCAAAAAATATTATCAGCAGTGCATATGTAATAAGGTATGGAGCACCCGTAGGTCTAAACCAGTATGAAAGCGATGCCATCCATCTGTACTGAACACCAAGACTTCCGAATATCTGAAGTGGAAATGTCATTACTGATGATGCAAAAATTACAGGTATAACTCCTGACGGATTGATTTTAAAAGGAATATATGTACTCTGTGCACCATACATTTTTCTTCCAACAACCCTTTTGCATAATGTACAGGTATTTTCCTCTGTCCCTGCTGCTCATATATTACAAGAGCTACAATTCCTACAAACATTGCCATTACAATAATAACAAATACAGGATTAAGTTCTCTTGACCTTATTTTTTCAACAAGTGTGTAAAATGCCTGAGGCATTCTAGCGACAATACCGGCAAAAATTATTAAAGATATACCATTCCCGATACCTCTCTGAGTGATCTGTTCACCATCCACATTAAGAGGATAGTTCTGTTGTTACTGTCAGCATTGCAAGTAATGAATAAGATAATGTTGACATAGTAATAGCATCAGGTATCTGTCTTGCATATACAGTTACTGCATATGACTGAATCAAAACAGACAAAAACAGTACCGATTCTGGTATATCTCTGTATTTTTTTTCTGCCGCCTTCCTGTTCTGATATTTTCTTCATAGAAGGAAAAACAAGAAGAAGAAGCTGCATAATAATTGACATAGAGATGTACGGCATAATACCGAGCATAAATACTGAGAAGTTCTTAAATCCCCCCCCGGCAAAAAAGTCAATATATTCAGTAACTCCTATTGGTCCTGAACTTTCCTGTGCTAAAAAATATAATTTAAGAGCGTTTACATTAATCCCAGGTATAGGAATTGTTGCACCGATTCTGAAGACAACCAGTACAACTACAGTAAATATAATTCTTTCTCTTAAATCTTTAATCCTGAAAACATCAACTAGCGGATTTCCTGCCATAATTTATTCCCTGCTTTCTTTATTTTCTTCAGTTACAATTTTCCCGCCGGCTTTTTCAACTTTTTCTTTTGCGCTTCCGGATACTTTATCAAGAGCAACTTCAAGTTTTTTAGTTAATTCACCGTCACCGAGAAGTTTAACAAAATTATCATTCTTTTTAACAATTTTCTTTTCAACAAGTGTTTTAAGATTTACTGTTTCACCATCGCTGTATTTTTCATTAATTTCAGCAACATTGATAACTGTATAAACCTTTTTAAAAGGATAAATTTGAAAAACCTCTTCTAGCAATTCTTCGGTAAAGCGGCATCTGACCGCCCTCAAAACCGGGTCGTACACCGCCGCCTGATCTTGCGTTCTGTCCTTTATGTCCTTTACCAGCTGTTTTACCTGTACCTGAACCGGGTCCTCTACCAACCCTTTTCCTGTTTCGGTTTGCACCAGCCGGAGCTTTTTAAAATTAAATCTTCCATAGTTTTTTATAACTCCTCAACCTTTACGAGATGTTCGATTGTTCTAACCATTCCCATAATTGCCGGATTAACTTCTTTTTCAACACTTGAACTGATTTTTCTAAGTCCAAGTGCTTCTGCTGTTTTTCTCTGTGCAGGCTTTCTTCCGATTAAGCTTCTTACAAGTGTAATTTTGATTTTTCCAGCCATAATTAACCCCACATATCACTTATGGTTTTTCCTCTGTCATGTGCAACTTTCTTTGCATCCATGATTTCAGAAAACCCTTCAAATATAGCTTTTACAATGTTAATACTGTTTTTTGATCCAAGTGATTTACTTAAGATATCATGTATACCAACTGCATCCATTACTGCTCTTACAGGTCCTCCTGCAATTACACCGGTACCTGGAGCTGCCGGTTTTAAAACAATTTTAGCACTTTTAAACTGAGCTATTACTTCGTGCGGAATTGTATTATTTTTAAGAGGAACTTTAACCATATTTTTTCTGGCTTTTTCCATTCCTTTTTCTTATAGCTTCTGAAACATCATTAGCTTTACCAAACCGTATCCTACAGTTCCTTTCTGATCGCCTACAACAACAAGAGCGGAAAATGAAACCTTCTACCACCTTTCACTACTTTGGCAACCCTGTTCAGCTTAATAAGTTTTTCTACTAACTCTTTTTCCTGGTCCACAGTTTCCCCCTAAAATTTCAATCCGGCTTTTCTAGCGCCGTCAGCGACCGCTTTGATTTTACCGTGATATAAAAACCGTTTCTGTCGAATACAACAGTTTCGATTTTTTCTCTTTCAGTCTCTCACCGATAACTGTTCCAAGCTTTTCAGCCCCTTCCACATTTGATTTAACATCTTTCAAATCTTTTTCAAGATTTGAAGCTGAAACAAGTGTAGTTGCTGAAATATCATCAATAACCTGTATGTAGATATTTTTATTGCTTTTAAACACAGTTAATCTTGGTCGTTCAGGAGTACCTTTAATCTTTCCACGGATACTTCTTTTTTCTTTCGTACCCGTCGTTTTATTCTTTTCAATTAATCTTTTCATCCTAATCTACCTATTTAACACCAGATTTACCGATTTTTCTTCTGATATTTTCATCAGAATACTTGATACCCTTACCTTTATATGGTTCAGGGGCCGCATTGATCTAATTTCGGCACAAGCCTGTCCAACAAGCTGCTTATCGATACCAGAAACATTGATCTTTGTAGGACCATCACAAGTAATTGTTAAATCGTCAATAATCGGATACTCAATCTGCATTGAATAACCCAGGCTTAAAAATAAGGACTTTCCCTGAACCTCTGCTCTGTAACCAACACCGTTGATTACAAGCTGTCTTGAAAAACCTTTTGATACGCCTGTGATCATATTATTTATAAGACTTCTGTAAAGTCCGTGATATGACCTGGCTGCTTTCATGTCATTTAATCTATCAACATAAATGCAGTTGTCTTTTTCGTAAATCTTTACCTCTGGTTTGTAATCCTGTACGAGCTTTCCTTTCGGACCTTCAACAGTTACTTCAGTATCTGTTATGCTCAGTTTTACACCCTGAGGTATCTCTATTGGTAACTTACCTATTCGAGACATATCTCTATACTCCTACCATATTGAACAAATCAGTTCGCCGCCAATTTTTTTCTCGTTAGCCTTTTTACCGGTTGTAACACCAGCTGATGTTGAAATAACAACAGTTCCGTAACCATTTCTAATTCTAGGCATTTTTTTATAGCCTGAATATATTCTTCTACCCGGTTTTGATATTTTCTCAATTCCGTGAATTATCGGTTTTTCGTTTTCGTCATATTTCAAAAACAGCCTTATATTATTAACACCATCCAGCTGGACTTTTTTGAAGTTTTTGATATAACCTTCATTTTTCAATACTTTTACTATTTCAAGCTTAAGTTTTGAAGTGCTTATATCTACTCTGTCAAAGCCTGCTCGACTGGCATTTCGTATTTTAGTCAGCATATCTGCAACAGGATCTGATACTGCCATTTATTTCTCCCTACCAACTCGATTTTGTGACTCCAGGAATTAATCCCTGGCTTGCAAGTTCTCTAAAACAAATTCTGCACATTTGAAAATCTCTCATATAACCTCTGGGTCTTCCGCAGATTCTGCATCTGTTGACTCTTCTTGTCATATATTTGGGTTTTCTCAGCGCTTTTATAATCATTGATTTTTTTGCCATCTTATTAACCCCTATTTCCTGAACGGCATTCCAAGTTTCTTAAGCAGACTTCTTGCTTCCTGATCAGTTTTAGCTGATGTCACGATAGCAATATTCATTCCGCTTATCTTTTCAATTTTATCGTAATCAATCTCCGGGAAAATGATCTGCTCAGTAATTCCCATTGAATAATTTCCATGACCGTCAAAACCATTTGGATTAACACCTCTGAAGTCTTTTACTCGAGGCAGAGCAACATTGACAAATCTATCGAGGAATTCCCACATAATTTCCTGTCTTAATGTTACTTTTGCGCCGATTTCATAACCTTCCCGAAGTTTAAAGTTCGCAATTGATTTCCTAGCTTTTGTCTTTACAGGTTTCTGACCTGTAATTAATGCTAATTCCTTTTAAAAACAGATTCAAGCAGTTTTTTGTTCTGGAGAGCTTCGCCGCATCCAACACTTAAAACAACTTTTTCTACCTTAGGAATCTGCATAACAGACTTATAAGCAAACTCATCAAAGATCTCTTTCTTGATTCCATTATACTTTACTTTCAGATTCGGTTCATTCTTACTCATTACAGCACTTCTCCGCATTTTCTGCATTTCCTGATCTTCTGATCACCGGAAACATCTATTGAAATCCTGGATGGTCCGCATTTCTTGCACATAATCATTACGTTAGAAATATCTATCGGAGCTTCAATTTCAACAATCCCGCCTTTATCACCCTGTTTTTTGGGTTTCTGGGCTTTTTTGACCATATTGATTCCGGCAATAATTACCTTGCCTTTATCTCTGTCAATTCGGACTATCTTTCCAGATTTTCCTTTTTCTTTTCCGGCTATAACCTGTACAAGGTCTTCCTTTTTCAGTTTATATTTTACTTCACTCATCAATTAAACCCTCTATAGCACTTCTGGAGCAAGAGAAACTATCTTCATATAGTCCGCTTCTCTGAGCTCTCTAGCTACAGGACCGAAGATTCGCTTACCTCTCGGATTTAATGACGCATCAAGAATAACACATGCATTGTCATCAAATCGGATATATGTTCCATCCGGTCTTCTAATTTCTTTACTAGTTCTTACTATAACAGCTTTATGGACTTCACCTTTTTTTATAGGAGCATTTGGAAGTGCATCTTTAACTGCCACTACAATGATGTCCCCAATTGTTGCAGTCTTCTTCTTGCTTCCGCCAAGCACCTTAATACATTGTGCTTTTTTTGCGCCACTGTTATCTGCTACATTAAGATATGTCTGCATCTGTATCATATCTTCATCCCACTCCTTTCAGCTTCATTTACTGCTAATTATTTAGCTCTTTCAACAATATCAAGAAGCTGCCAGCATTTTTCCTTACTTAAAGGCCTTGACTGAATAACTCTTACTGTATCGCCTTTGTTTGCATCATTTCTTTTCATCATGTGCTTTAACTTTTTTTAGTTTTAAGCACATATTTCTTGTAAAGTGGATGCAATGTTTTGTTTTCGATGGCTACAACTATTGTTTTATCCATCTTGTCGCTTACAACAAGGCCGGTATAAATCTTTTTACCTTTAATCTTACTCTGTATTTCCTGAGTGTTTTCCACTTTAATCTCCCAACCTTATCTTATACCCTGATCTTTTTCATGGATCAGTGTTTTAAGTCTGGCTATTTTTCTTCTCACGTTTCTTTTCAAAACCGGATTATCAACATGGCCCAGTACAGAATTAAACCTGATATCCATATGTTTCTTTTTTAGTTCATCAAGTTTTGAATGAAGTTCTTCGTATGTTAAATCTCTAAAATTATCTTTCATATACTACTCCAAGTCCCTTCTGATAACAACCTGGTCTTAATCGGTAATTTCTGTCCTGCAAGCTGCATAGCTTCTCTTGCGAGATCTGAATCTACACCTGCCATTTCAAACATTACTGTACCCGGTTTAACTACTGCTACCCAGTACTCAGGATTACCTTTACCTTTACCCATTCGAGTTTCAGCCGGTTTTTTTGTGTACGGCATATCAGGAAAAATTCTAATCCAGACTTTTCCGCCTCTCTTGATTTTTCTAGTCATCGCGATTCTGGCAGCTTCGATCTGTCTATTTGTAATCCATTTATTCTCTAATGAAACAAGTCCATATTCACCGAAATCAATGCTGTTTTTTCTTGTAGCATTGCCTTTCAATGTCCCTCGCTGTCTTTTTCTGAATTTAGTTTCTTTTTGGACTAAGCATTTCTACAAATCTCCTTAATTACCGGCTTTTTCTTTTTTTTTCTAACCAGTACTCCAGCATCTTCTTTGATGTCCCGTTTGTAAACTTCACCATGAAAGACCCAAACTTTTACACCAATCACACCGAAAGTTGTGTTTGATTCAGAAAACCATAGTCAATATTAGCTCTGAATGTATGAAGAGGAATTCTTCCTTCTTTATACTGCTGTACTCTGGCCATTTCAGCACCGCCGAGTCTTCCGGCAATTCTGATTTTGATCCCCTGTACTCCGCCTTTCATTGCATTATTAACAGCCATCTTTAATGCTCTTCGGAAAGAACTTTTGGACTTAAGCTGCCTTGCAACATTGTCAGCTATAAGCTGAGCGTTAACTTCAGGTTTTTTAAGTTCCTTTATTTTAATCTGTATTTCTACCAGCTTCTTTCTGAAGTCTTTCACCAATCTTTTCAATTGTTGCACCTTTTGTACCAATAAGAATACCAGGTCTTGAACTTTCAATTACAACTGTTATTCTCTGAGGCTGTCTTATAATTTCAATATTTGAAATTTCAGCACCTCTTGTTTCAGGACAACTCTTTAAAAGTTTTCTTAGCCTGAGGTCTTCATGCAGTGTATCTGCATAATCTCTGGGATCAACATACCATTTAGACTTCCAGGTCTTATTTATACCAAGTCTTAAACCAATTGGATTAACTTTCTGTCCCAATTTATTCCCCCATCTCCGCTATTTCATCTACAACAACAGATATGTGACTCATTCTCTTTAAGAGAATGTCTCTTTTACCTCTTGCTCTTGCCCAGATTCTCTTGAGTCTCGGGCCTTCATTCACCTGCAGCTCTTTAATATATATCATTTCTTCATCAAGTTTCTTGTTCTGATATAAAGCATTGGCTGCTGCTGAAGCAATTACCTTTTTAAGTAGTTTTGCACCTTTATTAGGCATTGCATCAAGCTGCGCTACTGCATCTGTATATGACCTTCGTCTGACCAGGTCAGCTATCGGCCTTACTTTTGTAGGTGAAATCATCAAATACTTGGCCTCAGCCCTGTACCCTTTCTTTGCTTCCATAATTAAACACCTATCTCCTTATAACCTATCTTTTGGATTTCTTATCGGAGTTTGCGTGCCCTCTATAGAAACGAGTAGGTGCAAATTCCCCTAGTTTATGTCCAACAAGGTTTTCTGTAACATATACAGGCACCCAGGTTTTTCCGTTATAAACTGATATAGTAAAACCAACCATTTCTGGTATTATAGTGGAACATCTGGAGTATGTTTTAAGCATCTTTTTATCCCCAGCTTTACCCATTTCCACCACTCTTTTATAGAGTTTCTTCTCTATAAATGGTCCTTTTTTTATCGATCTTGACACATCAATCTCCTACTTTCGTTTTTTAACAATAAATTTACCAGACAGCTTTTTCTTCTTTCTGGTCTTATAACCTTTAGTAGGAACACCCCAAGGAGTAACCGGATGTCTACCGCCTGAAGTTTTACCTTCACCACCGCCATGCGGATGGTCGTGCGGGTTCATAACAACACCCCTTACTTTTGGTCGTTTACCAAGCCATCTTGATCTACCTGCTTTACCGATTGATACATTCATGTGATCTTCGTTACCTACACCGCCGATAGTTGCGCTGCATTTTTTAAAGATCATTCTCATCTCACCGGAAGGCAGTTTTAGAGTTACATAATCCCCGTCTTTAGCTACTACCATTGCACTGGTTCCAGCTGATCTAACAAGCTGTCCGCCTCTTCCGAGCTGAAGTTCTACATTATGAACTTCCATACCGAGAGGCATATTTTCTAATGGTATTGAGTTACCTACTTTTACCGGTGCATCTGCTCCGCTCTGAACAAACTCACCTACTTTTAACCCTTTTGGAGCTAAAATATATCTTTTTTCACCGTCTACGTAATTCACCAGAGCAATATTCGCACTTCTATTAGGATCGTACTCTATCTCTGCAACTTTGCCGGGAACACCAAGCTTATCTCTTCTAAAATCGATAACTCTGTATTTTTTCTTGTGTCCGCCGCCTCTTCTTCTAACACTTATTCTACCGCCGGCACCACGTCCAGCACTGTATGAAAGGCCTTTTGTTAAACTCTTCTCAGGTTTATCTGTAGTTATTTCTGAAAAGTCGAGAGTTGTTTTGAATCGCAAACCCGGTGTATTAGGTTTATACTTCTTTATGCCCATCTTCTACACACCTTCAAATAAATCAATTTTCTCACCAGGAGACAGTGTTACAATAGCTTTTTTCCAAGAAGACTTCTGTCCTTCTCTGTAACCTGATTTAGTCCTGGTTGTTTTTTCTTACCTTTCACCCACATTACATTACAAGCAACAGGCTTTACGTTGAAAATCTTTTCAACTGCTTCTGACACCTGATGTTTATTTGCTGCAGGTAAAACTCTGAAAACGTATTTCACGCTTTCTTCTTCACGCATTGCATTTGTTTTTTCAGTAACAACCGGTTCTATAAGGATATTTTCCAATTCCATCATTCTACCTCTTAATCTGCACCATAAAATTCGTTTAATTTACCAGCTGCTGATTCCATCACCAGTACATTTTTTCCATAAAACAAGTCATGCGCTCTTAGTCGATTATATGAAAGAAATGTGAGCCAAGGAATATTTCGTCCTGCTCTTTTTATCATTGCATCATCATCTTTAAGAATAACTACTGTTCTTTCCTGATTTACAAGATTTTTAAGAATTGAAGTAATATCAGCAGTTTTTCCGCTTTCTATTGTAAAATCTTCAACAATTTTCATTCTTTCATTTTTATTTTTAAGGCTTAAAATTGACCTCATTTGCAAGTCTTTTCATCTTTCTGGGCATTTTAAAGTTATAACTTCTCGGCTTGGGACCGAAAACGATTCCTCCGCCTACCCATATAGGACTTCTCTTGTGACCTGCTCTGGCACGTCCTGTACCTTTCTGAGCCCATGGCTTTGCACCGCTACCCCGGACTTCACTTCGTCCTTTAGTAGATGCACAGCCAACTCTTTTATTTGCAAGTTCGTTATTTACAGCATAATAAATAGTACCATCACTAACTTCACAATTAAAGACGTTCTCATTGAGTTCAACTGTTCTTATCTCTTCGCCTTTTACCGAAAAGACTTTCGCTTCCATTTATTTCCTCTGTCTATTTAATTGATTTTCGTACCATAATGATGCTCTTTGGAACACCCGGTACTGCACCAGCTACTAATATAACCTTTTTTCAGCGTCAACTTTAACAACTTTAAGATTCTGCACAGTTGTTTTAGCACCGCCCATTCTTCCAGGCATCTTGTATTTTTCATTACTCTGGAAGGCCAAGCTGCCATACCAGTAGATCCATTAGCTCTGTGAAATTTTGATCCGTGTGTTTTTCGTCCACCGCCAAAATTATGACGCTTCATTACACCCTGATAACCTTTACCTTTTGAAGTTCCAATAACATCAACAGTGTCAATGTTTTCAAAAAGCTCAATTCCGAGTTTTATCACCTTTTTTGCATTCGATTTCAAAATCTCTTACTTCTTTAAGGTGTTTTTTAAGCTCAACTTCACCGAACTGACCGATATATGGTTTGCTTACTCTTTTCTCTTTGACATCGCCATATCCAAGTACAACTGCACTGTAACCATTCTTTTCGGGTATTCTCTGATCCACAACAACGTTATCATCTACCTTAATCACTGTAACAGGCGTGAGCACTCCGCTCTCGTCAAATACCTGAGTCATACCAATTTTCTCAGCAATTACCCCAATCATCTATCTACCCCAAACCTTACTGTTTTATCTCTACATCCACACCTGCTGGAAGTTCAAGTTTCATTAAAGCATCCATAACTGCTGATGTAGGTTCCAGTATATCGATAAGTCGCTTGTGTGTTCTCATTTCAAACTGTTCTCTAGATTTCTTATTTACAAACGGCGACTTTAAACTGTATACTTACTAATTCTTGTAGGCAAAGGGATTGGACCTGCTACTTTTGATCCTGCCTTACCAACAGTCTGAACTATTGATTTAGCACTCTGATCGATCAATTCAATATCAAATCCTCTAAGCCTCACTCTGATCCTATCTGCGGCCATTTTTCCTCCTGAAAAATACCCTCTGCCTAAAAACAGAGGGTGAATTTTCTTATTCGTTAATATCGGTTACCTGGCCGGATGCAACTGTTCTACCACCTTCTCGGATAGCGAACCTGAGTCCTTTTTCCATAGCGATCGGGTAGATGAGTTCTACATCAAGTTCTGTGTTATCACCAGGCATAACCATCTGTTTGTCAGCTGGAAGTGTTACAGTACCTGTGATATCTGTTGTTCTGAAATAGAACTGAGGTCTGTATCCAGTGAAAAACGGATTGTGTCTACCGCCTTCATCTTTGTAAGAC
>LQAH01000227.1_pt1 | contig 15418 bp, 17 predicted proteins | sample 1535791 | NCBI WGS metagenome assembly LQAH01 (sample SAMN04331585, study PRJNA305678) | bioreactor metagenome | isolation source: bioreactor_4 inoculated with Wadden Sea sediment 2nd replicate of a... | place: Germany:Bremen
ACCTGACTACGCTTTTTGAACGTCTCACGCACATCGGGATTGACAATTAAATCGAGATAGCGTTGACGATAGCGCGTTTCGACATCAGTGAGGCCATGCCATTTTCCGGTAGCGGCAGCAACGATTTGGTCAGCAGTCGGATTTCAGCGGCACGCAGCGACAGCTCGTCCGTTTTGGTTCTAAAAGGAACACCTGCCACACCAACGATGTCACCGATATCATACTTTTGAACAGCTCAAAAGCGTCTTCACCAACCTGATTACGTGCGACATACACCTGGATACGCCCGCCGCCATCCTGTAACTGAAGAAAGGCTGCTTTGCCAAAATCACGTCGTGCCATGATACGGCCGGCAACACGATATTCAAGGTCAAAAGTTTCCAGCTTGTCCTTATCGTCATCTTTATGAACATCCAGAATCTGGGCTGTCGTATGAGAAACCTTAAAATCATTAGCAAAAGGATTTAATCCAGCGGCTTCAAAACTGTCTATTTTGGCCCGCCGTTGTTGTAACAGTTCGTTCAGTTCTTCCATAGCAATTCATGTCCTTTTATCTTGAACAAATAATCTGCATCGACTGCGCGTGATCATAAAATCAGCAGCCATCGAGCTTGATACAGAAATCGGAAAACAGCGTATTTGTGCCGCGCACAATAACCCCTGAGAGCTACTGACGTCAAGGCCGAAAGGTGGTTGAAATTACTTCCCTAATGCCAGACTCAGGCAGTTTCACCCGTTATCGAAAACACAGGCACGCGGACGCGGACAACGATCATGTCCGGCATCATTGACACCACCGCCACCGAGAACAAATAACTCAAGGGTTCTCAAAACCATCAAGCGCTGTTTTGAACTCCATCGGCATTCTGCATGGTTTACGCTTTTATAATCAAAACAGACCAGAACCGTCTGCCCTTCAGCTGTGACCTGCCCCTGTCGCTCAATACGATAATCAAGGCAAAAGCTGGAACGTTTCAGTTCAGAGACACGTAGCCCCACGACCAACTCATCCCCCATGAACATCTCCTGCCGATAATAGACATGCGCTTCAGGCATGATGACGCCGCAGCCGCCCAAATCAACTTCTGAATACGGCCCTAAACTTGCCAGAAAAGCGATTCTTGCATCCTGGAAAATATTAAGCACAGCAGAGTTGGCGACATGACCTCCATAGTTAATGTCCGCAACTCCGACGCGATAAGAAAAGAGAAAACCGAACCGATTCATCATCCATCTAGTCCTGTCTTGGTGAACATTTCAATGTTGACATTGTGGACAGAAATAGGTCGATCTCTGTCCCAGACGCGATGTACTGATCGTATTTCCACAGGTGGGACAAGGTCGTCCGCCCTGTCCGTAAACAAGTAATTGCTGATCAAAATATCCGGGCTGGCCATCACTCTGGCGAAAATCGCTGATTGTCGTCCCACCGGCCTCGATCGCCTTGTGTAAAATCATCCTGATGGCACTTACAAGCTTTTCATAACGGTTCAAACCAACCCGTCCGGCAGGGCGCGACGGTCTGATACCAGCTTGGAACAAGGCCTCGTTGGCATAGATATTACCAACTCCGACCACCGTTTTTTGATCCATGATAAAAGTTTTGATCGCCTGTTTTTTGCCTCGCGACAGATGGTAGAGGTAGGTAGCGTCAAAACTGCCGTCCAAAGGCTCCGGCCCCAGGTGAGCCAGACATCTGTGTTGATCGGGTGGCTCCGTCGTATAGGTAAAATCCCAAAGCGCCGTGGGTCGCTGAAACGCATTGCCTGCCCATTGGTCATAATAAGATCAACATGATCATGTTTGCGTTCAGTCGTGTCGGCCGGAATAATACGCAGAACTCCGGTCATGCCCAGATGGATGATCAGGACACCATGCTCGCAGTGAATCAGCAGATACTTCGCCCTGCGTGTCACTGCGACAATTTTCTGTCCGGGCAAAACTTCGCAGAGGCCACGATCCAGAGGCCAGCGTAATTTTTCAGCCCGCAACACCAATTCAAGAATTGTCTGCCCGACAAGATGGGGTAAAATTCCACGGACAGTCGTTTCCACTTCGGGAAGCTCCGGCATGATACTCAATTCGATCCAATTAAAGTCACAATAAGTCAAAAATCATTGTCACGATTTATCCAATGCACCTCAGAAACGGATTTTTTCCGCCACCTGGTCGAAGTGCTTAAAAGCAATTTGATCTGAGGACCCGGTATAATCGTCCACCCCCAGTTTCTGGGCAGAATGATACCGCCATTCATCATCACTCTGAATCAACAAAGCGCACTCATAAAAAACACCGACTCCCCACCGACATCCAATTCCATTGCCAGCAGAGCCTCAACCCGGTCTGGCCCCAGTTGCCTTCTGGCACGCACATCCCAACTTTTTATGACGATTGATTTCAGCTGGTGCTCGGCAAAACAAGATAATCCTCGCAACTGTCAAATTGCATCAAAAGGGCGAGTCTTCATGATAGCTGTGGTAAACTGCGGCGTAATCATTGGTCATTAACGCGCTAAAACGCTTCTCGAGAAAATCCTTTACCGTCATTCTTTCAACCTTGGATCGAGAGCATCCCGGATCCCCTCACCCAGAAGATTATAACCGAGGACAGTCAACAGAATAGCCACGCCCGGGAAAACCGACAACCACCAGGCGCTGCCGAGAGTCTGCTTACCGGTAATCAGCATATTCCCCCAGGATGGTGTCGGCGGCTGCACCCCGATCCCGAGAAACGATAACGCACTTTCCGTCAAAATTGCCCCGGCGACACCGAGGGTTGCTGAAACCAGCACCGGCGACATGGCATTAGGAAGAATATGACGAAAGATCAGACGTCCGTCACTGGCCCCCAGCGATTGGGCTGCGAGGACAAAATCACGCTGCCTCAAACTTAAAAACTCAGCCCGAATCAAACGCGCAACCCCCATCCAGCTGGTCAGGCCGATAACGATCATAATATGCCAGATCGACGGTTCGAGGAACGCAATCACTGCCAGAATAAGGAAAAAAGCGGGAAAGCAGAGCATGATATCGACAAAACGCATAATAACGGCATCAACCCAGCCGCCGTAGAAACCGGCCAGGGCGCCAAAGGCAATGCCGATCAGTGTCGATATGCCAACAGCGACGAAACCGACCAGAAGAGAGATCCTCGCACCGTAAAGCATGCGGATCAGGACACTGCGACCAAGGTCATCGGTTCCCAGAGGATGAGCCAGGCTCGGCGGCAGCAGGCGTTGACTGACATCAATTGCGGCAGGGTCGAGAGTGGAAAAAGATGCCACGGCAGCCATGACGAACATAATCAGCACAATCCCGGCTCCAGTCAGCGCCATGCGATTACGGCGCAGTCGCTGCCAGACAACAGCGCGTAAAATGAAGAGTGAGTCGCAGCCATAATCAGTCGAATTTGATCCTTTCAACATCAAGAATACTGAGGACACCTTTTTCTTTCAGGATATCCAGCAAACGGTCGAGGCGTGGATCAGATGAAGGAAGTTCACTGAAATCAACCATATTGTTGTCAAGAGATACCAGTTCTTCAAGAACAGGTTCAGACGTTTGAGGCGTCTCGACCGGCTTATTGTTCGCCAGGGCTTCAGCAATGTCATACTCTGAAGCAAGCACAGGCAGAACCTTGCAACCCGTAGCAAACTGCAGATCATCAATCAGTTTCAGGTTGGTCGGGTCGGTCATTGCCATGCGCAGACTCTTTTCACCGTCACTCTTGCGCAACTCAATCGGTATAACCATCAGCTCCAGCATACGCTCATAAGGCATCAGGGACATCAAAGACTTAGAGATTGCCATTTCCTTCAGGGAGACACGCGCATATTTAACCTGTGTCTCCAGAAACTCCATGATCGTTTCTTCGGGCAGATAACCGAGTTTAACCAGCGCACTGCCGATCCGCCCACCGAGGTTACGTTGCATCGACAGCGCCGATTCCAATTGAAACTGGTCAATCAAGCCTGCTTCAAGCAACATTTCACCTAATCTATTAGCATTCAGTTTCATATAATCCCCTATTAAATCACCGCATCAATCAAACAGAACTGTCCTTCTGCTGGCGAATCCGCGGATCTGCCAACGCATAGGAGATATCGGCCAACAGGTTTCCCAAAAGAGTCAGAACCGCACCGATGACCAACACTCCCATGATCAACGGATAATCACGCATCATGACCCCATCGTAGAACAGTTTCCCCATCCCTGGAATAGCAAAGATGGTTTCAAAAATCACACTCCCGCCGATGAGGCCGGGAACCGACAGTCCCAGGATTGTAATAACCGGCAACAGAGCATTGCGCAGAGCATGCTTATAAATAACCGTCCGCTCGGCCAATCCCTTGGCCCGAGCGGTCAAAATGTAATCCTGGCGCACAACTTCCAGCATATTGGAGCGCATGTAACGCGAAAAACCGGCCAGTCCGCCGATAGCGGAAACAAAAACCGGCAAGATCAGATGAGAAAGACGGTCAATGATTTGATTCCAGAAACCGAGGTATTCATATCCCAGAGATTTCAGTCCAGAAACCGGCAGCCATCCCAAGCGGACTCCGAACCAGTCCATCATCAGGAGAGCCAGCCAGAATGACGGCATGGCAAAACCGGTAAAGACCAGCACTGTCGTTGTCCGGTCGAAGCCCGAATTGCGTCGAATGGCCGAAAGAATCCCCAAAGGCACCGAAACGGCAAGAATCAGAACAATTGACAACAGGTTGAGCAGAATCGTCACCGGTAATCGCTCTGTTATCTTTTCCAGAACAGGACGCCTGTCGGTCGCAAAAGACTCGCCGAAATCGAGCTGAACCAGTCGTCCCAACCATTGACCGTACTGGACATAGAGCGGTTGATCAAGGCCGTATTGAACCCGTAACTTTTCCTGCAGTTCAGATCCCGCCTGCGGATTCATCTGGGTTTGCAAATCGGTTGGTTCCCCCGGAGCCAGATGAATCACGACAAAGGAAATCAGCGTAATCCCCAGTAGCAGAGGGATGAGTAAAATCAGTCGTTTGATGATGTAACTCAGCATCGATTCACCTGGAATATTTCTGTTCCTTCTCAGGAACGAACCATTGATTGAAATTATAGCGAATTCCGGCCGGAGCTTCCTCTACACCGCGAAAGCGTTTCGATACAGCCGGCAGACCTTCACCGACGTACAGAAAAGTATAAGGCTGCTCTTCGGCCAGTATCTCCTGGAAACGGTCGTAGTAAACCTTTCTCTGGGCCTGATCAAACACCCGACGCCCCTTTTCCAACAACTCATCGACCTCTGCATTTTTATAACCGATGAAATTCAATTCTCGTGGACCGGTTTTACTCGAATGCCAGATATTGTACTGATCCGGCTCAGGGCCGCCGGTCCAGGCCAGGATCGTCGCGTCAAAATTACCGGGATTGATAAATTCTTTGAGGAACGTCGCCCACTCGATAATCCGCAATTTGACGTCGACCCCAATTTCCCTGAAACGGCGTTGAATAATCTCACCGGCTTTCGAGCGCAGATCATTCCCCTGATTGGTGACAATAGTGAAAGCCAACCTGGCTCCATCCTTGTCAAGAACACCGTCACCATCGGTATCGACCCAGCCAGCCTCTGCTAACAACTGCCTGGCTTTTTCGGGGTCGTAGTCATACTTATGCACGTCGGGATTGTAGACCCAGGTATCCGGCTTGTAGGGGCCGGTTGCAACCCGGCCGTAACCCAGCAACACACCATCAATAATTTCCTGTTGTTGATGGCGTAAGAGAGCGCCTGACGGACACGCTTGTCCTGAAACATCGGCCGGCGCAAATTGTAACCGAGATAGCTATAACCGAAGTTAAGGTACCGGTATTTGTTGTACAAACGTCGAAAAGCCGGGGTATCTGTCTGACGATCGTACTGCAGCGGAGACAATCCCATGAAATCGAGACTTCCCGTCTGCAACTCCAGAAACTGGGTCGACTGATCGGGAATGATCCGGTACACGACGCGTTTGATATACGGCTGTCCCTCAAAATAAGCGGGATTGGATTCCAATACGATCTTTTCACCACCAACCCACTCTGAGAACCGATATGGGCCGGTCCCGATCGGCCTGCGTGCCAGCGGGCTCTTGGTGATATCAACACCTTCCAGCAGGTGCCTGGGATGTATTGCGGTCCCCCAACTGAGCAATGCAGGAGCATAGGGGGTTTTATAGTGAACAATAAAGGTATAGTTGTCCGGAGCTTCGACTGATGCAACCTGCCGGAACGATTCGGCATAAGAAGTCGGAGTTTTCGGGTTGATATAAAGCTCGTAGGTGAACTTGACATCCGCCGAAGTAAAGGGCGCACCATCGTGCCACGTCACATTTCGACGCAGAGCAAAGGTAATGGTCCGATTATCGGCCGATATATCCCACGATTCTGCCAACTCACCTTCAATCTTCAAGTTCTTATCATAGCGAATCAAGCCATTGTAAACCAGGCTATTGATAGAACTCGACGCTGAATCGGAAGACAGAACCGGCAGCAGGTTGCTGGCATCACCAATGGAAGCCTCGATAAAGGTATCGCCATATGCGGGCTGAACGTTCTCTTCAACCCCCGGCAAGGCTTCATCAGTCGCCTTGTTACAGGAAGAACCGACAAACAGCAGGACCAACAGAACAATCCATTTACAATTAAAATTCATCAGCAGTGCCGCCTTCTAGGGCAAAAGTTCAGGAACACTGTTCTCAGGCTGCTCCAATTGAAAGTGTTGATCACTTACCTCGGTATTCAACTTAACATCAGAATAGCTTATTGTTACACGAGTATCCTCTTGGGGCAGAACAATCTTTACTTTGCGGGGAAAACGTTCCCTCTCATCGATCTTACTATAGTCGACAGACAAAACCGGTTCACCATCGACATAATAGCGACAACCGACCAGAGCCAGACCGGCGTCAAAAAAAAGCTCTTGACGGCTGCCGGTCCCGAACAAAGTCAGGCGCAGTCTGCTGCCGTTAACGATATCGACCTGCCTTGTGGCGTACGAGACCAGAGGAGGATCATAGAGCAACAGAGCCAGCAGATCAGACGTAGCCAAGGGAATGCGGACAAAACGAGAGATGTTGACATAGGTCGCAGGCCCGTAAAAAACGCCCGGGAACCTTGTCGTTAAGAAAACAGCCATATCCTGGCCATCTGAAGCCAGCTGAAGGACCAGTTGACCAAATCCGGTCAACACATCGGTCCTCAAGCGATCCGGTCTCTCCAGCAGCAGAAACTGTTGCGTGGGAAAATAGCGCCCCCTGACTGTCAAACCAACACTTGCCGCAGCATCGAGGGAGTGGTAACGCCCCGCATTTTCGACGATTCGTGCCAACAACATCTCTTCGGTTGGAAGCGTCTGCCACTCCCTTTCCGGACCACGGACACAACCGGAAAAAAGGACAAGAACCATTAACAACACCCATCTGGTCATGACGGTTCAGCTTTCATCTCATCCAGCTTCTGCTTGAGGCTGTCGGTGTCGGGAGCCAGTTCAAGAGCGCGAAGATACTGTTGTTCAGCCATATCGAACAAACCCAGCATCAGATAAAGATCACCTAAATGCTCCCTGATAATGGCATCTTCAGGAAAGTCCAGCACAGCTCCTTCCAGATAGAGGCGGCTGTCTTCATAGCGCCCCAACTTAAACAAGACCCAACCCAAGGTGTCGGCGACATATCCACTCGGTTTAAGCTGATACGCTTTCCGGGCTCGTTCGAGAGCCTGATCAAGCCTGAGCCCCTGCTCGGCCTGATAATAGGCCAGGAAATTCAAAGCATCGGCATGATTTGCATCCAGCCGGACAACCTTTTCCATCGTCCTGACGGCAGCCTCGCTGTCTTTCATCTTTTCCTGCACAATTCCGAATTGATATAAAAGCCTGGTATCCTTTGGATATTTTTCCACCCCGGTCAGCACAACACTCCGGGCTCGAGCGAAATCCTCCTGATCTCCCAGAAAGGCGGCCAGATAAAAGTAGACTTCGGGATGATCGAGACCAAGCTCCAACAACGACTGCAGGACTTCGACAGCATCTGACCGGCGATCGACACGATTATAATAATAGGCCAGCTGCAAAGCCGCATCAGCATACGTGGATGAGTCGGGTGAAATCTTTTCCAGTTCACTGATCGCTTCAGACAGCTTATTCTGCCCCGCCAAAGCCGCAGCAAGGTAATAGCGGTTGCGATCATTATCAGCGACCAGACTCAGCAGTTGGCGAAAATCTGCTTCAGCGGCGCTCCACTGCTCCAATTCTAGCTCAATCATCGCCATACGGGCGATAATCTGCACGTTGTCAGGATGCTGGATGCGAATCATCCGGAACTGTTCGAGAGCCTTGTCAAACAACTGACGCGACAGATAAATCCGGCCCAACCGTTGACGTATGGCAGCGGACTGAGGCTTCTGTTGAACCGCCTTGAGATAAAAATCTATGGCCGCCTGTTGATCCTTCTGCCCAAGCAAATAACCATATTCCAAGGTCGCCTGCTGATGATCAGGAGACTGTTCCAACACCTGTTCATAAGCCCGCATAGCTTCGTCAGCCTGTCCGGTTTCCTGATAAATACGCGCCAGCGCCATCCGTGCAATCAGAGTCTGCGGCTGCTCTTCCAATATTTTTCCAGGGTTGAAACTGCAGCATCCGTCTCCCCATTGCGCTCCAAGGTCACAGCCAGACGCATCAACGTCGGAAGCTGATCGGGTTTCAATTCCAGGGAGCGGCGTAACTGGTCGATCGCCAGATCATATTTCTTCTGAAAGCTATAAGTCGTACCAAGCAGGTCATGGGCTTCACTGCTATCGGGATATTTTTCAACCAGGACCTCAAGAACCTGAGCAGCATCCTCAACCTGCTCCATGTGCAGATATGTCCTGGCCAGAACCAATTGCAGATAACCCGTCTCTGCGTCGAACCCAATCGCGCGCTTCAGGGCAACGAGTGCCTCCTCCCATCTCCCTTCATTGCCGAACAACCGGAACTGGCTGTAAGCAAACAGAGCCTTTGCGCGCGGATCAGCTAAATCAGAACGATAAACATCTGTTTCAGTCGCAATCGGAACATCGACTGAACCGCTTTTTGGCGCAAGACAACAGCCCGCCAGCAGAAGCGGCACCAACAGAACAACAGAAAAACGCCTCCAGGGAGGTAAACAAGTAAAAAAAGTCACGGAAAGTCCTTATGGAATCGGTCTATCCTGATAAGTAGCATAATCATTTAATGAGCGTCAAAACTAATCAGGCTAAGACGACTTACAAGCGCTTGCGGCCTGCCTGACCTGCTATTTTATTTATTCTCTTATTGTATTTACACGGAGACCGGACTAATCTATTAAGATAAAGGTTAAAGATTGCATACCCTTACTTTGCCTGGTGACGCTTCCGATTGCTTTGAAGGCAGGGCTGCCGATGCAAGAAATGAAACAGAATTCTGTACGTGAAGCCTGGATTCTCTGTCTGATCCTGGGCATCGTCATGATCAACTTCCCCTTTGTGCACATTTTTAATGTTGAACAAACCTTCTTCGGAATTCCCGAACTGGTCCTCTATTTCTTTCTTGGATGGCCCATTTCCATTATAGTCATATGGTTCTTTGTCTACAGAGCTGAGTCGGAAGAGCGCAACGACCCGGATTCTCAAGACATTGAGAACCAATGATTCCGGCGTAAACGGTCTTTAATTATGCCCTTGATCTCTACCAAAACCGTTTTGTTGGTCTCGCTTTTTTACTTCACCCTGCTTTTTCTGGTTGCCTATTATGCCGATCGACGTAAACAGGCCGGGCAGAGTCTCCTGACAAATTCACGCATCTACACCCTCTCTCTGGCTGTTTACTGCACCAGTTGGACATTTTACGGCAGTGTCGGTCGTGCAGCCACCAGCGGCCTGGAATTTCTGCCGATTTATCTCGGCCCGACACTGATCGCCTTTACCTGGTGGTTTCTGCTCCGCAAAATGGTTCGTATCAGTAAACAGCAAAACATCACCAGCATTGCCGACTTTATTTCCAGCCGCTACGATCGCTCCGCCATCCTTGGAGCACTGATCACCTGTTTTGCGGTTTTCGGAATAACACCCTACATCGCTCTTCAGCTGAAGGCAATATCACAAACCCTCGACATTCTGTCTACCCCGCTGGCCAATCCCGGCGCTGCGCTGGGAAAATACAGCTCAGTTCTGCCGACAGGAATCGACACCGCCTTCTTCGTCGCTTTGATTCTGGCCCTGTTCGGTATGCTGTTCGGCGCCCGCCACCTTGATTCGTCAGAACGCCATGAAGGTCTGGTTGTTGCGGTTGCGTTCGAATCGCTGGTCAAGCTGGTTGCATTTGTCGCGGTCGGTATTTTTGTCACCTACGGCCTGTTCGATGGCTTCGGAGATATTTTTCAACGCTTTTTCGAACAGTTTCCCGAACGTCGCGACCTGTTCCGCCTCGGAACCGAACAGACGCCTTACACCAAATGGTTTACCCTCATCGTCCTCTCCATGATGGCAATTATGTTCCTACCGCGCCAATTCCACATCATGGTCACTGAAAATTCGGACGAGAATCATATCAAACAGGCCATGTGGCGCTTTCCGGCCTACCTGTTCATGATCAATATCTTTGTTCTGCCCATCGCTCTGGGCGGACTTATACTCAACGGTGGAGATACGTCTCAGGCAGATTATTTTGTCCTGACCTTACCCCTTTCATCGGGTCATCCCTGGTTGGCGCTGCTGGTCTTTATCGGAGGGTTGTCTGCAGCGGCCGGAATGGTCATGGTCTCATCCGTCACCATTTCCACCATGATCCTTAACCATCTGATCATGCCGGTCATCCTGAAAATGAATGTCCATATTCAGGATTTTCAGGCATTCTCATCAACCTCAAGCGAATCGGCATCCTCGGTGTTATCTTCCTTGGCTATTTCTACTACCGGGTGATCGGCGATTCATACGCGTTGGTTAATATCGGCCTTATTTCATTTACTGCAGCTACCCAGTTCGCACCTGCAATTATCGGTGGTCTATACTGGCGCAGAGCAAACCACAAGGCAGCCATATGCAGCGTCGGTGCAGGCTTTCTGCTTTGGGGCTATACGCTTCTGGTCCCCTCCTTTGTCCGGTCCGGATGGCTCAGTTCAGACATCCTTCAACACGGTATTTCGGCATCAGCCTGCTGAAACCCCTGGAACTTTTGGCTTGCGCGGTTTTGATATCTACACCCACTCACTGTTCTGGAGCATGCTGTTTAACCTGGCTGCATTTCTGTCTGTCTCATTTTTTTCGTCCCAGTCGGCCAGTGAGCAGAAACAGACAGAAAAGTTTGTCGATGTCTTTACCGAACAGGGCATCAGTCAGGAAAAACTGACACGCATCAGCAAAGCGCCCACAGTCATGGAATTTGTCGAACTGATGTCAAAGTTCATTGGGGAAAACAGGCCCAGGCGGCGATTACAGAATATCTGGGAGACCAGGAGATAGATGCCGCGGGAGTCTGTCAGACCATGAAATCCCCAATCTCAAAAATTTCACGGAACGGACACTGGCCGGTTTTGTTGGTGCCGCCCCGGCACGAATTATTCTGGAAAATTACCTCGCTGCGCGTGGCAGTGAAATGGAAGATGTGTTCGACATCTTCGGAACCGTGACCATCAGCCATGCCTCCAGTCGCGAACAGTTGAGCGTCCTCTATGACGCGGCGCAGATCGTCTCCAGCGGAACCGATTTCCAGCAGACCCTTGACAATATCCTGGAACTCCTCTCGCAGCAGTTCAAATTTGACCTCTGTGTTATCCGCATTCTGGAACCGGAATCGATGACATTGATGGTCAAGAGCCTTGTCGGTCAGTCTTCCGAGCATTTCGGTCAATCAGAACGCAATCTGAACATGGACACCTATATCGGTCAGGCATTCCTGTCGAATGTCACCATGGTCGTCAACGATACGGAATACCTGGAAAAGCCGACGTCGGCAAAAATCATCAAACGTGAAGAGATCACTTGTTTCGCCCACACGCCCATTGTTCTGGAGGGTGAAACTGTCGGCGTTCTGTCCGCTTTTTCTAAAACAGTCCGGGGAATATTCACCCAGGAATTTATCGCTCTGTTCGAAACATTGCAGGCCAGATCGGCATCGCCTGGCGTAACCATGAACAACTTCAGGAACTGCTGCACGTCCGCGATCAGGAACGCGAGATGGAAATTGCCAAGGACATCCAGATGGGCCTGCTGCCCTCAGCTTTGCCGCAATTAAATGATGTTGCATTCGCAGGGCTCTGCGTACCGGCCCATGAAGTCGGCGGGGACTATTATGATCTGATCAGACGGGACGAACAGAACTATGACCTGATCATAGCCGACGTCTCAGGGCACAACATCGGTTCTGCCCTGATCATGGCCGAAGCCCGGACATTTATTCACGCCCGTATCGATAACATCCTTCAACCGGCTGATATGTTAACGGCCCTGAACAGCTATTTTCTCAAAGACCTTGATCGTTCCGATCTGTTCGTGACCATGTTTTACCTGCAGTACAACAGAACCAGTCGGCAACTGACCTACAGCAACGCCGGTCATAACAATCCTCTGATCTGGCGTAATCAAAGTAAAACCATCGAATTTATCGATGCAGAAGGTCTGATATTCGGCATCAGGGACAATATTGCCTTCGAACAAAAAACGACCCGTCTTGCCGAAGGGGATATGCTGTTACTCTACACCGACGGCATTATAGAAGCTGAAAACAACAATAAGGATTTTTCGGCACCGAAAGACTGGGAAAACTGCTTGAAGAATGCACCGAACTCAGCCCGCAGGATATCATTGACCGGATCATGAATCAGGTTCGAATATTCACCGGCATGCGGCATTTTAACGATGACATTACTCTCGTGGTTATGAAAATATTGCAGTAAGCACTGAACAGTGCTGATATTAATTCAATTTTTCAGGTATACTCAAGTCATTGAATTACGAAACAACGATGGAATCAGAAAAGGAGAACCTTAATGCAACTCACAATGACAGAACAGGATGACATTATCAAAATCAGCATCCAGGAAGAGCGCATGGATGCACACAACAGCGGAGAGTTGAAAGAACAAATGCTTCAATTGTTTGACGAAGGCAAATGCAACCTGATCGTCGACCTGAGTGCGGTTCGCTTTATCGATTCTTCCGGTCTCGGAGCATTGGTCTCAGGTTTTAAAAATGCCAGCGCCCGCGAAGGAAACCTTAAACTCTGCTGTCTGCAACCACAAGTCCGCTCAATGTTTGAATTGACCCGCCTGCACAGAGTCTTTGAAATTTTTGCTAACCATGAAGAGGCGCTGGCCAGTTTCTAATCAAAAGCGAGTCCAAGCCTATAAAGAGAGCCATGTCCAGAAGGATCGAAGTTGATATTAAAGTTCCGAACCAGACCAAATACCTTGGCATGATCGGACGCATTGGTGAAAGTCTGGCCTATTCCCTGAAAGGTTTTCAGGGCAACAGGCGGGAACTTGCTTACCATCTTAATCTGGTCCTGACAGAAGCATTGGCCAATGCCATCTGTCACGCCAACAACGATGATCCCGACAAAGATGTCAATGTGTCAATTTCTGCCTCTGATCAGGATATCATCATCAAAGTCTATGATCAGGGGCAGGGATTCGATATCAAAGCACATGCGAAAAAAAAATCGAAGCCAAGCGACGAATGTGGGCGGGGGATCCAATTGATTCTAAAACTGATGGACCAGGTCGATTACCTTAAAGAAGGGCAGTCAAATGTCCTGCGCATGAAAAAATATCTGTCCCTGGATACCTGATTTCCGCCCAGCGCTGCCCCCATGTTGCCCACGACAATCGCCCCACCTGTCTCCCAATTTATGCCTTAACGTCAGCCGGGTAAGATCAGGAAGGGAAGCAAACGTTTACGCTCTTCGGTGATATCAAACAGGAAGAGAGTGGCAGACCCGGCCGTTTTCAGGCCAGGCAAGTCGAATTCCATCAATCTGCTCCAGGTTGTTTTCAACACCGTCCATACCCCTAGGGTTCAACCACGAATTGCAGACTGTCGCTCATACCAGCCTGATCGGTGACGACCAGCTGGTAGTTTCCCACTGGAGGAATCCGCATGCGCAAGTGACTGCCCGATGGCGCCAACAGCTGACCATTCAGGAACCAGTGCCACTGAGGTTGTCCACCAACAGCTTCGACTGTAATAAGTGGGTCTTTCAGGGTACTGGCGTGAAGCTTGATTCTGTCATGATCATTCAACCCGACAATCTGCACCGGCGTTTCCGGTATAAGGCCATCATTGACCTCACAACGTGGATCCAGTCTGGGAATACGCGTACTGTTGCGCCAGTCCCGCTCAATCCAACCCTGCAGCGGAGCAGGCCATATGGGCACTGTTATGGAATGGAGAACCGAGACAGCACATCCAAGCGGCACCCTTAAACCTGTGTCCTCCGCCACTCGGATGTTCAATTCGGCGCGCGCAATCATGGGGACCTGCTCTAACGTGCTCATCAATGTTTTGGGAACCGTGTTCTCAAGGATCCAAGCTTCGCGGGGTTCGTCACATAAACCTTTTTTCAGCTGTCCTCCAGGCCAGCAGATCGTCTGTGCAGAGACGCTGTCGGGCCGGGGATGAACGGACTTCTCCGTCATTGGCAGAACAGCTGCCACCGCCTGAGCGATGGGGACAGCGGTCAAATTTCCATAATGCCCGGGCATGGCGGCATTATCGGGACGTCCAACCCAGACACCGATCGTATGATGCTCAGCCACCGCCAGAGCCCAGCTATCGCGGTAGCCGTAACTGGTTCCTGTTTTTATCGCCAGGGTCGTTGTGCCGTTGACCAGAGGAGTTGATCGATACAGCATGCTGCGGATAATCCACGCCGCTCCCGGACTCATTAAATGGTTTTCCGGGGGCATCAGCCGCAGTGAACCGAGGCTTAATCGCTTCACCACGGTTGCCAAGAGCACTATACAAATGCACCAGGTTTTCAAGGTTAGTTGAAACACCCCAAGGGCAACAGCTAAATTCGGCTTGCCGTTGGGGGGCAGAGTCATCCCCGCCCCACCCGTCTGTAAACGAGCATAAAAGTTATCGACACCGACCTGTTCAAGCACCTGCACTGCTGGAACATTAAGTGATTTTTTCAAGGCGTCACTAACACTGACCGGCCCTGAAAATCCCCGGTTGAAATTCTGCGGACGATAATCACCGAAACTCAAAGGCACATCCATCAACAAACTTTCACTGTGAATGATGCCGCTATCGAGCGCGAGGCCGTAAATAAATGGCTTGAGTGCCGATCCAGGCGAACGTTGAGCAACAACCATATCGACATGGCCAAAACGTTGCCTGTCCAACAGGTTTTGCGACCCAACGTAGCCGACGACCTTTCCGGTTTCATGCTCCATAACCATCAT
>LQAH01000228.1_pt1 | contig 15413 bp, 35 predicted proteins | sample 1535791 | NCBI WGS metagenome assembly LQAH01 (sample SAMN04331585, study PRJNA305678) | bioreactor metagenome | isolation source: bioreactor_4 inoculated with Wadden Sea sediment 2nd replicate of a... | place: Germany:Bremen
CGTATGGGTGCCGGTAAAGGTTCACCTGAATACTGGGTAGCAGTAGTTAAACCAGGTAGAGTAATGTTTGAACTTTCAGGAGTTGATGAAGATCTAGCACGTGATGCAATGCGCCTTGCTGCTATGAAGCTTCCAATTAAATGTAAGTTTGTACTACGCCAGGACAACATCGTTGAAAAGGATGGTGAAGCTTAAATGAAAGCTAATAAATGGCGCGATATGAAAAGCGAAGAAACTAACGACTAAGTTAGGTGATCTTAAGAACGAACTATTCAACTTGCGTTTTCAATTGGCTACAGGCCAGCTTGAGAACCCACTTATGATTAAACATGTTAAAAAGGATATTGCTCGCGTAGAACGGTAATTCGTGAACGCGAACTAAAGGCTTAGCCTTAGAAAAGGAGGTTTAAGTGATGGAACGAGGAAGACGTAAAGTACGTGTTGGACGCGTAGTTAGCGATAAAATGGATAAAACAATTGTTGTTGCTGTTGAATCATTCAAAATGCACAAATTATACTCAAAGCGTGTTAAGAGCACTATTAAGTTCAAAGCACATGATGAAGATAATGCTTGTGGCATTGGTGACACAGTAAGAATTATGGAAACAAGACCATTAAGCAAAGATAAAAGATGGAGATTGACTGAAATCATCGAGAAGGCTAAGTAAGCCTTTAAGAAGGAGGTTACTTGGATGATACAACAAGAATCACGTCTGAAAGTAGCTGATAACTCGGGTGCAAAGGAACTTCTATGCATTCGTGTCTTAGGCGGATCTAAAAGACGATATGGAAATATTGGCGATGTAATCGTCTGTTCGGTTAAAAATGCAACGCCGGGCGGTGTTGTTAAAAAAGGTGAAGTAGTAAAAGCTGTTATCGTAAGATCAAAATTTGGTGTTAAGAGAACAGATGGTAGCTACTTGAAATTTTGATGAAAACGCAGCTGTTATCATCAAAGAAGATATGACTCCGGTTGGTACGCGTATTTTCGGACCAGTTTGCACGTGAACTTCGTGAGAAGAAATACATGAAGATTCTGTCGCTTGCTCCGGAAGTGCTGTAATCTAGGAGGTGTAGAACATGAACATTAAAAAAAGGTGATACTGTAGTAGTTATCGCAGGTAAAGATAAAGGTAAAACAGGTAAAGTTGTTCAAGCAATGCCTAAGAAAGATCGTGTGATTGTTGAAGGTGTGAACATGGTGACAAAACACCAAAAAGCATCTCAAAAAGTTCAACAAGCAGGCATCGTTCACCAAGAAGCTGCGATCCATGTTTCTAACGTAATGTTATACGATGCGAAAGCAAAGTCTGGCACACGCGTTAAGACAGACGTTCAAAACGGTAAAAAAGTCCGAGTTTCAGTAAAATCGGGCAATGTAATTGATTAATAAAAAGTCGAAAGGAGGTTCGCTCTGTGGCTAGACTTAAAAGAGAAGTTTAACAGTGAAATAAAAAAAATCTTTAATGGAAAAGTTCAACTACGACAGTGTTATGCAAATTCCTAAAGTGGAAAAAATTGTTGTAAACACGGGTCTTGGTGACTTAAAAGATAATACAAAAGCGATCCAAGGTGTTGTTAAAGAAATGGCAACTATTACGGGTCAAAAACCGATTACTACAAAAGCGAAAAAATCCGTTGCGAACTTTAAAGTTCGTGAAGGATGGTTGTAGGAACAAAAGTTACTTTACGTGGCGAAACAATGTATGAATTCTTAGATCGTTTGATCTCAATCGCATTACCACGTGTTCGTGACTTTAGAGGTGTAAACCCAAACGCATTTGATGGAAGAGGAAACTATACGCTTGGCGTAAAAGAACAATTAATTTTCCCTGAAATTGAGTACGATCAAGTTGAGAGTGTTCGTGGTTTTGATATCACTTTCGTAACGACTGCTGAATCTGACGAAGAAGCTCGCGAACTTTTGAAGTTGTTCGGGATGCCGTTCAGCAAACAATAAGGAGGGACCGAAGTGGCAAAAAAATCGCTTAAAGTAAAACAAAGTCGAAAAGCAAAAGTACTCGACTCGTGAATACTCAAGATGTCGAATTTGTGGAAGACCACATTCAGTGCTTAGAAAATTTGGTATCTGCCGTATCTGTTTCAGAGAATTAGCCTATAAAGGTCAAATTCCTGGAGTCAGAAAAGCTAGTTGGTAATTCGAAAGGAGGTAATTGATCATGACAATGACTGATCCTATTGCAGATATGTTAACACGTATCCGTAATGCTAATATGGTTAGACATGCAAGCTGCGATATTCCAGCTTCAAATATGAAGAAGAACCTTGCTGAGATCTTAAAAACAGAAGGTTTCATCAAAGGATTCGATGTCATCGAAGACAGTAAGCAGGGCATGATTCGTGTTCAACTTAAATACACGAAAGACGAAGAAAGAGTAATTTCAGGACTAAAGCGTATCTCGAAGCCAGGTCTTCGCGTTTATGCAAACAGAAATGAAATTCCAAAGGTTCTTGGCGGCCTAGGTATTGCGATTCTTTCAACTTCTAAGGGAGTTATTACAGATAAAGAAGCTCGTAAAGCCGGTGTAGGTGGCGAAGTAATCTGTTACGTATGGTAATGACAATAGAAAACAGGAGGTGCCAGAATGTCACGTATTGGTAGATCACCAATTGACCTTCCTGAAGGCGTTACTGTAACAGTTGAAGCATCAAACTTAGTAACAGTAAAGGGTCCTTTGGGAACGCTCAGTGAAGAAATGAACAAAGACATGACAATCGCTATCGAAGATAAAGTTTTGACAGTAGCGCGACCGAGTGATAAAAACATCACCGCGCACTTCATGGCCTTACACGTGCTTTAATTGCCAACATGGTAGTTGGAGTTACAAAAGGATATGAAAAGAAACTAAAAATCGTAGGTGTAGGTTATAGAGCAAGCAAAAAAGGTAAGACTTTAGACTTGCAACTTGGATTCTCACATCCAGTAGCGATGGAAGATCCAGAAGGTATTACAGTAGAAGTTCCTTCTAATACGGAAATCATCGTAAAAGGAATCAACAAGCAACAAGTTGGTAACTATGCGGCGAAGATTCGTGCATGGAGAGAGCCTGAACCATATAAAGGTAAAGGTATCCGCTATGTAGACGAATATGTAAGACGTAAAGAAGGAAAAGCTGGTAAATAAGTAGGGAGTGACAAATATGATTACGAAAAAAGTAAAAATGAAACACGTAAAGCTCGTCAAAGACGAGTTCGTAAAAAAGTTTCCGGAACTCCTAACAAACCAAGATTAAACGTATTCAGAAGTTCAAAGAATATATATGCACAAGTGATCGACGATACTACTGGTACAACTTTAGCTGCTGCGTCATCTAAAGAAGTTGCAGATCAAGTTTCTAACACAGGAAACAAAGAAGCAGCTCGTTTAGTTGGCAAGCTAGTTGGCGAAAGAGCACAAGCTAAAGGTGTAGACACAGTAGTATTTGATCGTGCAGGTTATATCTATCATGGTAGAGTTAAGGAACTTGGCGACGGTGCCAGAGAATCCGGCTTGAAATTCTAATTAGGGAGGTAGCTTTTATGAAGGGTCAAAAGATTGACGCTAGCAAAATGGACCTCAAGGAGCAGGTTATTAACATTAACCGTGTTACGAAAGTTGTTAAAGGTGGACGTAACTTCAGATTCGCTGCTTTAGTAGTTGTTGGCGATGAGAATGGTCATGTTGGTATTGGTAAAGGTAAAGCGCAAGAAGTTCCTGAAGCGATTCGTAAAGCAATCGAAAACGCAAAGCGTAACCTAATTGCTGTTCCTCGAGTTGGTACAACAGTACCGCATAAAATTGTTGGACGTTTCGGCGCGGGTAGAGTATTAATCATGCCTGCTGGCGAAGGTACAGGTGTTATCGCAGGTGGTGCTGTTCGTGCAGTATTAGAACTTGCGGGTGTTAAGGATGTTCGTGCGAAATCTCTCGGAAGTAATAACCCAAGAAACATGGCAAATGCAACTATTGAAGCATTAACTTCAATGAAAACAGTTGAACAAGTTGCTCGTGTTAGAGGTAAATCCGTAGAGGAAATATTAGGTTAGGGGGTATAACCTTGGCTACTACATTAAAAATTAAAACTGGTAAAAAGCACAATTGGTGCTAAGCCAATGCATAGAAAAAACGATTGAAGCATTGGGTCTTAAAAAGATCCGTCAAGTTGTTGAAAAACAAGACAATGCTGCAATGCGTGGTATGATTCATCAAGTTAGACATTTAGTAGAAGTAGAAGAAGTATAAATCGAGGAGGTGCGACCATGAAATTACATGAGTTAAGCCCATCAGCAGGTTCTACTAAAAAGCGTAAGCGTATTGGTAGAGGTACTGGTTCAGGAACTGGTACAACTGCAGGCCGAGGTATGCACGGTCAAAATTCGCGTTCAGGTGGAGGAGTTAGACCTGGATTCGAGGGTGGTCAAATGCCACTTTTCCGTAGAATACCGAAGCGAGGCTTCAGTAATCACATGTTCAAGAAAAATTGGACAACAATTAATGTTAAGGATTTAGAAGCATTCGATGCTGATACAATTATCACACCGGAATTGCTTTTAGAGTCTGGCGTAGTAAGTAAGTTAAATTACGGTCTTAAGATTCTTGGTGACGGTGAATTGACGAAAAGCTTTACAGTAAAAGCACACAAATTCACTCAGTCAGCAATTAAGAAGATTGAAGCTGCTGGAGGAAAGGCAGAGGTGATTTAATTTGCTCGCGACTTTAACGAATGCATGGAAAATTCCTGATTTAAGAAAACGTATCGGTTACACACTCATGATGATCGTCGTATTTAGATTAGGTGCAGCAATTCCTGTACCTGGAATAAATGGAGAACTTTTAGGAACGTTATTCAATGATGGCGGAGATGGCATCCTTAGCTTCTTCGACCTCATGTCTGGTGGATCTTTCAAGAACTTTACGATTTTCGCATTGGGTATATCACCATATATTACGGCATCAATCATTGTGAACCTTCTTCAAATAGCTATTCCTGCATTGGAGCAGCTTGCTAAAGAAGGGGAAGCTGGAAAAAAGAAACTCGTTCAAATGACACGTTATGGTACAGTTATTTTAGCGATTGTTCAATCCATTGGTATCACGTTAGGTTTATTCCGCAGAGCGTTTATTGACTTCAACTTTGTTTCAGCAACTATTGCGGTACTAACGTTGACAGCAGGGACAGCATTCTTAATGTACTTAGGCGAAAAAATCACTGAAAACGGAATTGGTAACGGGATTTCTTTATTCATCTTCGCAGGTATTCTTTCGAGACTACCAAGCGGAACAATCTTAACTGTAAATCGTGTGATTTCAGGTGAGGTTAACGTTATTAGTTTAGTTATCTTTATAGTATTAGCAATTGCAGTTATTGCAGGAGTTATATACATTACGCAGGGAACGCGTAAAATCCCAGTTCAATACGCCAAGCGTGTTGTTGGGCGTAAGATGTACGGTGGACATAGCACACATATTCCGCTAAAAGTTAATCAAGCGGGTGTTATCCCTGTAATCTTCTCTATGTCACTACTGATGTTCCCACAAACAGTAGCGTCATTCTGGCCGAACTCAGACTTTTACGGTATGATTTCGAAGTACTTCTCACCAGCAGGTGTAGCTTGGAATGTACTTTATGCCATTCTCATTATGTTCTTCGCGTATTTCTATACGTCAGTTACTTTCAACCCAATTGAGGTTGCTGATAACATGAAGAAGAACGGTGGGTTATCCCTGGTATAAGACCGGGTCGTCCAACAAGCGAATACTTAATGAGAACACTTAACCGCCTTACATTGGCTGGTGGTATTTTCTTAGCGTTAGTAGCTGTGTTGCCAAATGCGATTCTTGCAATTCCAGCTCTAAGCGCATTACAAATGCGTTTTGGTGGAACAGCACTTCTTATAGCAGTGGGTGTATCAATTGAAACAATGAAGCAAATCGAAGCAACAAATGGTAATGCGTAATTATCAAGGTTTCTTAAAATAAAAGCCGGGAGATGGTTGTAATGAGACTTATATTATTAGGACCGCCGGGTGCCGGTAAAGGTACTCAGGCTGCTGGAATTGCTGAAAAATACAGTATTCCACACATCTCTACGGGTGATATCTTCCGTAAAACATCAAAGAGGGTACGGAGCTCGGCAAGAAAGCTCAAGATTATATGAATCAGGGCCTTCTTGTTCCGGACAGCTTAGTTGTAGATATTGTGGAAGATCGCCTTATGGAAGATGACGCAAAGTCAGGATTTCTACTAGACGGGTTCCCAAGAACTGTGAACCAAGCTGAAGCTTAGATAAGTATTATCTAAAATGAGCACGTCCCTTAATAAAGTTGTTAACATCAAAGTGGACTCAGGGATCTTAGTTGAGAGAGCTGTTGGCCGACGAATTTGTAGAGCATGTGCTGCTACATATCACATCAAATTTAATGCACCAAGTGTTGAAGGTGTTTGTGACAAGTGCGGTGGCGAACTTTATCAAAGAGATGATGACAACGAAGCAACAGTTTCAAAAAGAGTGAAAGTTTACCTTGATGAAACATCACCATTGATCGATTATTATGCTAAAACGTGGCAAAATAGTTGAAATCGAAGGTGAGCAAGACATCGATAAGGTGTTTGCTGATATTGTAAAGGCTTTAGAGGTTTAGGGCATGATTGTCCTAAAATCAAAACGCGAGATTGAACTCATGCGCATAGCTGGGCAAATTGTCGCAGAGACCCACGATGTTCTTCGTGGGCTCGTAAAGCCCGGAATAACAACTCAGGAACTAGATGCAGTCGCTGAGAGTACAATACGGAAATTAGGTGGTGAACCAGCGTTTAAAGGTTACGGTGGTTTCCGGCGAGTATATGTGCTTCTGTCAACGATGAAGTGGTTCATGGGATTCCAGGAAAAGACTTCTTAATTGAAGGCGATATCATAAGCATAGACATAGGCTCTATTTACAAAGGTTACTACGGTGACTCTGCCAAAACTCACGCTGTGGGCAAGGTTAGTAATGAAGCCAGTCAACTTATTGAAGTCACAAAAGCAAGTTTCTATGAAGGTTTAAAGGTGTGTCGACTCGGATATCGATTATCAGATATCGGTCATACCATACAAACATTTGTTGAAAGTAAAGGATACAGCGTAGTTCGGGATCTAGTCGGTCATGGTATTGGTACTCAAATGCATGAAGATCCGCAGATACCTAATTACGGCCTCCAACAAGGACCTAGACTCAAGCAGGTATGGTTTAGCTATCGAACCCATGGTTAATCAAGGTACTTATCATGTTGAGACACTACTCGATAACTGGACGGTTGTTACTGTCGACAGGAAGTTGTCAGCTCATTACGAACATACAGTCGTGATCACGGAAGATGAGCCGATGATCCTGACAAGCTTAACATAAATGAGGTGGTTTATATGGTAACCACAACAGATATTTTGATCGGTCAATTTGTTAAATCAAAAGCTGGTCGAGATAAGGATAGAATTTTCATTATTATTGAGATTGTTGACGAAGTTTATGTTAGAATAGTGGATGGAGATTTAAGACGGATCGAAAGTCCGAAACGTAAGAAAATCAAAACATCTGGCTAAGATGAACCAAGTCAGTGACGATATTCAGCAAAAGCTGAACGATAATCGGAAAGTTACGAATCAAATGGTAAGGCGTGAAATTGAGAAGCTGGGAATGATTTAGTCCCAAAACAGGAGGGATTACAGTTAATGGCCAAAGCCGATGCGATTGAAGTAAAAGGTACAGTAGTTGAAGCCCTACCGAATGCGATGTTCAGAGTTAAATTGGAAAACGATCATGAAGTTCTTGCTCATATTTCAGGTAAACTTCGAATGAACTTCATTCGGATCTTACCGGGTGACAAGGTAACCTTAGAATTGTCTCCATACGATCTAACTCGTGGACGCATTACGTGGCGAGGTAAGTGATAAGGAGGAAAACCGATGAAAGTTAGACCATCTGTTAAACCAATGTGCGAAAAGTGCAAGGTTATTAAAAGAAAAGGCAGAGTAATGATTATCTGCGAAAACCCAAAGCATAAGCAAAAGCAAGGGTAATACAAAAATCACCCAATGGATTGGTGCGGCTGTTGAGTGTGGGAGCTCCCCCACTTGATATCAAAACATTCGGATGAAGTATATATTGTTTGACAAGACGTTCAAATAGGAGGTGCTATTGAATGGCGCGTATAGCAGGTGTTGACTTGCCAAGAGATAAGCGAGTTATTATTGGCTTGACTTATATCTTCGGTATTGGTAGAACAACATCTTCTCAATCCTAGAAAATCTGGAATTAGCGAAGATACTCGAGTTAAGGATTTGACTGAAGAAGAAGTTAGTAAATTAAGAGCAACAATAGAAGAAGATCACAACGTAGAAGGTGACCTTCGTCGCGAGATTGCAATGAATATCAAGCGTTTGAAGGAAATCGGTTGTTACAGAGGAATTCGTCATAGAAAAGGACTTCCAGTTCGTGGACAAAAGACGAAAACTAACGCACGTACTCGTAAGGGTCCACGTCGTGTAGCAGCAAAGAAGAAGAAGTAGGAGGTTAGGTCATGGTAGCTAAGAAAGCTCGTTCGACGCGTAGAAGACGACGCGAACGTAAGAATATTGAACGCGGTCAAGCACATATCAAGTCGACTTCAACAACACGTTGATTACATTGACTGACGTGCAAGGCAACGCAATTTCTTGGTCTAGTGCCGGAAGCCTAGGCTTCAGAGGATCAAGAAAATCGACTCCATTTGCTGCACAAATGGCTGCAGAAGCTGCTGCTAAAGCTGCAATGGAACATGGTTTAAAGACGGTAGAAGTATTTGTTAAAGGTCCAGGTTCTGGGCGTGAAGCCGCTATTCGTGCGCTTCAAGCAACAGGACTTGAAATCAGCATGATTACGGACGTAACTCCGATTCCACATAATGGCTGTAGACCACCAAAACGTAGAAGAGTTTAATTTTACTGGAGGTGTAAAAAATGGCTAGATATACAGGTCCATCCTGTCGATTATGCCGAAGAGAAGGTCAGAAACTTTACCTTAAAGGCGATCGATGCTATACAGATAAATGTGCCCTAACTAGACGCGCTCAAGTGCCTGGACATCACGGTGCAAGACGTACTAAGTTATCTAACTATGGTGTACAATTAAGAGAGAAACAAAAAGTTAAGCGTTATTACGGATTATTGGAAGGCCAATTCCGTGCAACATATGACCGTGCTGAAAAATGCATGGTATTACAGGTGAGAACTTCCTTCAACTTCTTGAAATGCGTTTCGATAATATTATTTATCGTTTAGGTTTCGCAAGTTCAAGAAAAGAAGCACGTCAACTTGTAAACCATGGTCACTTTACGATCAATGGTCGTAAAGCAGATATTCCATCAATGGAACTTAAAGTTGGTGATGTTATTGCTGTTAAGGCAAATAGCAAGAATTCTGCTAAGTTTAAGCAATGGTAGAGCGTTCAGCTACGACTCCTAACTGGTGTGAGTCTGACGTTGAAAAAATGGAAGGTAAGATTATTTCACTTCCAGTTCGTGGTGATATTGATCTTCCAATTGAAGAGCATCTTATCATCGAGCTTTACTCTAGATAGTCTAGGGGAACAAGGTAACGGTATTGTTTACCCTCATAGTTAACTATGAAGAGGGAGGGTTTGTAGAGTGATAGAAATTGAAAAACCGGTAATAGAGTGTTTAGACTTAAGTGAGGACAACACCTACGGCAAATTTGTAGTAGAACCTCTTGAAAGAGGATACGGTACAACACTGGGCAATAGCCTAAGAAGAATTCTATTATCTTCTTTACCTGGAACAGCTGTTAAATGGATTAAGATTGACAATGTTCTTCATGAGTTTTCGACAGTACCTGGTGTACGCGAAGATGTTGTTGAAATTATTCTTAACCTTAAGAGTCTTTCGGCAAAGATTCACTCAGACGATGATACAAAAATACTGCGTATTGATGCAGATGAAGCTGGCGTCATTACTGCTGGCGATATCAAAGCTGATGCAGACGTTGAAATTCTTAATACAGATATGTATATCTGTACGCTAGAAGAAAATTCATCGCTAAGTATGGAAATTGCTTTGGCTAAGGGCCGAGGTTATGTTGCTGCAGAAAATAATAAAGAACACGGATTACCAATTGGTATTATCCCTGTGGATTCTATTTTCACACCTGTTTCTAAATGTAATTTTGGAGTTGAGAAGACTCGTGTTGGCCAAGTTGCTGATTTCGATAAACTTGTTCTAGAAATTTGGACAGATGGTAGCATCAAACCGGATGAGGCAGCTTCTCTTGGTGCAAAAATCATGAGCGAACATTTAAATCTGTTTATCGATATGACAGACAGTATTGACAGTGTAGAGATTATGGTTGAAAAAGAAGAAGACAAGAAAGAAAAAGTTCTCGAGATGACGATCGAGGAATTAGATCTTTCAGTACGTTCGTACAACTGCTTAAAGCGTGCTGGTATCAACACGGTTGAAGAGTTAACGAAACGTTCGGAAGAAGATATGATGAAGGTTAGAAACTTGGGTAAGAAGTCACTTGAAGAAGTTAAACATAAATTAGCGGATTTAGACTTAGGACTCAAACCTTCTGATGAGTAAGCGCAAAGGAGGGAACGGACATGGCTAACTACAGAAAACTCGGTAGACAATCATCACATCGTGATTTGATGTTGAGAAACTTGGTTACTAGTTTAATCAAGAACGGTCGTATCGAGACGACTGAAACTCGTGCAAAAGAAACGAGAAAATTAGCTGAGAAGATGATTACACTTGCTAAGCGTGGCGATCTTCATGCTCGTAGACAAGCTCTATCTTACATGCTGGATGAAACAGTAGTAAAGAACTTGTTTGATGAAGTAGCACCTAAGTACGCTGAACGTAATGGTGGTTATACTCGCATTATGAAAACTGGTCCTAGGAGAGGCGATTGCGCTCCAATGGCTATTATTGAACTAGTATAGATCAGTATCGATCAGGGATTAAGTTATTTCACTTAATCCCTTTTGTCGATTCTAAGACATATTTTGAAACCGTTGGATTTCTATTATTTTGTAGAATATTCAACGGTTAAAAATGCTTTGTTTTTCCTCTAGTGTACTGATTTATTATGACACATTTATTTTCTGATATTGTAGAAAACTTTATCAGTAATCTGAAGTATTGTCTTTTTAAATGAGCACATTAAAAGGGGTAATGGATATGATTAAAGCAAATCAATTACAATTCAACTATATAAGTCCTGAAAATAAACCTGTAAATGCTTTAGATCAAATTGATTTAGAGCTTGTTAAAGGTGAATTTACAGCCATTATCGGACACAACGGTTCCGGCAAATCGACATTGGCTAAATTGATGAATGCAACCTTATTACCAAGTGGTGGTAAAATGTATGTCTTAGGTATGGATACACAAGATGAAAACAGATTGTGGGAAATACGAAGAAACGCGGGTATGGTATTTCAAAATCCAGACAATCAAATCGTAGCAACCATTGTTGAAGAAGACGTTGCTTTTGGACCGGAAAACTTAGGTGTACACCCTGATGAAATTCGTCAACGTGTAGACGAATCATTAGCGTCAGTAAATATGACAGAACATTTAAAGAAACCGCCACATCTGCTATCGGGTGGACAAAAACAAAGGGTTGCTATTGCGGGCGTACTCGCTATGAAACCACAATGTATTATACTCGATGAGCCAACAGCGATGTTAGATCCATCAGGTAGAAGAGAAGTCTTAGATACGATTATACATTTGAATAAAGCTGAAGGCATTACAATCGTATTAATAACACACTTTATGGAAGAGGCTGTTTTGGCAGATCGTGTAGTTGTCATGGAATCGGGTCATGTCATAATGGATGATACCCCCAAAAAGGTATTTAGCCATGTAGAGAAATTGCAGGATTTAGGACTTGATGTTCCACAAGTTACATTGCTTGCTCACGAAATGCGCAAGTCAGGATTGAATTTACCCGAAGACATTTTTAACTGTAGAAGAAATGGTGAATGTGATATGGCAATTAAAATAGAAAATGTATCTTACGTTTACGATAAAGGTAGTCCCTTTGAAACAAAGGCATTAGATAATGTAACATTAGACATTTCACAAGGTGAGTTTATTGGTCTTATAGGCCATACTGGATCAGGTAAATCTACATTGATACAGCACTTGAATGGATTGCTTAAACCTTCTATAGGTCGTATATGGATACATCAAAAGGAAATTACTGCACCCAAAGTTAATTTAAATGATGTACGAAAAAAGTAGGCCTGGTGTTTCAATACCCAGAGTATCAACTTTTTGAAGAAACCATTGAAAAAGATATCGCTTTTGGACCTATTCAATTGGGTTTAAAAGCTGATGAAGTTAAAGAAAGAGTCATAGAAGCTATGGACCTTGTTGGTTTAGATTACGAAACCAATAAAGATCGCTCTCCTTTTGAACTTAGTGGTGGGCAAAAACGACGTGCAGCTATAGCTGGTGTTGTCGCTATGCGACCAGAGGTTCTGATATTAGACGAACCTACAGCGGGTCTAGATCCTATAGGACGAGAAGATGTTTTAAAACAGATAAAACTGTTGCATAAGCAAAATGGCATAACAGTTATACTTGTTTCACATAGTATGGAAGAAGTTGCACGGTATGCGGACCGTATTTTGGTTATGGACCAAGGGAAAGTGATTCTAAATGGAACACCAGGCGACGTTTTTTAAACACTCTCAGAAACTAAAAAGAAGTTGGATTAGGGATACCGCAGGTTACAGAACTTATGGATCGTCTCAAGTTACAAGGGATAGATCTTGGAGATCATATATTTACTGTTGAACAAGCCCACGATGCCTTGGTAGCTTTTTTAGGAGGGCGTAACCATGCTTAGAGACATAACGATTGGTCAGTATTATCCCGTCGCATCTCCAATTCATAAACTGGACCCAAGGTTTAAAATTATTGCCATAGCAATGTACATTATAAGTCTCTTTCTTGTGGACAAAGTGATTGCTTATGGTCTAATCATATTATTCCTAAGCGGTGTCATTCATCTATCAAAGGTTCCTTTCTCTTATATGGTTAAAGGACTAAAGCCCATTATGATGATCATTGTATTTACTGTCGGCATCAATTTGTTTTTTACAGATGGAACTCCTCTGATTACATACAAGTTTATATGTATTACTTATGAAGGGGTACAAATAGCAGTATTTATGGCTTTAAGATTAATTTTTTGATTATGGGGACATCCCTTCTAACACTTTGTACAACGCCTATTGAACTAACAGATGCAATTGAACACTTGCTAATGCCCTTTAAAAAAAATTGGATTACCTGCTCATGAACTTGCTATGATGATGACTATTTCCTTAAGGTTTATTCCAACTTTATTAGAAGAAACAGATAAAATTATGAAAGCACAAATGGCAAGAGGCGCTAATATGGATAGTGGTAATCTGTACCAGCGTGCAAGAAACTTAATTCCAATTTTGGTTCCTTTGTTTGTTGGTGCTTTTAGAAGAGCGGACGAATTGGCAATGGCAATGGAATCACGATGTTATAGAGGCGGCGAAAATAGAACGCGACTTAAGCAATTAAAGTATACAAAGCTAGATATATACGGTGTTGTATCGATGGTTCTATTCATGTCATTTGTGATAGTTTCTAAACAAATTAAGATTGGGTGGTAAAATGCGTAATATACATATGATTATTGAATATGATGGAACGCAATTTTCAGGTTGGCAAGTGCAGCCCGATGTTAGAACAGTGCAGGGAGAAATTCAAAAGACACTAAAAAATAACAGGGAAACCATTGTAATAGATGGTTCAGGACGAACAGATGCTGGTGTTCATGCACTGGGACAATCAGCAACCTTTAAAACAGATACTGTGATTCCTAATGATAATCTGTTTCCGCGTTTTGAACCATCACCTTCCTGAAGATATTACACTTACATCTTTAAATGAAGTCAGTGATGGTTTTCATGCACGCTATCATGCTAAAGGAAAGCACTATCAGTACCGGATCTATAATGCTCCTCTTAGAAGTTCATTAAAGAGACATTTTTAATTGGCATGTAAAATCAGACATTGATGTTGATATGATGTTGAATGCAATCCCCTACCTAGTTGGTGAAAAAGATTTTAAGTGCTTTATGGCAACGGGGAGTTCAGCTAAGACAACTGTACGTAATGTCTATGAAATAGATGTTTATCATAAAGGTCCATTAATTATAATAGACTTTAAAGGTAATGGCTTCTTATATAATATGGTCAGAAATATGACCCGACTCCTTGTTGATATTGGAACAGGTAAGGAACAGATAGAAAACATTCCTGATATTATTGCAAGTGGAGATCGTTCCAGAATAAAAAGAACGGCGCCGGCATGTGGATTGTACCTCGTAGAAGTGTATTATGAATAACACTAGCAGAGGTCTGGCACTCTAAATTTTGTTACCCTTCAAAGCTAGACCGATATAGGTAATGATATTTAGAGTGCCTGACCCTACGACATCAAGAAGCAACGAGCTTTAGTATGAAGTTTAATGTATAAGCGTGTTTTAAAATACTTTATGACGCAATGAAGAAACTAAATTTGAAGTAAGAATACACTATCGATGAAGGAAATCGCTTCATCTGTCGTGTAACGAAGAAAAACACTTCGTTATATATAAAAAAAACGTTGACACACCTGGTGCCATGTAATATAATCTTAGTGTTGTATACGTATAGAAAAAAACCTGCCCCGGTTTTTTCTTATAAATGTTAAATTTGAAACGGTGAAATACGGAAATAAGGAGGTTAATTCATGAAATCTTTCATAGCTAAACCAGCTGAAGTCGAAAGACAATGGTACGTTGTTGATGCCGAAGGCAAAACATTAGGACGTATGTCAAGTGAAATCGCTAAAATCTTAAGAGGTAAGCATAAAGTAACTTATACACCACATGTTGATACAGGTGACTTTGTTATCGTAATTAACGCAGACAAGGTGGTACTAACAGGTAAGAAGTTAGATCAAAAAATGTACAGATGGCACACAGGTTATGTAGGCCACATGAGAGAAAGAACTTACCGTCAAATGATGGATAAGAAACCTGAAGAAGTTGTACGCCACGCTATTAAGGGGATGCTTCCAAAAAAATTCTCTAGGTCGTCAAAATGTTTAAAAAATTAAAAGTATATGCAGGAACTGAGCATGGTCACACAGCTCAAAAGCCTGAAATGCTTGAACTATAATTCGTGATAGGAGGGTAAATCATGGCTACTGTTCAATATCAAGGAACTGGAAGAAGAAAGAACGCTGTTGCTCGTGTTAGACTTGTACCAGGAAACGGTCAAGTTATTATTAACGGACGCGACGTTCAAGAATACTTTAACTTTGAAACTTTAAGAAGAGAAG